>Ga0180433_10011533_pt1 | contig 10474 bp, 9 predicted proteins | sample SS_ome_8_FD_132980 | JGI IMG/M metagenome (GOLD analysis project Ga0180433, IMG submission 132980) | Hypersaline lake sediment archaeal communities from the Salton Sea, California, USA - SS_1_D_1 metaG | ecosystem: Environmental > Aquatic > Non-marine Saline and Alkaline > Hypersaline > Sediment...
CAATAGTTTTATATGCTACTCTACCTTCCAAGTCATAAGTATAGTATCTGTCAGTGAATTGAATTATAACAGTTGAAGCTTTTATAACTTCCTTATTGTTCATATCTATTTGCGGATCATCAGGATCATATCTTTCATAGATATTTTCTGTCTTATTATAGACCCATCTGCCGCTCCAATCGTTAGGGCCTGCAAAATCATATTGAAATTCATATAAATCATCGTAATCATCCAAGTTTTCTAATTCCTGTGAAAATTGCCATTCATTCTGCCCTAAATAACCTTCCCAGCCTTCATAAGTCCATCCCAGACTATTAAATATATTATATAAATCCTCAGGATGAACTCTTTTACAATGCATACTAGGCTGAGAGGCTAAACATTCATCATCCCATTTAAAAGGCCAATACCAATAAGTAGTACGAATTCCCTGCTCTTTGTAGAAACCAAATGCATCTGTATCAACATTATCAGTATCTGCAAATCCAGTGAAACTTATAGGTATATTTCCATATTCAATTAGCCAATCAAAAAAGTATTTTCGAACACTGCGGACTGGTTTAACTATGAAATCATCTTGATTATTCCAAAAAATTCCCATAAATCTAGTTATTCCGCCTTCAACTTCAGCTTCATATACTATATCTGCATATGTTAATCCATACTGCTCTACTCTAGCAGATTTATTATTTGAGATCATTACAGCATGAGGTATATTATCTACAAGTTTTTCATAATTTTCTTCAGACAGCTCTATACCATTAAGTGGAGATGTGATAGGTTCATCATCTTTTATAGGAGTTTGTTCTCCCGTTTCGGGAACTGTATCAATTCCAAGTGACTCTGGGGTATTAAAGTGTATATAGTAGTTATATAAGCTTGCGGCTAATACACCAAGTCCAAAAAAGAGCATTGCGATTGAAACATATGTAGTAACACGTAAAAATTTATTATTTCCTTTTGATATAGTTGTACTATCAGATACTGAGATATTTCTCATATGAATATACTACCATTAAAAACGTTTTTTGTTAAAAAATGTTACTTTTTAATTTATTTATAGTTAATATATAGAAGATTCAACAAGAGTAGGGTATAATATATAAAATATGGCAAGAGATACAGATGTAAGCGATAAAAATTTAGTTGAAGCAGTGAAGAAGGATTTATCTAATTTCAAGCTGCTTTACGAGAAGTATTTAAATGCAGTATATAGATACTGCTATAACCGTTTGGGTAGAAATAAAGAACTAGCAGAAGATGTAACCAGCGAAACATTTGTGAAGGCAATCGAGAAATTCCATACATTTACTTATAGGGATATATCATTTGTAGCCTGGCTGTATACAATTGCGCATAATTTAATAGTTGATTATTATCGTGATAAGAAAGAAAAAGGTATATCTCTTGATGATGTTCCCCAATTCAATAAAAGTGCTACAGAAGATGTTTTAGTGAAACTATCGAAAGATGAGATGAAATCTAAAGTAATAGAAAAAGCCTCAGAATTATCAGATGATTTACAAAATATATTTACCTTAAGGCATACTGAAGACCTTACTTTTTCACAGATAGCGAAGATGATTGGAGGGACTGAGGGATCAGTGAAGATGAAGTACTATCGTGGAGTGAAAGCAGTTCAAAATTTGATAATAAAAGAATATGAAAAGGACAAGTAGATTGTTACTTTTGGATAAAAAAATAGTTATATATATAGATATTTATGAAAGATAAAAATAAATCAAAATTCGACAAGATAGAAAAAATACTGAAAAATTCTTATAAAGAAGATGTTTCTATTGACACTACATTTAAGAAAAATCTTGATAAACTTGTTGATAATACTATTAGAGCAGAATCTTTATCATTAAAGGAAAAAGAATTTGCATATAGCAGAAAGCAACCTAAAAAAAATATATTTACACTTTTTCTCCGTAGCGGTAAGCTGAATACTGCTTTATTTACTTCATTCCTACTTGTGATTCTGCTTACTGGAGTGGCATTTGCTGCTGTACCGGAATTTAGAGAAAGAATAATTCCAACTAAGAGTAAATTATATATAAATTCCGATCCACAAGGTGCTTTAGTTGAACTAATAGGAGGTGAGTACACTGATTATGTATCTCTTGGCATAACACCTTTAGAAAAGGATATAAAGGCTGGGAACTATACTTTAAGATTTTCTTACGAGGACTATGAGGATTATGAAAGAGATATTGAATTAGTTGCAGGAGTTGCAGAGAATATTGAGATAAAATTAATTAAGGAGAATACTGCAATTGATAAAATAAAAGAATGGAAAACATACACAAATCTAGAAGAAGGATTTGAATTTACTTATCCTTTGAGTTGGGAGATGATAGAAAATTCAAAGTCAGAGTTTCAGGTTGAAGTTACTGGCGAAAACTCAAGTATGACAATATATCGTAATGAGGATTTACTTGATATTGACCTTGAACCAATTGAGATTGAAGTAAATGGTACAAAATATTTGGGCTGGGAAAACTATGAAAATTGGAGATTTATATTTACAGAGAGATTTATAAGTACTGAAGAAACTAATTATATCTATTTTGCTTTTTATACTAGAAGTGAAGAAGAAGTTGATATCTATGATTTTATAAGATCAAGTGTTGCGGTATACGAGATGAAAGATAATAATGGAGATGTAGCAGGTTGGCAGCAATTTAGCGATAGTGAAATGGGTTTTAGTGTTAAGTATCCATCACAAGATTGGATATTTATTGAAGGAGGAGTAGGGGACTACTATGCGGATTATGAGATAAGGAAAGCTGATAATGCTGGAGAAAAAGTCGAGATAAAATATTCATTCAGATATTTTGATGAGCTGAATGAATATCTGTATAATAGAGATTTAGAGATAAATGGTCAGAAGGTAAAAAGATATATAAGCGGAGTGTGCGAAGGGAAATCAATATATGAATTTCCAAACAAATTCTATCTTATTTACCAGGTAAGCGATAATACTGAAGTAAATGAGATATATGATAAGATAAGAGATAATTTCTCAGTACTTGATGAAACTAAGCTTGAAGTGATATCTGACTATACATGGATGTATAAATTTACAGTTCCAAAAGGGTGGTTATATAATATATATTTTGGTGAAGATATCATAGATGGGGTAGAGTATGCTGTATTAGAAAAAAATGGTTTCCAAATTCAGATTTTTCAATGGGAATATATAGAAGATAGATGGAATGAATACTCAAGTTTAATTGGCCTTGAAGATTTTTATGAAGTTAGAAGAACTGCAATAAAAGTTGAAGAAAGAGAAATAATAAAAAATGAAATATGGATGTATGATGATGGAAGATATTATATGGAATATATGATATATACTGTTTCAAGTCTTGATGAAGAAATTGATTTTTCAGATCCAGCTATCACGATAGGGGACAATGATTTTGTAATTATAGCAAAAGTACCTCAAATTTATACTTCTGATATTGAATCACTGATAAGTGATGATAGAGACGAAATGTCAGTACTTGATGCTATAGTTAGTACTTTTTCAGGTATAGAATGAAAATGGGAGATCAAAAATCTCCCATTTATCAAATGATTCAATTTTTACTTATTTGACTTGTGAGCTTTAATCTTTATAGCTTTTGGTTTTGCTTCTTCTGCTTTTGGAAGTGTTAAAGTTAAAACTCCATTATCATAGTCGGCATCAGCCTTATCGGATTTTACTCTAACTGGCAGATCAACTCTTCTTGTAAAGGATTGTGATTTGAATTCCTTTCTATAATACTTTTTCTTCTTATCTTTTTCCTCCTCTTCTTCTTCTACTTTGCCAGTTATGCATACAGTTCCATCTTCAATTGTTATATCAATGTTGTCTTCATTAAATCCAGGGGCTTTAAGCTTGATAACTACATTTTCTCCCTCTTCATACATATCAAGCTCGTTTTCAGGATACTCAATGATATCCCAGTCCTCATCCATGAAGTCTCTCATTTTTGGGAGTACTCTCCAAGGATTCCATACAGATAATCTTGTCATAAGATACCTCCTTTTAATGATAAATTAATAATTAAGTTTAATACATTTTAGCACTCATGTCAAGAGACTGCTAATTTAGCATGTATTATTATTTTTGTAATTGTAACTCTTGCTGTCTTAGTTATAGAGACATTGAATAGATAGTAAATGTATGTTAAATTATTATAAATTAAATATTATATATTCTGTATGAAGAGGATAATATGCTTATTACTTACTGCATTTCTTTTAATATGTACTGTAAAAATACCAGTAAAAGCAGATGGAGCAATACTACCTCCTGATGAGATATACTACATGTACGAAACTTATCAAAAAGCGCTTATCATATATGATGAGGGACATGAAGATTTGGTCATTTCTATAAGTTTCAGCGGGAATGCAGACAATTTTGGATGGATTGTTCCTATACCAAATAAGCCCGATATATCAAAAGTTGATTACTCAATATTTGAGAAGCTTTCCACTGAAACACTACCAAAACAAAACATACTTGAAAAGATATTGGGTGAACAGAATTATTACTATGGTGGGGAGATGCTGGAGTCAGCTCCAAGTGACAAGGCACTGGAAGAGGAAGCTACTAGCGTAGAAGTTATAGAAGAAGAGTCAATAGGCATATATGATTATGCAATTCTTACAGCAGATGATCCAGGGGACTTAAAAGACTGGATGGAGGAAAATGGTTATAGACTGCCTACTGGAAGTGACTATGAAGATTATGATGATTATAATCCATTTTCAACAGAGTATAAATCACAAAGTGAGCTTTGGTCTGATGCTTTACCAATCATAAAGGACTATATTGATTCTCAGTGGTATTTTGTAACAGTAAAAATAAATAATGAATATAAAGATTCTTCTGGAGTTGAAAAACAGCTTGAAGAAGGAGCAGTAGATCCTCTAAGGTTCTCCTTTGATACTACAGATATGATTTATCCAATGGCACTTACCTCTATAAGTAAAAGGAGTATATCAGTCACCTTGTATATCCTAGATGACCATAGAGTACGTGTATCAAATTATGATAGAGATTATTGCAGTTCTTCTGATGATGAAGAGTGCTCTATGTTCACAGTATCATACGCAGGAAAGATAAATAAAGAGGATATAAATGAATTAACAAAGGAAATAGGGAAGGGGAGCTGGTATGAAGCTGGAAGTGATATGTATATCACAAAACTTGACAGTAATTATTTATCATATGAATATATGGATGAAGATGTATTATTCACTGATTCGAAGAATAATCAGGGAGTAAATGACGGGAGTATGACAGCTGGGGATTGGATTAGACTGCCATTTGTTTTGATCTTATATTTACCATATCTTATTCTTGGCGGTATATTTACGCTTTTTGAGGGATCATCGTATTATTACTGGTATGGTATAGAAGGGGTATGGTTTATAGGGGTAAGTATAGCTTTATTTGTACTTAGTATCGTATGGATCATAGTATCAAGGATACTATTAAAGAAAGCTAGGAAAAGGATAATACGTGTATTGTTATATTCATTACAATTCCCTTCAATTTGGTTTGCAAGCTTGTGTAGTTCATTGCTTATAGTTATACCATTTGGAATAGGTATATCTTTACTTGTAAGTGATGAAGGAGTTATTCTTTTAGATGGATTTTGCTGCTTGACTTTTCTTATGACGCTTCTACCTGTTATCCTTTACAGGATATGGTGGAGGAAGAAACAAAAAAATCAATAAATAGATTGTGACTGAATTTGAAACCAAGTAATGTTTGTTTCGCTACCACGAGTGAAGAATTCAGATAGATGGGTTCGGAAGTAAGGAGGCCAGTTTCTTCCGCCGGGTAGATCGTAATAAATATAAGTAGAGGGCAATATGTATACTGATAGACCAGTTGATTCAATAGGACCTGGCAAAATAGGAGATATGATTCCATTATTTAATACTGTTACTCCTCCGATAGAAGATTCATCCAGAAGTCTATTTTGTGAAGGCATAAATGTAGTTGTAACTGTAGAAGTAAACCCTAATTGTCTACCAATAGCAATTAAACCCTGTAATGTAAGGGAAAGATAATCTACTCTTTTAATACGAAATATAGAAGTACCAAAAAGTGCGGTTAAAGCTATAATTCCTGCAGATTGTTCTCTTGGAATACCATCACCAATTGCAAATCTAGCTGCAGCTTTAAATCTTTCTCTATTAAAAGTTGCAGCAACATTGAAAGAATCTGTAATTTCTTTCCCAATATATTGTCTTAAGTATTGTTCATGGGGTATTTCAACACATTGAATATTTGGCATAATAAATAGATTATACCAAATTATAGGTTATATTTGAAAGTAATTATCAAGTCCCTTCCTTCCAACTTGAAAGATATTTTTTCTGTTCAGCTGAAAGTTTGTCAATTTTTACTCCCATTTCTCTTAGTTTTATCCTTGCAATTTCTGTATCTATTTTTTCAGGAATAATATATACATCACAATCGAGTTTTGCAGCATTTTTCAATATATATTCTGCACTTAAAGCTTGATTTGCAAAGCTCATATCCATGACACAGGCCGGGTGGCCTTCAGCTGAAGCTAGATTTACTAAACGTCCGTCAGCTAAGAGATAGATTCTTCTTCCATCTTTTAGAACGTATTCCATAACAAAGTTACGGATTTCTCTTTTGCTTTTTTTCATTTTTTCTAATTCCTTTATATTTATCTCGACATTAAAATGCCCGCTATTACAGACTATACACCTGTCCTTCATGACATTAAAATGCTTCTTGTCAACAACATTTATATCTCCTGTTGAAGTACAAATGAAATCGGCGAGTTTTGCAGCATCTATCATTCTCATAACTCTAAAACCATCCATTCTAGCTTCAAGTGCTCTTACAGGATCAACTTCTGTTACTATGACATTTGCACCCATACCTCTTGCTCTCATAGCTATACCTCTGCCGCACCATCCATAGCCGGCCATAACAAATGTTGACCCTGCATATATCCTATTTGTTGCTCGAAGAATACCATCTAATGTAGATTGACCTGTTCCATATCTATTGTCAAAGAAATGTTTTGTCATTGCATCATTAACAGCAATTATCGGGTATTTTAATTCTCCATCTTTTGCCATGGCTTTTAGCCGTATAACTCCTGTAGTTGTTTCCTCTGTACCGCCTATAATGTTTTTAAGTTCCTTAATTCTATCTTTATGAAGTGTAGAAACAAGATCAGCACCATCATCCATAGTTATTTGGGGTTTCGCGTCTATTGTCTGATTTATATGTTTATAGTATGTTTTGTTATCTTCTCCTTTAATTGCAAATACTGAAATTCCATAATGCTTTACAAGTGAAGCAGCCACGTCGTCTTGGGTTGATAGGGGATTACTAGCGCATAGGTTTACGTTTGCACCTCCATCTTTTAAAGTAATAGCTAAGTTTGCAGTTTCTGTGGTTACATGAAGACATGCCCCGAGTGTTATGCCTTTTAAAGGTTTATATTTCTTAAAACGAGTACGGATATTTCGAAGAACCGGCATGTCAGCTTCAGCCCATTCGATTCTTTTTTTGCCTGTACTTGCTAAGGAAAGATCTTTTATATCTGATTTGATCATAACAATAAATTAATAATATAAATTACTATGAGGAAGATTCATATATAACATTAAAATATGTAAATTTCAAATTTACAGTGTATAATTCTGACCGCCATAACTTTCAACACATTTCGATGAAACTTTCGCACCAATTTCGCATGAACTTTTTATACTTTTGCCTTTTACTAAACCAGATATAAGACCTGCTCTATAAGCATCTCCGGCTCCTGTTGTTTCAACAACTTTCTTGGGTTTAACAATAGGAATGTTTAATATTTTCTTTAATGAATGTATAGTACTTCCTTTCTCTCCTTTTGTTTCAATTACATAATCCAACCCGATATCAAGAAGATCTTTAGCTGATAATCCATGGACTTTTAAAATTCGGAGTATTTCGACATCATTGGAAATTAGTATATCCGACAATGAAGCACATTCTGTAAGATCCTCTTTTGTAAAAGTTGTAACATTCATACCAGGATCAAATATTATAATCGCATTCTTATTTAATCTTTTAAATTCTCTTGTATTATTTAATGTACTCAAATTATTACCTGGAGAAAAGATAGCAACTTTTATCCTTTTAAGTTCGTTTTTAGATATAGTCTCAAGAAGAGACATATCATCAATTCTATCTCCATAGAAATTGGCTTGAAAAATAGTTATCTGCTGATAAATACTGTCAGATATCTGGAAGCATTTTGCAGTTTCGGAGTTTTTTGGACCGATTATCGGTTTTGGGATAACTCCAAATTCCTCTAAGTGTTGTTTGTAATCATCATTAAAGTCAGCACCAACAGCAGAAAACATAAGCGGATTAGCTCCAAGAAGACCAAGTCCATAAGAAATATTTGCAGCAGTTCCTCCATAGTAATACTGGGATTTACGGGCTAAAAAAGACATGTTAACATTTTTCAATTTACCATTTTTTAAGGGGATCTCATTTCGCATATCTCCATCAATAGGGAAAAGTATGTCCATAGCCACACTTCCTACTACAAGTGAAGTACTATTCATATAGTTTTTTTAAAATGTAAATATAGAGAATTACTTTTTTTTACTTTTGTTTTTTGGGGCGTATTTACGTTTACTTTTTGTTTTGGATAGTTTTTTTTGTTTACTTTTTAATTCTTTTATACCTTTACCCTGTCTGCTTCCTCCTCCAAGTGATGCCTCAGAACTTACTTCCCATTTTCCAAGAGAAAAGTATATGCCTCCCCACATAGTGAAACCTGCCAGTGCAAATATGATGATCATGACAAGCGCTATAAACAGAACTATTCCTGATATGGCAAGGACTTCTGACTCAGTTCCTGTCTCCGGCAATGTGATAAGATCTTCACTAACTGTGTATATTTGACTTTCGGGGTCCTCTAAGATATCTGTTGAAGTTACAGATTCAAGTACAACAGCATCACTAGTAAAAGTAAGTGTTGCAGATCCGGATCCAATCGCTTTAAATGTGATTTGTGCAATAATACCTTCTCCTGTATAACCATCAAGTGTGTAGCAAGATAAATATACTATGCCGTCTTGCGAGTAGTCATTTTCAATAAAGTTATCAAATATTGAGTCGGTTATATTTATATCGGTTACTTCCAATATATCTGATGAGTATGTAAAATCAGCAGTAACGCCGTTGACATCATATCCTGATGTATTTATATATATATTTGTAACGATATTGTCTTCATCAAAACTTACATGTTTAAACTCAAGAGTTGCTTGTGCATCTGAAGCATCTGCACTGAAAAAATTTGGCAGGACTATAAGTGATATGAATATAAAAGGGACAAGGAGATATACAATTTTTTTCATAATATACTATACATTATTTAATTTATATTTACGATCTTTAGCATATTGTATTACAGCTATTGAACCAATACAAATAAGAAGTATAGCTCCAATGCCAATAGCTATGACAACAGGTTTATCAAATATACCAGTTGCTGGTACTCCGCTTGATGATCCGACAGTTATAGTCCCATTAGTGGTTGTTCCTAGAACATCTGTTGGTGTATCACCAGAAGATGTAACAAGTGCATCATCAGTAAAAGATAAAGTGGCCGTACCATTAGAAGATCCTCTAAAAGTTACTTGAGCTATCTCTCCTATACCATTGAAACTGTCTCCTCCTGATACTGCTCTTGAGAGATATACTGTTCCGGTAACATGATCTTCTTCTGCCTCTATAGAAAAATCGCTGTTTGTTGAGTCTGTGCTTACGTATTCTATAAGGCTGCTCGAGTATGTAAAATCAGCAGTAACACCGGATATATCATCTTCACCTGTATTTACCATAACTGTAACTGTAACTGTCTGACCTGAAGACACTGTTGCTGATGAAGGAGAAAAATATAAGGTTGCATTTTGCGCATACACAGTACTGGGTGAGATAAGATATATAGAAATCGTCAGAAATGCTATAAATACAATCTTAAGAAAAAAGGACAGTTTTTTCATATTAAAAATTCATAAAATTAAATTTAATTATTAGTTTACTAATTATAGATACATTTATAATTATTTTCAATCTATTATACTTCTGCTTTCCAGCAAGATTGCGTTATCTTTATCACATCCCATAGATTTACTATGCCATCAGATTCATGATCGGGACCTGAAATATCTTCTACTGAGCTATCTGTTTTCCATTTCCCAAGTACTTTCGAAAGGTCAAACATATTTACAATTCCATCCGGTACACCATCTCTTCCCCATATATCAGCATTATTACATGAGCTTTGCGGAGTAAAATTGTCTTGCATCTCAAATCCAGCAATTTTAGCAAGAAGCATCCACCATGCTCTTGCAGCTCTTTCCTGGCCAGTTTCGTTTAAGTGACCACCATCACTTGAGTAATTTTCGTACATAG
>Ga0180433_10011534_pt1 | contig 10474 bp, 25 predicted proteins | sample SS_ome_8_FD_132980 | JGI IMG/M metagenome (GOLD analysis project Ga0180433, IMG submission 132980) | Hypersaline lake sediment archaeal communities from the Salton Sea, California, USA - SS_1_D_1 metaG | ecosystem: Environmental > Aquatic > Non-marine Saline and Alkaline > Hypersaline >...
AAAAGAGGAGGAGTGGTGAGTAAATTAAAGAAATTAGAGCCGCCTAGAACTTATGTGCCTGAGCATGATGTCTATATTACAAGTGTTGACGATTTATATTCGATTGAAAAAATTAACGAACTAGTAGATGAGATTAACAGGCTTAAGGAGAATTTAAATGAATAATGGAAGATATTTAGAATTTAACCAAGTTATCAATAAAGCTGATAATAGTGATTGGACGCAAAAAGAAATTCAAGAATTAGCAGAGGCAATGCAGGCTATTATGAATGGTAAAGGTTACACAGTAGCTGGTACAGCTCTCGTATACGATCTAGAAGAAGAAGCTAAAGAAGAGTCACGCGTTGTCGCAGACAAAAGCTATGACGGTAATCTTGGTGAACAACCAGAATAATGAAAAATATATTTAAATTCTTTTTAGCCTATATATTATTGACCTTTTGTGCTACACTTATATTAGTTAGCATAGTTAGTGCTATGCATTATATGGCTATATTTTTAGGGATTGTGATATGAAGAGATTAATTATTGGAGTATTGTTGGGATGGTTCTTATTTCCGCTTAGTGCAGATATTATTGGTGCAGTAGCTGATAAAACTAAAAATAAATATTGTACCACTCGAAGGGAATGTTTTGGGAAAAATGGTAAATTTAAGGAATATAAAAAAAATCACCCACTAATATCTTCAATTAATAGCTATTTTCTAGTTCCTGGAATAGGACTTTTTACACCACTAACCAATAGATGTAAACATCCTCAGAATATTGAATATTTTGAATGTAATTATTTTCAAATAAAATTAAATCAATTACTATATTAAGGAGTAATTTGTGATTCTCAAAGTTAAACGACTAGATCCTGATATCGACCTACCAAAATACCAAACTGCTGGAGCATCTTGCTTTGACCTTGCTGCTAGTGAAGATGTTTCTATCTCACCTGGAGAGACTAAGCCAGTGCCCACAGGATTGGCTTTTGACATTCCTGAAGGGTATGAAGTACAAATACGTCCCAGAAGCGGAATAACGCTAAATATGAAGCTTAGAGTGCATCTAGGGACACTCGATTCAGACTACATTGGAGCAGTGAGTATGATCGTAGAGAATAGCGACAGAGGAGCTAATCCAACTACAATTAGACGAGGTGATCGTATTGCACAGGCTGCTTTAGTTAAAGTTGAGCAAGCTAGGCTAGAAGAAGTTATGTCGATTTCTGAAACTGAACGTGGTGGTGATGGTTTTGGTAGTACTGGTGTGTAAATCTGAAGTTTACCTTCAAAATTACAAAATAAGGACTTAAATGAAAAGACCTAAAAAATTCCCTATGGAAGGGGATGATAAATTACGAGATAGTAATAAAAAGCTTAGAGCACAAGTTAGAAAGTTAAAAAAAGAGAATAAAGAGCTATCTTCACAAATTCACACACTTACAATTGCTTTACGTAAAACTCAAGAGTTTCTTGAAGATAATCTAGAGGGTTTTAGCGTAGAACAGTGTATAGATGCTGCTGAAAAGAAAAAGACGCTCAAACAGATGAAAGAAGAAAATGGTTGCCCTTTGTGCTCTAGTTCTGTTATAATAGTGAATATGGTTAATGGAGTTATTGAAATATGCTCCAAACAAAGCTGTGAATATCGAGAAAAGAAGGTTGATAATGAATAAACGAAAACTAACACTCCTCATTCCTATATTATTAGTCTACATACTTGGGATGTATTTAATTGGCGATTTTATAGTAGGTATTGGAGTTTATCTTCTTCTTACAGCAAACAATTTAGAAAAATTAGTACATAGAAAGTTAGCAAAAAAAATAGATGAATCTAACAAATGATCAAAAACAATTACTAGAAGTGGCAGTGCGCACAGTAAATAAAGCTGGCAAACAAGGCAAATGGGAAGAAAAGCTTGTGTTTGAAAATGGAGTGATACTCACATTAACTGCTAAATCTCCAGCATTAGTAGAAGAGGAAGCGGAGTAGTGGATAAAAAAATTAAAACCTTTACAGTTAATGTTCTACGCAGAGCCTCAGTAAGATGGTGGGGTAAGAGTCAAGCCTATAAATCTTCATTCATTAGAAAAGAAGGTAGAAAGCATCTACACGAATGTGCAGAGTGTAAAGGAGAATTTGCTAAAAAGGATACTCAAGCAGATCACATTGTACCAGTAATTGAGCCAGGAAGATCAATACACGATCATACACTTGATGAGATTGCTGTTAGACTATTTGTGCCAGCATCAGGCTACCAAATATTATGTAAAGAATGTCATATAAAAAAATCAGGTTCAGAGAATCAGATTCGTTATAAAACTAGAAAGAAAGGAAAAAAGAAAAATGGAAAAACTAGTAAACGCACTAAAAAGCGGAAGTAAATTTACGCTAAACTTACTAAGAACTACAGTAGTAGCATCTTGTTTATTATTGGCTGTTCTAATGGCACCTCAAGGTCACTCTTGGTACTTACGTAACTATAAAGGTGATAAAGTTACCGTAATGAAAGGTAAGTATGGTGGAGGTACTGGATTTCATGTTAAAGGTCTTAAAACAGGTAAAACTTACATTATGACTAATGCTCATGTTTGTTTACTGGCAAATAAGAATGATGATATTTATGTTAAAGCTGGTAATGGTGTAGTGTTAAAGCGTAAAGTACTTTTTAGAGCAAAGAATCATGATTTATGTCTTGTAGAGGCTATGCCTGGATACGAGGGCTTATCGGTTGGACATCAACCATGGCTCGGGGAAATTGTTGGGCTTATTGGACATCCAAAGCTTAGACCACTTACACTATCTAGAGGTGAGATTATTGGTAAAAGAATTATTAAATTATTGTTCGGTTATAATCTTCCAAATAATAAATGTATTGGACAAAATATCAACACAGACCACTTAAATATTAAACATATTAAATCTATTATTGTTCCAAATAGACTTGCATTTAAAGCATCGTTTAAAGTCAACAATATTAAGCAATTACGTAATCTTTATAAAATGATGGGAATTAATTATCTTTGTATTGCTGAACTTGATACTAATATGATGAATGGTATTAGTTATAAAGGTAATAGCGGTAGTCCAGTAGTTAGTTTCTTTGGTAATGTTGTTGGTGTACTTTTTGCAGGTAGTCAAGATGTTACAGATGCTTATCTTGTTCCTTTATATAAAGTTAGAGAAGTATTAAAGCAATTCTAGGACTATTACGTGGATAAACGAGAAGAACTATATCTTAGACTCTATAACGAAGCTAAAGAGGCTGGCATCGATACAACACTTTTAAGTGATATAGATGGTACAATAATAGGGGTCATTATCGGAGAACCTGAAATAATGACCTATATTGAACATAGTATCGAAGAAGATGTTATACAGGTATTTGAAGCTGCTTTAGAAGATGCTATGTTTGAGGATGAGTTAATAGATTTAGCGGATTGGGAGAAAGATGACGATGACAAAGTTCATTAATTTTATAAAGGCAAGTTGGAAATTTATTGTCGGAGGATTGGTAGTAATTCTAGGTATTTTTGCTACAAGAAAGGATACTGGTGAGATTGTTGAAAAACATGAAGAAGAGCTACAGCCTGGCAGAGATGAAATTAATAGATTAGAAGGACATAAAGAAGCGATTAAAGAACGCTTAGAAGAAGAACCCCCAAGGGTAGAGGATTTAGATCATGGAGAAGTCAAAGATTTCTGGGAAAAAAAGCTCTCAGACAAAAAATTACATTGAGTATTATTTAATGAGGATTATATTACTTATTCCTGGAATTGTATTACTTTTCGCAATATTTTCCAATCCTGCTAAATTTCAAGTTGGCGATTGTATTAAGGGCGGCTATTACAAGTATAAAATTACAAAAGTAACTCCTCACATGTATCGCTATACAGATGGAACTAGATCTTATGAGCAGAAAAGGATAGTTGTGGAAAGATCGTTTAAAAAGGTAGCTTGTGCAAAATAAACGTAAACCTATATTTTTTACATCAGATTGGCACATAGGACATCAGAATTCGTTGAACTTCGATAATCGTCCTTTTCGAGATTTAGAACATATGCACAAATCTCTTATTAAAAGATATAATTCCGTAGTCCCTAAAGATGGAATTTGCTATTTTTTAGGTGATGTAGGTTTATGTAGTGGAGATATCATTTCTAATACGATACATCAACTTAACGGTACAAAAATTTTAATATTAGGAAATCACGATAAAGGAATTAATGCAATGTATAGTTATGGATTTGATGTAGTTCTATATTCTGCATCAGTTTATATAGCTAAGGAACGTGTTACGATGACTCATTGCCCTTTACGTGGACTTTATAGAGAAGATACTAAAGGAATGCATAATACTGATGGAACAGAAAATTGGCATGGAGAAAAAAGACATGAGAAATTTTCAATTACAAACGAGGGACAATTTCACCTTCACGGACATATCCACTCTCCTAATCAAGGTAAAAGTACAAAAATCTTAGGTAGACAGTATGATGTGGGATTGCCAGCAAATAACTATACGCCAGTATCTTTAGGAACTATTGAAAGTTGGATTACAAAAACCAAAAGAGAGGAACAATGATTAATTTTAACATATCACTATTATTAGTAAATCTATTTGTACTAGGCAATTCTATCTATGATGGAGCTACATACGCTAAAAAAGAGAGAGCTTGTTTTGTCAAAGTTTTAGACACTGTAGATAAAGATTACCTATGTAAGGAATATTTTAAAGAACCTGTTGACTTTCATGGGAATTGTGCGTTAAACTATGATAAGTTAAACATGTATGTGGACTACCACAAACGAAAATGCATGTTAGAATAATAAACCAACAACCAAGGACACACATGAAAAAAATTATCATTAAGTACCCAAACAGAAAATTGTACGATAAAACTACTAAATGCTATACTAATTTAGATGAAATATATAATAGTGTTATGTTAGGAGATGAGATTATTGTATTAGATAAAAAAACTGGTAATGATCTTACTTTAGAAACTAAGTTAAAAATTATCAAGAAGCAAGAAACTTTAAGCAACACACCAAATCATGTCTTAGACTTAGTAATTAAAAATGGACTAGCCAATACCGTTTCTATTGGAGGATAAATGTTAGAAGCAATACAAATATTAGTTTTAGCATGTCAAATAAACATCGCTAGTCCTAGATATGATACTTCTAATGAAGTACAAAAACATTGTCAAAAAAAATTACTTACTTGCTTTGAGAAAGAAATGAATAAACATCGAATACAAAGTAAAGCTGTTATAAACTGTATAAAAGAGAGATAGAGTAGATGAAGACTACAATCGGTAACTATGCTAGTTATATTTATATAAGACCAAATGATAAAATAGTAAACACCTATGAATTAGACAGTCATGTGATTATTGATGAAAATGAACGGGGTGAAATTGTTGGTATTGAGATTCTAAGCAAATTAGAGCCTGAATATCAAAAAGATGTAACTTATAAAATTAGAGATCTAATATGAAACTTGTTTGTATCTCAGATACCCACATGTCCACACCTGATCTACCTGAAGGAGATATTCTGATTCATGCAGGTGATGCAACTTTCCGTGGAACAATAGACGAGGTGTCTAAATTTGCTGAATATATTAAAACTCAAAAACACAAATTTGATAAAATAATCTTTGTTCCTGGTAATCATGATTTTCTATTTGAAACTAATGAAAGTTTAGCTAGAAGTATTTTACAAGATTGTACAGTTCTTATTAATGAATCTTATGAGTATAAAGGCATTAAGTTTTGGGGTAGTCCAATATGTCCACCATTTGGAAATTGGGCATTTTACAAAGAAGAGCTTGATCGAGTTATGTTATGGAATACAATTCCTGATGATACTGATATTCTTATTACACACGGACCTCCTAAATACATGCTTGATCAAGTTCCTACGCAAATTGACGATATTATAAAGCATTGTGGATGTGAAAAATTACTCGAAAAAGTGAAAGATTTACAACCTAAATATCACATTTTTGGACATATACATGAAGGTTACGGTTTTACTAGATATGGCTCGACAACATTCTTAAATGCATGTATAATGGATGAGGGATATAAACCTAAAAATCAACCATGGTGTTTTAATTATAGGGAGGATTAATATGAAATTACTATTGATATTTTTACTATCATTTAATATTTGCGCACAAGAGCTAATTCCTATAAAAAAAGGACAACCGGCACCAGTAGATGGGTATGTAATCAGCTATAAAACAGAAAAGCAGATGAGACAGCTAGTCAGTAACTTAGAACATGAAAACATGCTACTTAAAAGGCTTGGAGAGGTTCAAGAGCAGCAAATTAAGCAATATACTGAGCAGATTACGATCTATCGTAGACAAGCTAAAGAGCTTAGATCTGAGCTTCGCAAAAAGACTACATTTTGGGAAAAAACAGGACATTTCGTACTTGGGGCAGCGGTTACTAGTATAATCGGCTATGGGACTGTGAAAGCTTTAAAATAGGTACAGAGAAATACCCTAACCCTACCCTTTATAAACAGAAATATCGGCTTATTTGGACGCTAAGGAGCTAATTTGAAAGACTTTCTATACAATATAAAACATAATATAAAACAAATGTGGTTTTGGGCTTGGAATATGAGAAATGTTCCAAATTGGTGTGGAACTACTACATATTACGTAATGTATTTACAACTATCTAGAGTATATGATTGTATGTTGAATGATAGTCATTTAGTATGGAATAGTAATCCTAATACTAAGGGTATGAGAAGGCTTGCTGAAGCTAGAGACTTATGTTTTGATTTATATGGTGATAATTATAATAAATGGCTACAATGGCTATTTCGTACACATAAACCTGCAGTTGAGAAAAATGGGGAATTATATTCTAGACTTGAAAGAGAGGGTAAACCTATACCAAAAAAGTTATATTATTTTTATCTAAAAAAAGCTAATGAAAAAGATGCTAAAGAGTATGCAAATAAAAGACAAAGGTTATTTACACTTTTAGATAAATATATAGATAGTTGGTGGGATTGATATGAGATGTGGAAAATGTGGAGCAAAAAAGAGGAAAGTTATAAATCTACAAGGTAGATCTATTCCTTATAAGTCTTACGAATCATTAAAAATAACTACGGATGTTTGGGTAATGGGATGTTACTATTGTGATAATTATATGATCGGTCCAGGTGATGCTAAAAGGATCGACGAAGCATGTGAAACTTCTATATATCATCAAAGTCATTGGTATAAATACCAACATAAATATATGTTAGGTATTTGGATAATCTTATGTATAATTGGTACTATTAAGTTGGAGTTAATATGAGATTTGAAGATTTACTTAAGATACCTGAAATTCAACATTTTACTGCTCCACCAGAGGATGGTGACTATGATGCTCACACACAAGCTGCTATGAAAGCTGTATTTGAGTATCAACAATCTAAAATTGATCAATTAGAAATATATATTACACATCTATTAGAAGATATAAAAGCTAGTATACAATCAATAGAAAGTTATTGGGATGAAAAAGAATAAACCCACAAAACAAGAATTGCTAAATGCCCTAAATACTGAAGAACAGGTAAAATGGACAGAAAAAGATGAAAATCTTAGGGATGTAGATCATTTTATACTTGACATTGGATTAGTTTGGGGTAAAATGAAATATGATAGGTTATTATTAGAACTTCTATATGAATACTGGTCTAAAAATCCAGTATCGTCTAAGCAATTTCACGCACACTTAGCCAAAAAGATTGGGACTGATAAAACTGGTAAATATACCATAAACGAATATAATCTTATTTGGACTAGAGAGCAAATCAAAAAGAAGATTGGTCCGATGTTAATGAAGCGAGTTGTACGTGAGCAGAAAATCAAAACCAAAAAAAAGAGATCCCCTTAAAACTAAAGATCAATCCCGATTGAGAAGACAATTTATTGATTATGACTATATCAAAAAGCTAAGTCCAGAAGAAAGAGAATTCCTTGCTAAATTTACTGATGAATACTACGGAGGTGGTGGATTTAAGCGTGGGGAAGATGGGAAATTTGACTATACTGATAATGTCCATAAAACTGATGAATTACGTAGAGATTGCTACAATAAAAACAATCAAAATCAACGCTGCATCTATTCTTTAGCAAAAACTACAAATAAGGTTTATGAACTTGAAGAAGCTATTACAAAAGCTGAAAATAGTGGGGAGAATTTGCAGGATTTATTTAATCTAAATCACGAGGATGATATAATTGAGCTTATTGATTCTCTTCTAGAAGAAGCTGAAGAGGGAGGAGAGTCCAGTTAATAAGGCTCCAGGTAGTGCCAACCAAAGCATAGCAAATTTAATTTTATCGCCAATATCTTTTCTTTTAGCTGCTTTATCTTCTTCCATTTTCTTTTGAAATGCATAATCTTCTGTCATTGCTTCTAGATGAGGAATTAATGGTATGAGTATAGCAGTAATTTTAGTATCTGCTGAAACATGATCTTTAACCATTTCCATGTGATTATCCATTTTACTTTCTATCTTAATTACAGATTTTTCTACATCTTCAACTTTATCGTTAACTTTATCGACTTTAGTTTCTAATCTGTTAAATCTCTCATCACTCATTCTCTTCTCCAGATTGTAACAATTCCATTAATTTTGATTTTATAGCAGGTTGTTGACTTGCTGAAAATAATAACGCATTTTTACTAGTTATGTCAGGAGCTTGTGCCACTTCGTTAATGAAATTACTCATTCGTTCACCTTCCTGACCAGGATACATTCTTCTAGCATTTAGTGAGAGTTTTTGTATTGCTGTTGCTGGAAGATTAGCAATATCTTTAACCATTCTAGCTGTACTACCTAATGCTGCGCCTGTTTTTACACCAGCTGCTTGAATACCACCACCAATAGCACTTTGGACACCTGGAGTACCAGCAATAACTTCACCACCTCCACCTCTAGCAGTTTGTCCAAGATCGATAAGTTTAGCTTTCTTTAGAATCTTATTTCCGAATCTATCTGCAAATCCTCGAGCTAATCCATCCATTTGATTTACGAAATGGATAAAATCTTGTTGTTTAACAACTTGACCTGGGTCAGCAATTTGTATTGCCATATCTCTAATAAACTTAGATGCTTGATTAACATCGTCTATATTTCTTGATAGTGTGTTAAGACTTGGAAACATATCGTTTAATGTTTCATAAAATAAAGCTTGTTGTTTCAGAGCTTTTTGATACGCTTGATCACCACTTTCAAGAGCAATGCGTTCCATACCCTTTTTAGTTAATAAATTTCTAGCTTCTGACATAGCTCTTTGGATAGTACCTGATCCTGCTGCTTGAGACATAGAGTTTATCTTTTTTCTCAAACTATGTAATTGTTCACCGGACATTAGCATTTTATTTATTGAATAGTCGGCTACATCTGTAGTAGCAACGTCTTTTACTTTTTCTGTTAATTTATCTTTAAAATTTAATAAAGCTTTTGCTGCCTCATCATCAACACTTTCCGCAATAAGATCATCAATATAGTTCATAACATTTGCTAAATCATCAGTTACGTCAATCTTATTTTGGTATTTACTAGCTATTTTAGTTACTTCATCATCTAGATCACGAGCAATTGTCTGTAAGGCTCCTTCACCATCTCCTAAAGCTTCTTTGGTCATATTTTTTAATTCTTCGGCATTTCTTTTTATGGAAGTTTTTCCTGCAAATGGAACCTTCTTATATGCTGTTTCTGCAGCATCTAACACTTTTTCTGCAATGGCAGATTGTTCTTTAGCTATTTCTACGCCCTTCTTAAGACCTCCTTTAATGAGTCCTGTACCTTTGCCAGCAACTTTAAGTCCACCTGTTAATACTGGTGCTGCAACTGCGCCTGTTAGAGCTTCTTTGGCAACATCTTTAACAAATTCACCAACTTCACCTTTAGTAAGATCAGCTTCACTTTTACCTACACCATATGCGGCACCAGCTTTTGCACCAGATTTCATTAATTGCTTTAAAGCTTGTTTAGCACCAACTTTACCTGCACTAGCTACTGCTGATGCACCACCTGTAAAAAATGCAGGGGCAATACCACCGGCTATTTCACTTGCTAGAGCTATTGAAGGATGTGCTTCCTCGCCAGCCTTTCTTCTAGCTTCTGCTTTATCTCGTTCGCTACGATACGTATCCATAATATCTTTTAATTGTGCTTCGCCAAATGCTGTCTCATAAGCGGCTTTTAACCCACCTTCAATTTCACCTGCACCTCCAAACAATAAACCTTCTGCTCCACTTCTTAATGCAGTTTCTATTTCACTTGGAATTTCAACTTGATCTTGAGGAGTATCTGAAGTTTTAAATTCTTCAGTATCTAACTCAACATCTTCAAATGAATCGAATTCTTTATCTAAATTGGACACTATTTTTTCAGTATCTAACTCAACATCTTCAAATGAATCGAATTCTTTATCTAAATTGGAC
>Ga0180433_10011535_pt1 | contig 10473 bp, 7 predicted proteins | sample SS_ome_8_FD_132980 | JGI IMG/M metagenome (GOLD analysis project Ga0180433, IMG submission 132980) | Hypersaline lake sediment archaeal communities from the Salton Sea, California, USA - SS_1_D_1 metaG | ecosystem: Environmental > Aquatic > Non-marine Saline and Alkaline > Hypersaline > Sediment...
TCCTGCTTCATTCAAAATTTTTTTACTTAAAGTTTTTCCCACTCCAAAAATATAGGTTAATGCAATTTCTATTCTTTTGTTATCGGGAATATTAATCCCAGATATTCTCACCATAAAATTCTAAATGTCTTAAGCTCTTTTGCCTTTAGAAATAAAATTGTTTAAAAATTAAAAATTAAAAATTAAAAATTTCGAAAATTATCCTTGCCTTTGCTTATGCTTAGGATTATCACATATAACATAAATCCGACCTTTTCGTCGAATTATTTTACACTTTCTGCACATTTTTTTTACTGATGCTCTTACTTTCACAAAACATAATGCAAACTACAAATAACATGCTGATCCACTAATTAATTCATAATTTGTAGATTAGTATTGAATTTGTATATTGGCATCGGTTTATTTTTCGCGATAAATAATTCTTCCACGTTTTTGATCATAAGGACTTAATTCTACTGTAACTGTATCTCCTGGTAAAATTTTAATTCTGTTAATTCGCATCTTACCAGAAATATAGGCTAATATTTCACTTTCATCTTCCAATTTAACTTTAAAAGTTGCATTAGGAAATCCTTCTATTATTACTCCCTTCTTTTTTAAATTTGGTTCTGCCATATATTATAAGATAAAAAAAGTATAGCAAAGTTTATTAAATTAGTCAATAACTATTTTTACTTTTTTATCATTAGAGGGTATTTTTTTGACCCAAAATGGCCAAAATACTATACGCACACTTTCAACTTCAGCGCGCGCAGCAAAATATTGTCTTACTTTATCTTCGTTTTCACCAAGCAAATCCTGTTTAATTTTTTCAACATTAATATCCCAAGCAACGTCCTCATTTATATCACAAGATAATCTTGCCTGCCCCTTATCTAAGTTTACGTCTATTACAGAATATTTAATATCTATGCTCTCGGGTAGCAAAACCTTGTCTTCTGAAATTTTATTTTTAAGATTTTCATTAATTATAGAAATGGCATCGTTTTCATCAAACCCTAATACCTTAGAAGCCACTTTAACTTTTACAGTAAATTTATCTGCTGGTTGATCCGCTTTTACATTAGAAGATGCTTCCACAATTTCTTCAAGGCTAGTATCTTCAAGAATTTTTAATTCAGGAGGAACTCTTTTTTCAAGTTCTTTCTTGGCTTGTTCTTTCAGTTCAACTACTAATATTTCCGTAGCGCCCTGTATATCTTCTGCGCTGACAACTTTAACCTTACCAACAATTCCCCCAGCCATAGCTTCGGTTGATTCACCATAAAACCCATTATATTTAGCTGTTCCCTTAAAACCAGGAATAGTAAATGATGTTGGTTTAATGTTATATTCATCACCCGGTTCAGCCGCAATCACTTCTACATCAATAACACTTGGAATAATTTGGCCTTCTTCAACTTGTGCTCCAGGAATTACTACCGTTTGAGCAGTTCTAAATAATTTTCCGTCTTCGGATAGAAGCCTGGTATTTTGAACTAAAGTTTGTGGAGCAGAGCTATATTGATTATATATTTTAATAGTGCCACTGGCCTTTTCGCGAAGTTCTTTTTCTTGAGTAGCCAAAAATTCTTTTTCTCCCTCTTTTTCTACTTGAAAAAGCTGACCAGGAACCTTACTGGTTTCTGAATCTATAAAGGCAATATTTTTATCTATGCCTAATTCTGCTATAAATTGTACGGTCTCAGTTTTTGGTTTAATAATAATTTCGGCTTTAGAAACAGTAAAATAAAAAATAAAACCAGCCACAACTATACTCGTGATTCCAACTATTATTAATACCTTTTTAAAATTTATCCCTTTTTTGGGCTTAAAAAAATCGTCAGAAAAAATTTTTTCATTTTGACTTGACGACTTTACTGAAAAATCTTCTTGGGGCTCCTCCCATTCTTGTTTCTGTTCTTGCCGAGCGAAATTTTCTTCTTTTTTAATAATTGGTTCTTTTTCTGGTTCCTTATGTTTTTCTTCTGGCTCTAAATTAAATTTTTCCTCTTCTTTGGGAATAGAAAAGTCTAATTCGTCCATTTTCGGTTTCTCCTCTTGTTGAAGAAACGACTCTTCATCTTTATCAGAGCCATTGGGAGGTAATATATCTATTATCTTTTTGGGCGGTCTTTTGTTGTTCACAAATATTGCTAATTTATTAATTGATTACTATTAATATAATAGCAAAAATTAAGAATAAATGGCAAATGGGGATAACCCCGTAGTAGAACTTCGACAAGCGCCAAAGGCGCAAAAGAGTTAATTATTGAATAAAAAAACAATTTAATTTTCGTAAAACTAAAAAGATATTATATAAAACAACTAGATATACCAGTCAAAGTTTCACTACGGGGATAACCCTATCACAAGTTCATAGATAGTTTATTGATATAGAAAGCTCTAAAACAAATACGCCTAAACGGCTCTGGGTATTTAAAACAGAAGGTTTGTTGTTGAACTTGTGACAGGGCACAGCCCCGCAGCAAGTTCATAGTCGTTTTATTAATATAAAAAGTTCTTGAAGCAAATACGCCTAACGGCTCTGAATATTTAAAACAGAAAATAATAAGTATATGAGTAGTGAGTATATGAGTAATAAGTAATGAGCATATGAGTGGTGGATACTAATCGTTTACTACCCGTCGACCGATAGGCAGATTTGTTGCTCATTGCCACTATTATCACTATTCACTATTTATTGTTATCTGTTGCTTGCTAGTTGTTATCTGTTGGTTGATTTTAAGAGTCAAAGAGTTAGAATGTCCATACCTATCGGCAGGCAAGCAAGGGTTAAGAGTCAAAAGTTGGGTCGTATAACGTGTAACTTGTAATATACAACTCAACCACGCTTTGAACTACAGGTTACAGACAACTAACTAAGTAACTAATTAACTAAGTAAGCAACTAACCAAGTAAGCAAGTAAGCAACCAACCAAGTAAGCAAGTAAGTAAGCAAGTAAGTAGGTATACCCAACATTAAATATTATTAAATTATTAAACATTTAGTTCACCATTTTGCGCGATCGCGCAAAATGGTGAACTAAATGTAAATGATGGTAAGCTAAAATGATGGTAAGCTAAAACAGTGGTGAGTTAATAATTTGCAAGTGTTTAAAAGATTTTTAAAATAGAAAAAATAGAAAAATAAAATAAAATAAAATAGAAAAACAAAACAGAAAAATAAAAAATAAAATAAAATAGAAAATAATTTTTCTATTCTAAAATCGCTTTGATTCGTCTAACGCCGGCGCTGCTTGATTCTTCTTTAATAATCTTAAAATGACCGAGTTCGCCAGTTGATTTAACATGGGGGCCGGCACAGATTTCACAGCTAAAGGGTTCTTTTTCTTTTCCAACTGTATAAACCTTTACTTTGTCGCCGTATTTTGACTCAAAAACACCCATTGCGTTCATTTTTTTAGCCTCCTCTAAAGAAGTTTCGCAACAAGAAATTGGCAAATCTTTTTTGATTTGTTCATTAACTATGTTCTCTACTTTTTTGATTTGCTCATCGGTTAACTTTTCTGAATGGGAAAAATCAAATCTTAACCTCTCCCCTGTTATATTTGAACCTTTTTGATAAACATGCTCGCCTAAAACTTTGCGCAAAGCCGCTAACAACAAATGAGTAGAAGTGTGAAGTTTTGTAACTTCTTCAGTATTATCAGCTAATCCAGATTTAAATTTACCAGCCGTAGCTGTTCTTGATAATTCCTGATGTTTCTTAAATTCTTCTTGAAATTCTTTTTCTATTTCAAATTTTTCACTATCGCTTAACAGGGATAATTCTCCTATTTCTTTTCTTATATTATTTATTTCTTCAAAACTCATTTCTAGCGGAAAACCGAAAGTGGAAAAAATATAAAATAAATTTTTACCATTTATTTCTTTTCCTTCCGTTTCAATAATTTTTCCACTGTTAGTTCTTGTTTCCCATTGTCCAATAGCCATTTTTCCTAATTCTTTTATTCCCTTTTCTATTACCTTACCAAACCTCTCTTCTTCCTGAACCATTTGCTCATTAATAAAATTTTCATTTTTCTTTAACTCGGGATACTCATCACTCATCAACTCAATTACTAATTTACTTACGTGATGAGTAAACGGTTTGTCAATTCCTAACTTTTTACCATAACGAATGGCTCTGCGAATTAACCGACGAACAACATAACCCTGTTCTAAATTAGACGGAGCAATCCCCTTTTCATCTCCCATAATAAACGTCGCAGCCCGTAAATGATCAGCAATAACCCTCACTTCCTTTTTATGTGTGAGGTTCAACCTCACACATAAAGATTGGATTTTGTTTGTGATTGATTTTAGGGGTTCAATATCATAAACGCTTTTTTTTCCATTTAAAACAGCAACTGTTCTTTCTACGCCCATACCAGTATCAATATTTCTCTGTTTTAATGGAACATATTCATATTTAATATCTTTTGCCCTTGACTCTTTGACCCTTTGACCCTTGACTCTTTTATTGTACTCCATAAAAACATCATTCCAAATTTCAATCCACCTCTCATCTTTTGGATTAAATTTTTTAGGAACGGGTTCATTTGAAGACCAATAAAACATTTCTGTGTCTGGTCCGCAGGGACCAGTTTCACCGGCAGGACCCCACCAATTTTCTTTCCTATCTAAAAAAACAATTCTTTCCTTAGAAATGCCTAACGATTGCCAAATTTTAGCTGATTCTTCGTCTTTATTAATACCTTTATCTGGCTCACCCTCAAAACAAGAAATAGCTAATTTATTTTTATCCAGTCCCAACCATTTTTTAGAAGTCAAAAATTCACAACTCATTTCAATCGCTTCTTTTTTCCAATATGCTCCAAGCGACCAATTACCCAGCATTTCAAAAAAAGTTAAATGAACATCATCGCCAACCTCATCAATGTCTCCTGTTCTAATACATTTTTGGACATTAACTAATTTATTTCCTGCTGGATGTTTCTCGCCTAAAAGATAAGGAACCAACGGATGCATTCCAGCGGTTGTAAATAAGACAGTTGGATCATTTTCCGGAATTAAAGAAGAACCAGAAATAATTTTATGGCCTTTTTCCTTAAAAAATTTCAGATATTTTTCTTTGAGTTCTTTGATTATCATAAATCTATTTTAACATATTATTCCGCCGCCTAAAACCTCGTTTCCTCTATAAAATACTGCGCTTTGTCCCGGAGTTATAGCTCTCTGCTTTTTATTAAAAAAAACTTTTAACTGTTCATTGTTCATTGTTTGTTGTTCATTAATAGTTGCTGGCATGGCTGGATGTAAATAGCGAATTTTTACCTTGCACTTTAACGGTAATCCTTGCCTGTCGGCAGGCAGGTTTGTTTCATTGATCCAATTTATTTTTTTAACCAACATTTCTTTTTTAAATAGCGCCTTATTAAAATCGCCTTGAGCTACAATAAGCTCATTTTTTTTATAATTTTTATCAATAACATAAAATGGCCCTATTCCACCTATACCAATCCCCTTTCTTTGGCCAATAGTATAGAAAGCTAACCCTTCATGCTCTCCCACCTTTTTTCCATCTTTTGTGATTATTAATCCTTTATTTGTATTTATTCGTTTTCTCAAAAATTCGTGTAAATTCGTATTTATAAAGCAGATTTCCTGGCTTTCTTTGCTTTTGTGGGCTGGTAAATTTAAATCCTTTGCTATTTTTTTAATTTCATTTTTAGTATATTCCCCTATTGGAAATAGAATTTTTGATAATTGTTTTTGATTAAGTGTCCATAAAAAATATGACTGGTCTTTTGTTTTATCCCTCGCAGTCAAAAGTTTATTTGAAAATTGAGAATTGGAAATTGAAAATTCTCGGCAAAGCCGAGTGTAGTGTCCCGTAGCTACAAAATCAGCTTTTTGTTTTAACATTTCTTCAATTAAAAAATTAAACTTAATCCAGCGGTTACATTCAACACACGGATTAGGAGTGCGACCCCTAACATATTCTTTTATAAAATAATCAATAACTCTTTTTTTAAATTCTTTTCTAACATCTACAATCTTAAAATCTATTCCTAATTTTTTAGCTGTTTTTTTGGCGTCTTCTGGATTACTAAAATTATGCATACGCATAAAAACACCAACTACTTTATAGCCTTCTTTTTTAAGCAAAGCGGCAGCTACAGAACTGTCCACGCCGCCACTCATCGCGCAAACAACTTTTTTATTGTTTTTACTAACCATAGCTTAAAAATTAACATAAAAAGCCCAGGTTTTCAACCATAGGCTTTTGAATTATTATCTTTAACTTTTAATGATCCGGAGGAAGGATAAGGACATATTTCGCCAATTGTAGTAATACGAATGGTATCATCTTTAGCACCCACCGCAATAATCTTAAGATTAGGATTATTACCTGAAAAACTCCAGATTTTTTGACAACAATGCGGACAAGGAATGCCCATTTTATCAGATACACAACAAAGGGATTTAATTATTTTTCCTCCATGAGTTACCATTGCATTTATGGCATTTACTTCAGCATGGGTTGTTACACAACAAGGTGCTTCTACGTTTACGCCCAGATAAACCTCTCCATTATCCGCTAATAAGGCAGCCCCTACTTTATATTTAGAAAATATAGCGTGAGCATTTTCTCTTATCTTTTTAGCCCTTGCAATTAAACTCCGATCCTTAAAACTCAAATCATGAAACTTTACTTCTTTCATTTAGAACCTCCCTTGTTCTAAAACATAAATAATTAAATATTTAAAAGAACGCATCGGAAAAATAAATTACATTATATTTTTTGCTCTTCTTCTAATTCTTTCATTATATTTACGCCTTGACTAACACCAATCCGAGTAGCTCCAGCTTTTATAAAAGATCTTGTTTGTTCCAATGTTTTAATCCCTCCAGCTGCCTTAACGCCGCCGCCAAATATTTCTTTCATAAGCCGCACATCTTCAATTTTTGCTCCCCATTCGCCAAATCCAGTTGAGGTTTTAACAAAATTAGCTCCGGCTTGTTTTGATAAAGCACAAGCGCGCGCTTTTTCTTCATCAGTCAAGTAACAACATTCAAGAATTACTTTTACAATTTTTTTCTTAGCCGCCCCAACCACTGCTTTTATGTCTTTTATAACTATGTCGTCTTTCCCGTCTTTTAAAGCGCCAATATTTATTACCATATCTACTTCATCTGCTCCATCTTTAATTACTTGTTTTGTTTCACAAATTTTAGCTTCAGTGGTAGTAGCTCCCAAGGGAAAGCCAACAACCGTGCAAACTTTGACATTAGAATCTTTAAGAAAATTCTTAACTAATTTCACATAAAAAGGATTTACACAAACAGAAGCAAAGCCGTATTGCTTTGCTTCTTCGCATAACCTTTTAATTGCCTCTTCTCTAACAAAGGCCTTGAGATTTGTATGATCAAAATACTTAGCTAAGTTTTCCATCAATCCTCCTTTATTTAACTAAAAATTATTATTAATTTTCTATTTCCTTTTCTCTTCCAAAAAATACAGCAATCAAAAAATAAATTACCAACAAAGCGAATAACCACCAAACAGAAACACATTCCTTAATAAACCACAAAACAATAAATGCTATTAAAACTATTAAGCCAAGAACAAATATAATAGCTTTTCTTTTTCTATCTGAAGAAGAAGCAAAAATCAAAATAGTAATTAATGATAAAGCCAAGAAAATCCATATATTAATACAAGTATAAGAAGTCAGATAAAATATAACTGACAATACTATAAGAATTAAGAACCATATAAACCAAGAGGTAGCTCCTTTTCCTTTTTTTCTCTTTTGAATAACGCTTTCTACTAAAGAATAAAATGCTAAAACTAAAACCATCCACCAAGGTAAACATGGAAAACATCCTCCACTAAAAGCAAAAGCGGATTTAATTTTTTCTTCTTCAGTTGGCGTAATTAGTTTTATTTCTTCCTCTGGTCCTTCTTTTTCAGTGGACTCTCCAGCCACCTGAGCTATTGGTTTAATAACCGGGCTGCCGACTCCCCCTTTTGGCTCTTCTTTGGGCTCGCCAGTTTCAGAAGGCCCAGTTGTTTCTCCAGCAACTTGTCCTTCTATTTTACAATCAGCAGAACATCCATCACCATCAATATTATTTCCATCATCACATTCTTCGCCTTTATAAATATTTAAATCGCCATCCCCGCAAAAAGCAGGAACCCCTCCAGTTCCACCGCCTCCGCCATAAATAACAGCTAAAGGTTCTTCATCATCTCCGCCCTCTTCTTCAATTAAAGCAACGGATATATCACAACCATACTCTCCCGATTCATCAATTACCCCGCCAACATGATCTTGGGCCACAAACCCAAAAATTGCCGGAACTTCAAAATAAACTATCCAGGTATCAGAACTGTCATCTGGTCCAACAAAGGCCTGGTTTTCGTTATCCCCCTCTCCTTCATTGCTAATTTTAGTCAAATAAGGACAAAGGTTTTTATAATATCCTGGCATTTCAGAATCGCCGCCATTAGGATATTCTGGATGATTTTCAGGCAGAGGTTTTCTTTGTTGAATAATAGTATAATTAACTCCATCTCCTTCATCCACATAAGAAACAAAAAAGCTTTTTTGCAAATTTTCTCCCGGAAAAACCGTTTCAAAATCAATATGTTCTATACTCACTGCGATTGGAATTATTTGAGCAGAAACATTAAAAATACTTCCCTGAAAAATAGACAGAGCTAAAACAATCACCATTAAGGGTATTCCCAAAAATAAAGCTTTTTTAAATTTTGAAAAATTTATTTTTTTCATATTATCTTAAATTTATTCTTCATTGTTTTCTTCATCGTCTTCTTCGTTTAAAATACCTTCTTCTTCGCTATTATTTGAATGTGGATTTGTGCCAGGATTTGGATTTTCCAAATCTTCCCAGTCATCAGCAACATCTGTATCCACCCCTTTTGTTTTACGAGCAATTGAATGGCCTTCATCAACATCGGTAACTGACGGACTAAAAGCAGAGGTGTCAGTTCCCCAACTTACAGTATCAATTAAATTATTATTATTATCATAAAGAAATACTCTATCACCGTCATTGTCTAAACCGTCAAACATCTCATCTCCACCTAATGCAATTTTGAAGGCATTGTTTGGAATTTCAGTCCAATAAGTATTCCAAACAGCAGCGTTAGCCGCTATTACCACGAACTCTCCTGAACCAACCTCATGATTACTATTAATAATCTCTTTTTCGCTTTCACCTTGATTATCCTCTAAATACCAGTTCTTTATATTAACAGTATAATCACAAGCATTATATAATTCTATCCATTCAAATTTTTTCTCATTGGGTTGTCCTTGATGGTCATCATCGGGATCATAATAAACTTCGTTTATTTTCATACAAGTATCAAGTTCCTCCTCTTCTTCTTCAATTTGACAAAGACAAGAACATCCATCACCATCATCAGTATTTCCATCATCACATTCTTCGCCTATTTCTACTATTCCATTACCACAAACTGGCTCTGGTTCTTGCTCTGGTGGAACACATTTAACACTAACTGCATCTAAAAAGGTTCCGAAAGAATCAGGTGTTCCTTTGTCAGAAAACTGTATTCTTGAAATATCAGAATTTGCTTGAAAGCTATAACTATATTCTTGCCAATAATTATTTACTCCTCCAGCCGCGCTTATACTATCTTTAACCTCACCTTCCCAACTAAACTCTAAATTATTATTATATTCATTTGTATTTGGCCTTGCAGAAAAAGCAAATTTAATATCATAAGTAAAACCGGGAATAGTTAGAATATCTTGATAGATTTTAGCTGATGCCGGTTCATTATTTAAATTTCCATTATGGCCATTCCAGTCAGTATCTAATTCAACGTATTGATTTCCCTCAAAAACAATCCAATTATTTACACCCCTGTGTAGTTCTAAATTAGCTTCTGCTGGCTGTTCCCAGCCATTATAAAGATCTTCTGTTGATACCCACCCTACGCCCCAGCCAAGCACTTCAGAACTTGTAAAAATATCCCATTTTTCAGAAGCGCTTACTGCTGGTTCCTCAAAACCGCCATTTATTACTAATTCTTGATTTGGATTGCAATAAAATTGTTCTGTTTTACAAGTAGATGAGCAACCATCAAAATTATTATTATTTCCATCGTCACATTCTTCTCCTGTTTCTATTATTCCATTGCCACAAATATAACCGCAATTTTCTATTGAAAAGTTAAATATCCAAGTCATTACAGCGCTTTGTTTACCCCCATGACAAGTTCGGGCTTTAACTATATTCATATTGTTACCAATTCCAAAAGTATCTTCTTCATTATCATAAATGTCACCATATCCTGTATCGTCGCAAATTGGTTCTACTCCACCCGGACCCACAGTAAACCAAATATACGCTCCTTCAATATCGGGAATATCAAAACTTCCTAAAATTATATCATCAATGCAATAATCACCTCCGGGAGGAGTTAATAACGGCAAATCATTTTTTATGGTTGCCGTAACATTAACA
>Ga0180433_10011538_pt1 | contig 10470 bp, 8 predicted proteins | sample SS_ome_8_FD_132980 | JGI IMG/M metagenome (GOLD analysis project Ga0180433, IMG submission 132980) | Hypersaline lake sediment archaeal communities from the Salton Sea, California, USA - SS_1_D_1 metaG | ecosystem: Environmental > Aquatic > Non-marine Saline and Alkaline > Hypersaline > Sediment...
AGAAAGCAAATGATTTCGTTGCAAAAGAAAAAAGGCAGCAACATCATATGTTGTGTATGCTGAAAACTCAGCGTAACACACAGAGAAAAAACATAAATACCACAACCATAATTTCAACCGGAGAAAACAATGCTGAGATTCAAACAATTCATAGAAAAACAAGAAAGCGATCCGTGTCTACAAGAGCAGCTTCAAATACGTCACGGTGGTTGGATTAGCGAATATTATGCCAATAAGCTCTGGGAAGAAGCCAAACTTAGCGGCCCTGGTCAACGTTCAGAGCGTGTTTCTGCTTCTCAAGAAGCTAAGTATGCTGATAAAATGAAACCAATACTACAGCATTTCCATGACACATACGGCCCTGCTGATGAAAAACCGGCTTCAACTTCCCAAATGGCAGATGAAATCAAACAGCGCTTCAAGCATCTTGACGATTTGAAAGCAAACGATCCCGCTGAATATAAAGCAACTATGGCACGCGCCACTAAAAAATTGACTATGCAAAATGGTTCTACGCTTGGTCATCCAGTCGCAGCAAACGCAAAAACTGATACTGTCAATCAAATTCCTGGTAAAGACGCGCCAAAAGGACATGTACCAGTTAGTATGGCATTCACCCCTGATATAGCAAGACATTATACAGGAACGAATACAAACGAATTCGTCGAAAGAAACGTTTGTTCTGGCTCTTCACAGGGATGCAGAACAGCGTGTTTGGCCAAAACAGGCAATTACGCTTTCACTGGTAACAAGGCTCTTATGGATGCAAGAACACAAAGATTGACGCATAATGCAAATGCTCGACAACACCACGCCGATTTGGTTCACGGCGCTCTTACAAAAGCAACGAAAGACGCTGAAAATGATGGAAAGGGTATTATTGTACGAACAGCCGTTTCCGATGATGTTGGGCCTGAAATTCATGATTCGGCAATTGCACAATCATTTCCACAAGCAAAACGCATGCGATATACAAAAAAAGTTCCCAGCAAGGAGCATAATTCGGAAGGACAGCATCAGCATACGTGGTCTGATACTGGTCCAATGGTACAAAGATCAACATCCAAAGATGGAACTGTAACAAAAACTATAAACAACGAAAATTTAACCCGACGTTCACTCGATAGCAAGGTGTCTTCTCATCCAAGATATATGGTTTTCAATCAACATAGAGGGAGCGAAGATTCTGGCAAAAACATCGATCATTTGAAACGAGTGCGCAAATACGAACCATATGCCTCCCAACCAGAAGAAGGTGAAAAGGATGAGTATCATCATTCCGATGGTTATGGTCGTGTAGCACACACGGGTGCTGATGGTGTACGAAGAAGTTTTCGATATCAAGATCATTCTGTTGTTCACAATGCTACAACAACAGATGGAAAATCTTTGCGCCCATATGAACATGATGCCAGAATACCAGAAGTTGATAAACCAAAAGAATCACTTAGGGATAGAAACGGCAAAAAGGTTGGCGGCATTGTCCCATCGCTTTCTGTAAAAAGCACTCCAAAAAAAGAATTGGAAGACTCTGGTTTTTTCCACCATGTGGAAAACATAGACCACAATGGAATTTATCATGACGGCCATCCTGCTGAAATGGAAGAAGCTGGTCATAATCCAGAACGTAAACCAACAGGCCAACCAGTAGTTACACCGACAGGCAAAAAATGACAAGAAAAGATGATGATGTACTAGCGGATGCTTTGGGTGTCAAACCAATGCCAACGACAATAACGGTTCGACAAACAAAGCTTCCTAGTTCAGCAAAAGAAACCAACGACGAAAAGTTCGATGAGGTTCGAGAGAATATCAAACGCCTCATCGAACTTGGAGAAATGTCGTACAATGAACTGGTTCAAGTGGCGTCAAGTTCACAAGAACCACGCGCGTTTGAAGTTCTCAGTTCTTTGCTGCACAATATGGTTGCAGCAAACAAACAGTTGTTGGAAATCGAAAAGCTAAAGCTTGAAATTGACGAGAAACAAGGCGGCAACGCACAACCACAAACCGTGCACAACAATCTGATTGTAACAAGCACGGCTGACATTCTTGAAAAGCTCAATAAGAAGAAAGACGAACAATGAGTTTAACACAAACGGCAATAGAAATATTAGCCAACTTGTATGGGCAATCTGTTGCGCCTGGATCATATTCTGCCGATTCGCCACATACTCACGCCAAAGGCAAAACCGTTGTTCCTCAAACGCGTGGTCGAGCAAAGGAAGAAAAGCCGCTTGGACCAATAGATATTGAACTCAAACGCCAAGCAAAAGCTGCTTTGGGAAGACTGCACAGGCGTATTGCTAGAAAGATGAAATCCAACAACCAAGATGGCAATGGAAAAACAATGCGCGTAACAAGGAAAAACCACAAAAGCGGATTGGGGCATGATTGGCACCAAGACCCCGATGGAACGCACGTTTATCGACACCATCCAAACAGCAGCGAAGCAATTTTGCAAAAGATCAAGCGTGTTCAAGAATCATTGCGTGCATTGCAAAAACTCAAAAAATTGAATGAAGAAATACCTGCTTATGGGCACGAAGGAAGAGCAGCAAGAGATGCTAAAATTGCATTCATTGCTCACCGTTTGTCACGAAGAGCAATGAACAGACCAACGCTGCCGTCTTGGCAAGGTGGCAAAGCAATCAAACAATCATATCGAGAAGGTTCCATTACAAAGGCTGGCAGAGGTTTGAAACCAGACCAAGCAACTGGTGTTCGATTGACTGCAAGTGGAATGGTTGGAACACACAACGGTCCTGGTGATCCCGATGCTTGGATACACAACCATCCAAAAAATGGTCTTGTTCTGAGTAGAGAAAAACCCGAAGGCGCTGATATCGTTACTCCAAAACCGAGAACAAGGACAAGGACAAACAGAGGAAGAAACCGCCAACCAAATGCAATTGTTACTGCATTTAAGAATCTTTTGGGTAGAAGCAAAAGCGCAGGATCATTTAGAGTAGAAAGCTACCAAAACACACCAGCCAATCGTGAAATTGGCACAGATTCATTGACTGACATATATGCTTCTGAAACGCCAGGAGAGGGTGGAAAATGCAAAAAGTGCCGTTGCAAAAAATGCATTTGCAAGCACATTCAAGAAATCAAGGAAGCCAAGAAAAAATCTCGTTGTTGGAAAGGCTACAAACCAACTCCTGGCAAAAAACCGTACACCAAAGGTTCGTGCCAACCGATTGAAGAAGTAAAGAAAGAATATCAAAGTCCTGCTGGTGGCTTGAATGCAAAAGGGCGCGCATACTTCAAAAGAACAGAAGGTTCTAATTTACAAGCACCAGTGACTGGTAAAGTTAAACCAGGAAGCAAAGCAGCCAAACGTCGCAAAAGTTTTTGTGCACGCTCTCGTGGATGGAACGGTGAGCGTGGGAGGGCTGCTAGAAGAAGATGGAAATGTTGAGTTTCAAAAAATTCATAATGGGCGTCTCCGAAGAAAGAAACTCACTATCTGTGCAGTCAACAATGCGAGCAATTGATTCTCAATCGGATAGATATCAAAGACAATTCAATCATCCAAATGCTCCAAAACACATTCCATTGAAAGGACATAAGGGAGCAGTTTCTGATCACTTTTGGGACACCTATAAGGAACGAACACCAGAGTTGGGCGCTTACAAAAAACGAACATTTAAACTAGGCGATCTCACGCCATCCCAACCAAATGTCCACATAAACAAACTTTCCGTAATGAGAAAAAAGCTTTTGCGTCCAAAATTGAGACCACGCAAAGCAAAAGATGAAATTCGCATCGCATCATTGACTGGTGAAGATGGCGTTAAAAGACATTTTGTATTGAATGGACACCATTCGCTTTATGCATTGGCTGTGCGTCATGGGCCAGATCATGCCGTCAGAGTAAAACACGTAGACTTGGATGAACACGAATAATGGATACAAATTATGGTGGTTACAGGGGTTCGAGCAATCTAAAAAAAGCCAACACGATTATACCCTGGTCAGAAGAAAGAATTGCAGAACTGCAAAGATGCGCTGCTGATCCGATTAACTTTGCAGAAAACTACATGCAAGTCGTTCACGTTGATCGTGGTCTCGAACAAATACGTCTGTATCCATACCAAAGAGAAATCATTCAATCAGTACACGAAACAAATGCTGTTGTTGCCGAATGTGCCAGACAGAGCGGAAAGGCGCTTCCTCTAGACACTCCAATACCAACACCCAATGGTTGGACTACTATGGGCGATTTGCAGCCAGGAGATCGGCTGTTTGATGAAAATGGAAAGCCAACAACCGTAAAATCCATCTCCAAAACATTTTATAATCACGATTGTTACAAGATAACATTTGATGATGGTACTTCCGTCAAAGCAGATGCAGAACATTTATGGGTTGTTGAACGAGCAAATCCAAGCAAACGCTCCATCAAGAAAAAACAATTGACGACAGAACAACTATTCGAATCTGAATTTATCAAGGAAGATTCACGAGGAAAGTTTGTTTCGCGATGGAAAATAGCTCTTGCTGGTGCTGTTGAATATGAACCACAAGAAATAAAAATTGATCCATATCTTCTTGGGGTTTGGTTGGGTGATGGGCACACAGATTGTGGAAGAATAACATGTCACATAGATGATCTTCCCTTCTACAAAGAACAATTTTCATATAAATTTTCTGACAATGCAGAAACAAGAAATCCTAATGTTTACACAGGAACTCTTTATGGTTTAGTCACTGAACTGAAAGAATATGATCTGATTGGTTCAAAATACATTCCGCGATGTTATCAGTACAATTCAATTGATGTTCGCCTTGCTCTATTACAAGGACTGATGGATTCCGATGGAACAGTAGAAAAAAATGGTAGGAACTGTCTGTGTTTTTCTTATAGTAAGAATTCAAAACTCATTGAAGGAGCACATGAACTTCTATTGGGTCTCGGTTTAAAGGTACAGAGAAAGGAATATCCAAGCACAAATTCAGTTCGCCTATATTTCAATTGTCCTCGATCCAAGTTTGATGTGTTTCGTTTACCAAGGAAGCTGGAAAAACAGCAAATTGATAATCCGAGAAAATACCACACTAACTATAGATACATTCGAAACATTGAGAGAATAGACTCCGTTCCTACTAAATGCATCGAAGTGTCGAATGATTCACACCTATTCTTGTGTTCGCGTTATTTTATACCAACACACAACACGACAGCAATCACGGCGATCATTCTGCATTATGTCATATTCAACCATCACAAAAACGTTGCCATTCTTGCCAACAAGGCAGAAGTGTCGCGTGAAATTCTGGCGCGAATAAAGCTCGCATACGAGCATTTACCTCAATGGCTACAACAGGGTGTGGTAGAGTGGAATAAGGGCTCCATCGTCCTAGAAAACGGTTCTAGGATCATGGCAACAGCCACTAGCTCAAACAACATTCGTGGCTTTGCAGTGAACATGCTCTTCATCGACGAAGCGGCGTTTATTGAAAATTGGGATGAATTCTTCACATCGGTGTATCCAACGATTTCATCAGGCGAAACAACCAAACTCATTCTTGTTAGTACAGTCAACGGACTAAATCACTTTCACAAAGTCACGCAGCTTGCAAGACAGAAGAAAAATCGCTTCAAGCTGATTTCTGTCACCTGGAAAGATGTTCCTGGTCGTGACGAAAAGTGGCGCGAACGTACACTTGCTGACATGAACTATGACTATGAAAAATTCGCACAAGAATATGAAAACGAATACTTGGGTTCCTCTGGAACTCTCATAACTGGCTCTAAGCTGAAACAACTTGTAGAAGGAATCGAACTTCCTTCTCATGATGTTTTGGGCCTTAAAGTGTACGAGCAGTACAAGAAAGGGGATGAGTATGTTATGGTTTGCGATGTTTCGAGGGGCAAGGGTATAGACTACTCTGCCTTTCAGCTAATCAATATATCAAAAATGCCATACAGACAAGCGGCTGTTTTTCGAAATAACATGATAACACCAATTGAATTCACGGAAATCATCAATCGTTTTGGACGCATGTATGGCGATTGTGCCGTTATGATCGAGGTAAACGATATCGGCGCACAAGTAGCAGATTTGCTATTCTTTGATTATGAATACGAGAATATGTTGTTTACAGCAACACAAGGCTCTCGTGGCAAAACAGTCACCACCAGTTTGAGAAAAACCACAGACAAGGGAGTTCGTACAACGCTTCCTGTAAAGAACATAGGCTGTTCAATTCTCAAATTGCTGATAGAACAAGATCAACTTCTACTGTACGACGAAAATACAATTCATGAGTTAGCAACGTTTTCGCAAAAGGGAAAATCCTACGAAGCGGAAGTAGGCAAGCACGATGATTTGGTAATGTGTTTGGTTCTCTTTGCGTGGTTAACAGAACAGCAGTATTTCAAAATGCTCACTGATCTGAATACTTTGATGGGCATTCGAGAACGTGAGCAAAAGGAATTGGAAGATGAATTGCTGCCAATAGGATTTGTCGATAGAGGTATAGCAGAAAACAGAAGCTTGGATTTGGAGTTGAACTTGCACAAAGATGAAAACTGGCAAATAGCCGACTGAAAACGCCATTTTGATAAATACAAGAACAAATACACTAATGTATGTCCTCTAAAAATATAGGGAGAAAAGAAAAATGGCTACTTCACTCATTTCACCGGGTGTAGAGGTTCGTGAAATCGATCTCACAACTATCGTACCTAGTGTGTCTACTACAGAATGTGCCATTGCGGGTGTTTTTCGTTGGGGACCAGTTGACGAAAGGGTTTTGATTGATTCAGAAGTCAAACTCGTAAGTCGATTTGGCAAACCAAATAGCAGCAACTACGAAACTTGGTTTACTGGTGCTTCTGCGCTTGCGTATGGTAATAAGCTCTGGACAGTTCGTGTTGGTAATACTGCTGGTCTTTCACCTTCTGTCACAGCCAACGTCCAAACAGGCAACGCAACAGTAACTCTATCAACCGGCAATACGCAATACCTCGAAGCGGGGATGGTAGTCATTTCATCTGCCAACGCTGGTCTTAGTGTTGGTGCAACAATTGGCAGCGTTTTGAACTCTACCGCTTTTACTCTTTCGGCTAACAGCGGTGCTATTGCCACCAAAACAGAAGATGCTATTCAATTTCGCTCGAACACTCTTTTCTCTGCTGTTGGTAACACTGGACCAGTTGCAAACCTGGAATATTCAACGATTGTCAATGAAGCAGATTGGCTGAGTAAAGAAGGCAACATCGACACCGATGTCAAGTACATTGCACGACATCCTGGTGAATATGGCAACTCGTTGCGCGTCTCTGTTTGTGGCAACTCAGCCGGTTTCACTTCAACAATCAATCTTGCTTCATATGGCGCACCTGCTCGTTTTCAAGCCAACACAAACTCCAACACGGCCCTGATCTCGATTGCTGGTGCAGCAAACGCAGACAACGTGACAAATGCTACAGCACTTGCTGCATTGCTGAATACAACGGACTTGATTAAGTTTGGCAACACAACACTTGGTGAACAGTATATGAAAATTACTGCCATCACCAATGCTGCATCGTTTACTACATATGGAACAACAGAAGTTGATGTTGATATCACGACAACGGTTGGCAACACCACAGTTGTTGCAAACAACACAACGTCGCTTGCTGCTGGCATGGAATTGACTTCTGGTAATAACAGCCTCACCGGCCTGATTATCACATCTGTGACCAACGCAACAGCCTTTGTTGTCGATTCTGCTCCTATCGTCGCTGTCTCGACAGATGCAATGACTATTTCGCCACGTCTGACGCTGCAAGTTGATTTTGAAGATCGTTTCACTCGTGCAACGAACTATACGTTCAACTCTGCGAATGCAACCACGCGAACCTTCAATCGTTATTGGGAATTCTACAATTTCATTGATGTTGCTCCTGGTCAATCTGATTACAATCGCGCATTTGGTAACTCTTCTGCCAATGATGAAATTCACCTTGTTGTTGTTGACGAAGGCGGCAAATTCACTGGTGTTCCTGGCAGCGTTCTCGAAACGTATAGCTCTGTGTCGATTGCAACCGACGCGAAAAACACGGATGGTTCTGGAAACTACTACAGGAATGTCGTCAACGATCAATCGGAATACGTTTGGATTCCGAACGATCTGAGTGGTATTACTTCAAACACCGCTGTCAATGTAACATCACCGACTATTGATGTCCTTTCTGTACGATTGGCACATGGTGCTGATGGCAAAGACGAAAGCAATATCGAAATCGGTGAATTGACTGGTGGTTATGATAAGTTTCAATCAAAAGAAGACGTTGAGGACATTTCGCTTGTTCTTCAAGGCAAAGCTCGTTCTTCAACCCTGGCAAACTATCTGATCGATAACCTTTGTGAGTATCGCAAGGATTGTATTGTTCTCATTTCACCACAACGCGGTGATGTTGTTAACAATCCGAATAACGAACTCGATGCAGTCAAGACTTTCCGAAACCTACTTCGCTCGACATCATATGGTGTTTTGGATAGTGGTTATAAGTACATGTTTGATCGATACAACGATCAATATCGTTGGGTTCCTCTCAATGGTGATACTGCTGGTCTGTGCGTTCGTACTGATCGAACAACCGATCCATGGTATTCACCAGCCGGTTTGAATCGTGGTCAAATCAAAAACATTGTTCGACTGGCATGGAATCCAAGCAATGCAGATCGCGATGAACTTTACAAAAATGGAATCAACCCTGTTGTGACGTTCAAGCGTCAAGGAACTGTTCTGTTTGGTGACAAGACATTGCTCAGCAAACCTAGTGCTTTTGATCGCATTAACGTTCGTCGCTTGTTTATTGTTCTCGAAAAAGCAATCTCACGCGCATCGAAATATACACTCTTCGAATTTAACGACGAATTTACTCGTCTGCAATTCAAGAATTTGGTTGTTCCGTATCTGCGTGATATTCAAGGCCGACGAGGCATTACTGATTTCCTTGTGGTTTGTGACGAAACCAACAACACACCAACCGTTGTTGATCGAAACGAATTCATTGGGGATATCTATGTGAAACCTGCTCGCTCGATAAATTTTATACAACTGAACTTCATTGCAGTGCCTACTGGTGTTGCGTTCAGCGAAGTGGTGAACCAGTTCTAACAGGATACATTATGATTATAGATGATTACGTTGAAATAACCATAGTACCAGCCAATCAAAAGTATTGGCTGGGTCTTGGTTATGATATACCAAAAGTTGGTGGCCGTGCTAATGTTAACGGCCACCACAAACTGAAGGTAAAGGTTTCTGATTTGCCGCCAAAGTCTAACGTTCGCGTTAGATGTAAATGTGATAATTGCCATGTGGAATACACCAATAGGTATGCTAGGACCAAAGATTTCAACTTTTGTTCCGATTGTCATCGAGTTTTAATTGCTATTGGTAATGACTATGGCAAAGCAAATAAAGGCAAATCACTACCACACATGAGTGGTGAAAATCATCCCAGGTGGAATCCTGATAAAAAAGAATTTCAAGAGTATGCAAACAGAGTACGATGGCTCACAGAAAAAACGTACAGAAAAAACAGAAGTAAGATAAACCCAAAGAATTACCCAAGAACACTATGTGGCATTGAAGGTGGCTATCAGTTAGATCATAAGATTTCCGTGAAGGAAGGCTTTGATAAAAACATAACTCCCGAAGAAATAGCATCGGTTGACAATCTTCAAATGCTCACTTGGGAAAACAACAGAACTAAACACGTATCATAAATACCTAAAATATAACAAGGGAGTTCCAATAATGGCTTTCAACATCGAGGAATTTAAGGCTTCTGGTCCAGTTTTAGGCGGTGCTCGCCCATCACTGTTCTACGTGGTCATTCCAGATTGGCCGGGATCGACTACAGATTCACAAACCGCTTTTCGCTTCATGTGTCGCACGTCGAGCATACCGCCTTCACAGATTGGTGCTATTGATGTTCCTTACTTTGGTCGCCAAATTAAGCTGGCTGGTGATCGTGTTTATGCTGACTGGAACGTCACAATTATCAATGACGAATCATACAACATTCGTAAACCGATAGAATCGTGGCATAGTAATATGAACCAACACATTCAAAACCTTCCGACTGGTGGTGTTACGCCAGAACCAAGAAGCTACAAACGAGATGCCGTTATTCGCCACTATTCAAAAGATGGCAGCGTGATTGCTACGTATACAATTCGTGGCATGTTTCCGATCAACATTTCTCAAATGGGACTTGATTGGGATGCTACCAACCAAATCCAAACGTTTGATGTAGATTTTGCTCTCGATTACTGGTTGCCGGGTGATGATATCGGACTTGACGAAACAGCATTCGATATCGAAAACGCACGAAATCTCTTCAACGCACTCGTCTAATCGATTCATGGATAATATGATGTTCAAGGAGAATGCATTTTGGCCATAAGATTATTTGGATACGAAATAAAAAGAGCAGACGAAGAAACGAAACAGGAG
>Ga0180433_10011539_pt1 | contig 10468 bp, 8 predicted proteins | sample SS_ome_8_FD_132980 | JGI IMG/M metagenome (GOLD analysis project Ga0180433, IMG submission 132980) | Hypersaline lake sediment archaeal communities from the Salton Sea, California, USA - SS_1_D_1 metaG | ecosystem: Environmental > Aquatic > Non-marine Saline and Alkaline > Hypersaline > Sediment...
TAAAATCCAGTGAATATAACGATCTGACCCGGTGGACCGATACGGTTCGGCTTCTCGAAACCTTGAGCCAAACCGGTATCATTGAAGCACATGTCGCGCATCGTCTCAAAGTCGCCTATCTAACGTATCGGGCGGAGGTTCACCAGCTCAGCCTGCAGGAGAAGCCTGCCAAGGTTCCTGAAAATAAATTTCGCAGCTTACGGGAAAACGTCAAGAAAATCTGGGATGATTTTATACCACATACCAAAGCGTAATTATTTAATTGAACTCGACATCCTCGATATCCGGCAATTCGTTTTCAAGAAATACAGTAAATAAGGTAACTATAGCGACACACAGACAAAAAATAACCGGTATCAGAGCAATGATCAGTAATGTTTTAAACATGATTGATCACCAACCTATGAGTAAAAATAATCCTTGCTCAAGTCCTCTTCAAAAAACAAGTTCTTATCAATTCAGTCCTTCAGTCTTTTTTCTCAGACGAGAATCTAGAAAGAGAAATTAAAAACAGGAAAGAACTTAAGGGGTTCTCCGCGCCAGTTGAAATTGAGCACGCCGATTTGAAGACCATTAAGAATTTCCGTATAGTTGATCGCACCGATGGCCAGACCGCTGAACTTTTTCGTATGATTGACGGCAGCTACCTGCATTCCACGGAATGAATTTCCGTAATTATAGCCCCCTATCTGGAGACCGGTGCCGGAGCCATAGACCACGTTTGCCAGGCTGGTTTGCCAACCCTTGAAATGGCCCTCCACAATATTTACCAGGCCGAACTGGACACCGGCACCAGAACCATAGACCACGTTTGCCAAACTGGTTTGCCAGCCCTTGAAATCGGCGCCCACAATATTTGCCAGGCCAAGCTGGAGACCGGTCATGTTGCCTTTGGCATGGTTGCCGAGACCGATGTCAAGACCCGTCATATCCTGGTTAACACCATAGATCAGGTTTAAACGGAACCCCTTGATGGAGGTGTCAGCATCAAAGATCTGAACAGGGTCAAACAGTGAAAAGTTCACGGCTTTGATATCACCGGCCAACACCGGACTGTGAAAACAGAAGATGATTAAAGCGATAGCCGTTAAACCAATATACCATTTCTTCATGACTTTTTCCTCCTTTGCTCATATGAAGGTAAGTGTTTTTGTATTATTCCTTTAACGGAACTAACGGAAATGATTTTGTACTCCGGCTTTTCGATTCACTTTTAAGACACAACACTCACCGGGACACCCTCGTATGGTGTTCTTCTCCTGGATTTAAGCTCTCGGGGGTCCCGCATGGTCTTTAAAATTTCAATGCTGCCTTTTAATCCCCTGTTAAGCCGGCACATGTCAATGGCCATACCGGCAACCTGAGCCACCGCCTGAATGAAATTCACATCCTCCAAAGTGAATTCCCAAGGTTCAGCCGTGTAAACTCTCAGAGCACCAATCACATTACCCAGACTCGTGATCGGAACAGACAGTATTGAGGCGATTCCCTCTTTTTTCGCCGCTTCAGGGTACTGAAGCCTGGGATCGTCACTGACATCATAAACCGCAACAGGTCCATCTTCCAGGGACGAAGCAATGGAGCGTAAAGCGCTCAAAGGGCCTTTGTTCAGATATTCATCACTCAGACCGAATGCGGCGGCCAGTGACAGTTCATTGGTTTTTCGGTTAACCATAAACATTGCACACCCCTTGACATCCAAAGCTCTTTTGACACTCTCCACCGTGACCAGAATAATCTCTTCCACATCCCTGGTCGAAGAGATGGCATCGGTAACCTTAAGCAGTGTTTCATAATTCAATATTTGTTTTTTCATGTTTCCCTCCTTTTGTGTAGAATGTTTATTTTTCAAGTTATAGAAAACTATTTTATTGTTCCTATATCTAAAAGGAACGCTCGCGTCGGGAAACAGTATCTTAAGACATGGTATTAGGGGATCAGGTTCTTCACGACATTTTGTTAAAAGAACTGCGTAAACATGGTAACCCTCCTGTCCGTTTAGGGCTCTCGGTTTAAAAATCATCGGTTTAAAAATCGGCTGTTTAAATATGAAGCAATAATTATGCCAATTGAGATTGGGTGCCGGTTGCCCGTTACAGGTTACCAGTTGCCGGATAAAACAGGGTAGAATTGAAGTTCGAGTTTAAAATTTTTGTTGTTATCCAACTGTTAAGCTGTTTAAAAACTGAACAGCAGGGCTGTTTAAATTTTGAGTAGTCGGTCTCAATATATGAACATGAATTAAACAGGTATTGAAAAACAATGGTGTTTAGGAGTTTCGGAAACGGCAATATGATATTATGGACACCCTAATGCTGGCTCAGTGGACAACCTGGGGAATAGTATCATGGATACTTTAAAAGAAAGAGACAAAAAGAAAAAGCTATTTTTACAAGCCATTAGTTTTTTGATATGTTAAAATATATTCCTTTTAAACCGGGAATGTTAGTCAAAAGAATAAAGAATTTACATGAAGCGGGATATCATCTGACATGCACAAACCCAATTTTCTATTCATCGGTGCACAAAAGTCGGCCACTACCAGCATTAGCGTGATGCTTTCTAACCATCCCGACGTTGTGGTTGTCAAAGGGAAAGAGCCGCATTTTTTTTCGGAAAACCGTCAATATGCCCGCGGTTGGGAATGGTATATGTCCCTTTTTTCACACTATAAGGGAGAAAGGGCTATCGTGGATGCGTCCACGTCATACTCACGCGCATGGGCTTTTCCCAACACAATATCGCGTATTATTAAGCATGTTCCGGACGCAAAAATCCTTTACTCAGTCCGTCATCCCCTTGATCGAATGAAATCGGCCTACATTGAGTGGATGACCACGCCGGGTTTTCAGTCCATTGAAAACTCCATCAATAAGATGGTTCGAAGCGAGCCAAACATCATCGAGTCAAGCCGGTACTGGAAAAATATCAGTATTTACAGAAAGTATTTTTCGGACCATCACATCAAAATCATATGGTTTGATGAGTACGTTGCTGATCCGGATGCAGTGCTGGAAGATATTTTCAAGTTTATGGGTGTAGATCCTTCCATTAAGATCCGGTATTCTCATTTGGCCATCGCTTCGAGCGAAAGTAGAATCAAAAAGATGAAACTGTCCGGCCGACCTCCACATATTGATACAACCTGGAATCCAACCGATCGACAATGGGTGATAGAGCAGCTCGGCAATGACACAAGACAATTTCTAGAATGGTGCGGTAGGCCGACGGACTACTGGCGACTCGACGCCAATGACAGGCACATCGACACAGACAAGGCAGGCTAAAATATCTTTCAAAAAATGGACTAACCATAGAAACTATGATATGCCCATACGGTGAAAAACAGGGGCCGGCTCTTTAATAGCGCCTTTAAAATGCAAAAAGCCGGCCCTCGGATTTCCGCTTGAATTTTATTATACATGACGTTTCATTCAGTCACTAACGATATCCATGTCAGTTAACGAACCAAAACAGCAAGTAAAAATCTGGATGCAATTAGCTTGGGATGCCTATGCAAAGAAGAATCTGATTCAGGTTTTCCATTACTTCCACCGTGCACTGAAGTATGCTGAACAAAGGGAATTAGAGCATGAAATCGCCTGGATCTGTCGAGATTTGGGATATGTCAACATTCGGCAGGGATCACTGAACCAGGCCCTTGATTATTTAAACAAGGGGCTCTCACTTCACGGTGACGGTTTAGATATAGAGGTCCGAGTCGGGCTCATAACGAACAAAGCGAGAGTGCTTGCCAGACTAGGGTCCTATAGAGATGCAGCGGCTCTTCTGGATCAAGGTGCAAGTTTGATCCTCACCCACTATCAAAGCCTCTCCTTGGCTCCCAGCCATATGGTTTTGTCCTATGCTGGAATCCTTCGGATGGCAAAGGATTTGCGAAAGGTGGTTGCTCTGCTGGATCAAGGTATCCGGCCGGATCGAATCCAGGTAGAAATCAAGGGGTATAGTCCTTATGGTCACAGTGAAAACGAATAATCGGTAAATTTTGTAATCTAAGCCGGAGGAGTAAAAAATGAAAGTAAGCAGTGTCACTCAAATGAGGTCTTTGGATCGATACGCCATAGAGAAGCTTGCCATACCGGAAGAGATTTTAATGGAAAACGCGGGGGAGGCTTCATATTTTGTTATTTTGAAGGAATTCGGGGTTGGGCATAAAAAATTTGTGATCATTTGCGGTATCGGTAACAACGGAGGGGATGGATTTGTTGTGGCAAGGAAAATCCACTCAACCGGAGGAGATGTAAAAGTTTTCATCCTGGGGGATGTGAATAAGTTTAAAGGCGCGGCAAAAAAGAATTTTGATATTATATTAAAGTTACAGATTGAAATTCGATATGTTGAATCCGTAGATTCCATAAAGAGCGACGTCCTCCACTGCGATGCAATAGTTGATGCAATCTTTGGAACGGGCTTAACGAGAAATGTGGAAGGTCTGTATAAAGATGTCATGCGGTTAATAAACAAAAGCGGGAAAAAGGTTTTCAGTGTTGACATCCCATCGGGTATAAATGGAGATACAGGGGAAATTATGGGCATCGCAGTTGCGGCGGACTATACCGTAACATTCGGCCTCCCCAAAATCGGAAACATGCTTTTTCCCGGCTATGAACATTGTGGGAAATTATTTGTTTCACACATATCTTTTCCACCATCCCTTTACAATAAAGATTCGATAACCGTTGGAATTAATGATTCCATTAAACTTCCCCCAAAAAACAGAATTGCTCATAAAGGGGATTTTGGCGAGGTGCTCTTCATTGCCGGTGCGTCAAGCTATTTTGGAGCCCCTTACTATTCCGCCCTTTCGTTTCTGAAGGCCGGCGGAGGGTATTCCCGCCTGGCCGCACCCGGTTCCGTGACCCCGTTTATTGCCAATAAGGGAAGCGAGATTGTTTTCATCCCACAAAAAGAAACGGCCTCGGGGAGCATCTCTCTAGAGAACAGGGATGCATTATTTGAGCTTTCTGAAAAAATGGATATGGTGGTCATGGGCCCCGGGGTATCATTAAATGAAGAAACGCAACAATTGACAAGAGAACTGGCAAAGAAAATCGAAAAACCCCTGCTGATCGATGGTGATGGGATTACCGCTGTTTCCAAGGACCTGGACACACTAAAACAAAGAAAGGCGCCGACCCTATTGACGCCTCACATGGGGGAGATGTCCAGAATTACCAAAATGAGTGTTGGCGACCTTGATAAAAACAAAATAGATATTTTGCAACGCACCACAAAAGAGTTGAATTCAATTGTTGTATTAAAGGGTGCCCATTCACTGATCGGCTATCCCGATGGGAAGGTCTATATCAATATGAGTGGGAATCCCGGAATGGCCTCGGCGGGGTCGGGTGATGTCCTGACAGGAACCATTGCCGCCATGTTCGGCCTTGGTTTGTCCATTCAAGATGCAGTAAGAAAAGGGGTGTTTATTCATGGGTTTTCCGGCGACCTTGCGGCAAAAGAGTTGGGTGAAGATGGAATTACGGCTCAGGATATACTCGAATTTCTACCACTTGCCATGAAAATGGATCGGGAAGGTCTTGACGAAACCTTAACCGACGCTTACCAGGGCGTTCGTGTTGTATAGGAGGAAAAAATGAGGGCATGGATTCTTGAAAAACAGGCAAAGATCGAGGAAAGACCTTTGCGGTTGGCGGAGGTTCCTACACCCCGGGCAAAAGATAATGAGATACGGATTAAAATTCTTGTATGCGGTGTGTGCAGGACAGATATCCATATTGCAGAAGGGGACATCTGCTTGAGAAAATCACCTTTAATTTTAGGTCACGAGATTGTGGGAATTGTGGATGAAATCGGAAAGAATGTGAAAAAATTCAAGGTTGACGATATGGCAGGTGTTTGCTGGTTAAACAGTACCTGCGGAAAATGTAAATACTGCCTGGCCGGCAAGGAAAACTATTGTCCGGACATCAAATCCACGGGTTGGGATGAAGATGGCGGATTTGCAGAATATATAACGGTCTTGGAAGATGTTGCGTCGCCTTTAAACCATATAAGGTTGGAACCTGCGGATATTGCACCGCTCATGTGCCCGGGCATTGCCGGATATGCAGCATTCAAACTGACAAAAGTTCAAAAGGGCGGCAAACTGGGTCTATACGGGTTCGGACCCACCGCCTTTTGTGTTCTCAAGGTAGCAAAATCCATGGATATAGAGGTATATGTCAGCACAAGATCTACAAAGAATATTCAAGATGCAATAACCCACGGAGCAAACTGGGCTTCAGACACATCAAAAGAACAGATGCCCTGCAAGCTCGATTCAGCGATTGTGTTTCCACCTGCGGGCAACCTGGTCGAACCCGTGCTTTCTCAAGTGGAGCAGGGAGGAACCGTGGTTCTTGCACCGGTGAGCTCATCTCCTATTGTTATTGAAAATTACACTGAAAATCTGTGGGGCCGTACCCTGGAAACCCTGTATAACCTTAAAAAATCCGAGGCTGATGAATTTCTTGAAATTGCTGACCGGCTTCAGATAAAACCGGAAAGGGGCGTTTTTCCATTTGAAGATCTGCAGGATGTGCTCATCACGGTCAGACAGGGAAAAGCAACGGTAGCCAATTCTGTTATTAAAATTTCAGACTGATTGTCTCTGCTGGCTTTTAGAGTTACTTAGGAGTACAAATCCTACTTGGCATTTTTACGGTTATGTTGACTTTGATACTAAAACAGAAAAAGTTACAAGTGCCTGAAGTGAGCTAAAGTGATCTAAAGTTAAGGAGTTTTTCAGCCAATTATATTTTAATGACAGCTTGTTAGCGCTACCTCAACTTTAGGCACTTTAGGTCACTTCAAACTTTAGTCACTTGTGAAAAGACTTCGGTTACATTTCCATTGATAAAAATTTTGTAGAGCATCAAACTTACTTATTAGTAATTCCGGAGGCGTTATCATGAAAAAAGCAACAGATGTTGAACCTCACGGCGGTTCACTTGTCAATCTTATGGTGGATGAAGAGCGAGCCGCCGTTCTAAAAGAAATTTCTATGAATCTGCCGGATATTACATTAAACAACCGGCAGCTTTGTGATCTCGAACTCCTGGCAACCGGAGCTTTTTCACCGCTTGACGGCTTTATGACCCGCACGGACTATGAATCCGTGCTTGATCGCATGAGGCTGCAAAGCAATATTCTGTGGCCTGTACCGGTATGTCTCGGCATATCCGATATCCGGGCCAAGACTCTGGAAGCCGGTCAATCGGTCACGTTAAGGGATCAGGAAGGGTTTCTGCTTGCCATTATGCATATTGAAGATATATGGCCTGTGGATCGAGAGAAGGAGGCATGGTTAGTATACGGCACAACCGACAGGAATCATCAGGGAGTTGAGTATCTTTTGAATACGGAAGGGGATCATTACCTGGGGGGCAAAATCGAGGTGTTGAGCCTACCGCTCCACTTCGATTTTAAACAGCTTCGCATGACGCCATTAGAGATTAGAAACATTTACCGGAAACTCGGATGGCATCGGGTGGTCGGGTTCCAGACTCGAAATCCCATCCAGCGTCCCCAGTTTGAAATGACGGTGGCGGCCATGCGGCAGGCCAGGGCCAATTTACTTCTTTTGCCGATAACGGGTATGACAAAACCCGGCGATTTTGACCACTATACCCGGGTCAGATGCTATCGGGCGGTGACTTGCCACTACCCGCCCGACTCTTATATACTGAATTTGCTGCCGCTCTCCATGCGTTTATCCGGTCCCAAAGATGCGCTGTTACATACAATCATCGCAAAAAATTACGGGTGCACCCATTTTATCATAGGACGTAATCATGCTGCCCCCGGAATAGATTCCCAAGGAAATCCTTTCTATCAAAGAGATGCGGCCCATCGAATGACCCAAGAATACAGCAATGAAATCGGAATGACCATTGTTCCGTTTGAAGAGCTTGTCTATCTTCCGTTTGAAGATGAGTACCGCTCTCAAGATCAGGTTCCCGAGGGGACCCAGTATATTTCTTTTTCAAGTTCGGATATCCGTGAGAGGATCAGGACCGGACGGCGTATCCCCGAATGGGCCACATTTCCGGAGGTTGAGGCCGAACTGAAAAAGGCTTACCCGTCTCCGGATAAGCAAGGCTTTACGGTCTTCCTGACCGGGCTTCCGGGGGCCGGAAAATCGACCATAGCCAAGGTGCTCTATGCGCGTTTTTTAGAAATGGGGGATCGTCCGGTCACCCTGCTGGACGGCGATATTGTTCGTCAGAATCTTTCGAGCCAGCTGAGTTTTTCCAAAGAAGATCGGGATATTAACGTACGACGCATCGGGTTTGTAGCCAGTGAAATCACCAAAAACCGCGGTATCGCCATTTGTGCGCCAATCGCGCCCTATAATGCCACCAGATCCGAAATCCGTAAAAATATCGAAACTTACGGCGGGTTTATTGAGGTTCACGTATCCACTCCCATCAGGGTATGTGAAAAAAGGGATCGAAAGGGGATGTATGCGAAGGCCAGGGCCGGGATGATCAAAGGGTTTACCGGTGTCGACGATCCATACGAACTTCCGGAATCTCCGGAGGTTCGGATTGACACTACCGACCTCAATCCCGATGAGGCCGTCCAGGAAATTCTGTTGCTGCTCGGACAAAAAGGATATATTTAAAAATACGGATAATTTTGCAGCCAATTCTACGTGCTTGAAAAAGCTGTCAGAGATATTTAAGGTTTTTGACGTGGATGATATTTTAATGTCACACTTTCTAATGCCCTTTAGAAATACCAATCCGTGATCTATCAAACTGGAACAGGAGCTTATGAATGCCGCAAGTCTTTGATAATATCGATCAATTTCTTCTACCGGCACTTCAAGGTGCTTTGAGTCTTTCTGACAGAGCCGACTTCTGTGTGGGCTATTTCAATCTTCGCGGATGGAAGGAACTTGATAAACATATCCAGCATTGGTCGGAGACCGGGGGTACTTGCAGATTGCTTGTTGGGATGCAAAAACTTCCCCAGGATCAGTTGCGTGAAGTTTTGAGCTTAATATCCCAAGACCAGGGTATGGATAACCAATCCGCCATTCGCCTCAAAAAGCGTCTTGCGGAGGAATTTCGTATTCCTCGCGAACTCCAGGAGCACCTTTTAGAGTTTCAGGAGGCGGCAGTCAGGATAGCCGCTCATCACCTAAATAAGAGAAATGGCGTTCTTATTGGTGACGTGGTTGGTTTAGGAAAGACATTAATGGCAACCGCCCTGGCCCGAATTTTCGAAGACGATTACGGCATGCGCTCACTAATTCTTTGTCCCAAGAACCTCGTACCCATGTGGGAAGACTACCGCCAGCAATACGGCTTGCGAGGAAAAGTTCTCTCAATCAGCCGGGTTATCAGGGATCTACCCGATGAGCGCCGCTACCAGCTTGTGGTTATCGACGAAAGCCATAACCTTCGCAACCGGGAGGGCCGTACCTACCGAGCCGTACAGGAATATATCAAGGAAAATGACAGCCGTGTCATTATGCTGACCGCGACGCCATACAACAAGACCTATCTGGATCTGTCGAATCAGTTACGCTTGTTCATGGAAGAGGATCTCGATATAGGAATTCGCCCCGAACAGTATCTGCGCGGCATATCTGAAACCGAATTTCTCAGGAGGCACCAGTGTTCGCCAAGGACTCTGGCCGCCTTTGAAAACAGCGAGCACCCTGATGACTGGCGCGATCTGATGCGGCTTTATCTTGTCCGGCGCACCCGTTCCTTCATCCAGGAAAACTATGCCAAAACTGATGAAAACAACCATCGCCGGTATCTGGAATTTCCGAACGGTACCCGCTCTTATTTCCCTGCGCGCACACCACGTACCGTTCGGTTCGAAGTCAATGACCAGGACACCGATGATCAATATGCCCGGCTGTATTCAGACCAGGTCGTGGATACCATAAATGATCTGGCTCTTCCCCGCTACGGGTTGGGCAACTACATTGCCCCAGATCCGGATCACCCTCCCACTCCGGCAGAACAGCGTCAGCTTCAGGACCTTTCCTGAGCAGGAAAACGTCTGATGGGATTCTGCCGCACCAATCTCTTTAAACGCCTGGAAAGCTCCGGTATGGCCTTCATTCAATCCGTGGAACGCCATGTGCTGCGCAACTTTGTCTTCCTGCATGCCATCGAAAACAATATGCCGCTTCCCATCGGCTCTCAGGATGCGGAAATGCTCGATACGCGTTTTACCGATGAAGACAGAGAACAGACGACCGAAGAGCTGTTTGAGAATGAAAACATCAATAATGAAAGCTCTCCTGAAAATGAAGTCCTTTATACCGAGGCTGATTTTCGTAAGAGAGCTGGGGAGATTTATAGGCTGTACGACCGGAAATACAAATGGCGCTTTAAATGGCTGCGACCGAACCTTTTTATAAAGAAGCTTGCCAGGGACCTGCGTGCCGATGCCCTTGAACTGGTAGGCATCCTGGAGA
>Ga0180433_10011540_pt1 | contig 10467 bp, 9 predicted proteins | sample SS_ome_8_FD_132980 | JGI IMG/M metagenome (GOLD analysis project Ga0180433, IMG submission 132980) | Hypersaline lake sediment archaeal communities from the Salton Sea, California, USA - SS_1_D_1 metaG | ecosystem: Environmental > Aquatic > Non-marine Saline and Alkaline > Hypersaline > Sediment...
CCGGGTTTCCAGGAAGGACTGGATCATGCGGAAGGTGCCAAACCCGATATCCGAGGGGGCATAGACAAGGGTCCAACGGGGCCCGGAATCTGCGTATCGCTTCCATACCTCCTCCAGGGGGCGTAGCGCTTCGTAGGAAGCACTGATATCCTTCACCTGATCGAGGTGGATGACGTGGATAAAATCCCTTGCTGCCGCCATCATTTCCGCGGCCTTGCGGAAACCGGAGATCACCTCTCCGATCCCGATCTTTCCGGTAAAACGGGTGTGCAGAACTCGGGTACGCGGGTCAAAATCCTGAAAAAAGGTCATGCGGAGTTCCTCCGGGAAAAGGGAATTGCCCCAAAGGTAACAGGTGAAAATAAAAAAGTCAAATATTTTTCATGGGAAATACATGGAATTATCGTTATTTTTTATCTGACCCCTGAAAGGAATGGTTTCGCTCACCGAAGGTCCTGGTAGCGGGTGAACATGTAGATGGCGAAGGTGCCCAGCCAGTGGCCGCCGGCATAATCCCCGGCTTTCATGTTCTGCAAAGCGGAACGGCCGTTGGTCAGTCCGAGACGGATCAACCGCTGCCTCAGTATGCCCTGGTCGAACTGTCGGGCGATCCCGAACAGGCACCAGGCCCGGCTGAGGTTGAGACCGTCCAGATGCACCAGTTTGCCGTCGGAGCGATCCAGGACCGTGGCCGGCGCCAGCAGGTTCTTTTTTTCCCCATCCTTCAGTCCGGGTAAAAAATCCCCGAACCACCGGGCAAATTCCTCCCGGTTTAGGATCCGGGCCATCAGGTCAGCTTCGACCAGACAGGGAGAAAAGAAATCCTCCCCCCCCGGTTCCCAGGACACCGGACAGGATCGGTCGGCGAGATAATATTCCCGGCTTTTCTGTTCGATCATGTCGATCAGTTCCCGGTGTTGCACCTCCCGGGCATAGTCCAGGGCAAAGCGTAGTCCGAAGGCAGTATTGGGATGCACCCCGGTACGAATGGGGTAGTTTTGACGCGGGAGAAAGTCCAGGTAGGCGGAAACGATATACTGCTCCAGAGGAAACAGGGCCAGGCGCCATCGCCTTCCCTGGGGATCCTGCCAGGTATGCAGCTCTTCGCATAATTTCAATAGCCAGGCCCATCCGTAGGTCCGTTCGAAGGATCCCCGGTCCCCGGCGCGAAAATAGGCCAGCTCCCGGCGGATATTGCCCGGTGTGAGGTTTTGATCAATGGCGGTGCGGATCCGGTCTTCCAGTGGAAAACCGGGGAAAAGCTTGAGGACCTTGACCAGCGACCAGTGGCCGTGAACCGCGGAATGCCAGTCAAAACAGCCGTAGAAGGCCGGGTGCAGGAACCGGGGAGGACGGACATCCCCGTCGGAATGCATGACATGGCCGATCTTGTTCGGGTACTCCCGGGTAATGCAATCCAGGGCCAGCCGGGCAAAGGCCTCCGCCCGGTCGGCATCCAGCCGAAAATCATCCCCTTGGGCCCGGACCGGCCCCGGTATACTGCCGGCCATCAGGGTCAGGACCAGCGCAAGGATGATGGATCTTTTCATATCAGGATCCTCCCGTGGGTGGTGTTGATATAATGGTACCAGATTCCGGTCGTCTTTGTCCACCCCGGGAAATCCTGCCGGACGCCGATTCCTTAGAAGTAAATCCGAAAGGCGGTGTACAACAGGTCCGGGTAGGCTCCGAATTCCGATTCCAGAGCCGGTGTCGGCTGACCGGTCCCCGGATCGGTGACCATCTCGTAGGAATCCCCGATGCCCAGATAGGCCCCCAGCACCAGGTAGACATTTTCCCGGATATTGTACTCGGCGCTGGGGGCGAATACCACGGAGCCGTCTCCGGCGTTGCAGATGACCATGGCGGTTACCGGAATCAGGGGGTGGAGCTGGTAGACCAGCCCGGCATTTAGATAATGCCGGCCCATGAGGTAAACCGCCCCTTCCGCAACCCCGGACTGCCGGAAAATATCGGGGTACCGGACCGTCTCCGAAGCGCCGGCGGAATTGAAATGGTATTCAAAAAAGGTGTACCATCCGCCGGCGAAATTGTAATCCAGGCCGGCCGAAAGCCGGGTGTAGGGGTCGGTTTCTGACGCGGTGTTGCTGAAAAATCCCGGGATCACATGCGCCCCTTCCAGCCACACCCCGGCGCCCCCGAGGGCCCGGGTCAGATCGATGCCCAGCATCAGATGGCGCTGGAAATCCATTACCAACAGGGAGACATCGGTATGGAAGAGGTAGAATTTCCCCCGGGCAAACCAGGCGCTGTTTTCCCCCTTGAAATTTTCACCGGCCACATACCCGAAATCCAGCTCGTCCAGGGAACCCACCGGAATCCGGATCCGTACCGCGTCCACCCCCCTCCGGTCTTCTACATCCAGCTCGTTAAAAGTGAAGGGGGCGATAATATCCGTGGGGTTGACAAAATGGCCGCTGCCCCAGGAAATGGCCTGGCGGCCGACATAAACATCGGCAAAATCAAGATGGAAGGTGAAGAACAACCGGTCCAGGTTGTGGGTGAGGGTCAAACTGCCGGCGGATTGGTCCGGATCCGGGTACAGCCTCCGTTCCAGGTCCCCGGCCCGGTAGGAAGACATCTGCAGGTCCCCGTCGAAGCCGGCGGAGAAATCCCCTCCTGCGATCTGCGGGGACAGGTCCCAGGCCGTTTCGAACTGGAGGCCCCTCCCCAGATCGGCCTTGAGGTCCAGTCGCAACCGGGACTGCACCATACCCTCGGCGGGAGTTGACACCCTCTCACCCATGTTTCGGTAGGCGGGGAGCCAGAACCCGGTGAAAAACTGCTTGTAATAACCGGTCAGGGAAATACCGGCGTTCAGGGGGGAAACCAGGAGAAGAAGACACCCCATCAGTGCGATCCGGAATCGACAGCCCATGCATTCAGGAGCGGGTCTTGTCACTGTCGATCCGTCCGTCTTTCAGAACGATCAGCCGCCGGGCCCGCTCCATTACCAGCTGGTCGTGGGTGGAAAAGAGGAAAGTCATGCCGGTCCGTTCATTCAGTTCCCGCATCATGTCCAGCAAATCCCCCGAGGTCCTGGAATCCAGGTTGGCGGTGGGTTCATCGGCCAGCACCAGGGTGGGCCGTGAGACCATGGCCCGGGCGATGGCCACCCGCTGCTGCTGCCCCCCGGAGAGCTGGGGGGGAAAGCGGTCGGCATACTCTTCGATATCCAGCTCTTTTAACAGCCGGATCACCTTTTTTTGCCGCTCTTCCCGTCCGATTCCCTGCAGCAGCATCACGTACTCCACATTTTCGGTAACCGTCAGCACCGGGATCAGGTTGTAGGCCTGAAAGATGAAACCGATGTTGTCCCGGCGGAAATCCGACAGTTCCCTGCCGCTCATCTCCGAAATCTTCTGCCCGTTTAACACCACCTCCCCTTCGGTGGGAGTGTCCAGGCCGGACAGGACATTGAGGAAGGTGGTCTTGCCCGATCCCGAGGGTCCCACGATGGCGGTGAACTCTCCTTCGCTGATATCCAGTTCAATACCCCGGACCGCGTGGACCACGATGCCGTTGTCCTGGTAATCCTTCTTTATCTTCCGGGCGCTGATTACATTGGCACTCATTTATGTCACCTCCTTTACAATGACCGTCTCAGGGCGTCCGCCACCTTCATTCTGCCGGCGTGAACCGCCGGATAGATGCTGACCAGCAGGGTAAATCCGAAAATCATCAGGGGATGGAGAATATACTGTCTCCATTCCATCACCGGGTAGAGCATCTTGGTGAAGGTGCTCCCGGCAAATTCGATCCCCCGGTAGTCGATCCCGGTCTTGGTCACCACCAGGGTCAGCAGGAATCCCATCGCCATCCCCAGCAGAATCGATATGATCCCCAGGGCTGCGGCTTCCAGCATCACCAGCCTGCGCACCCCCCCGGCCCGGGTACCGATGGCCCGGATTACCCCGAATTCGAACATCCGCTCGTAAAGGGACATGAAGAGGGTATTGATCAGACCGAATACCACCACCCCGAAGATGATGATCCCCATGATGCCCAGGCTGAGATTGGACAACTCCAGTACCATTTTCATCTGGGGAACCAGTTCCGGCCAGTTGACCGCTTCGTTCTGATTCGTGGTGTATTCCCGCGTGAAATCCGTTTCATCTTCGGAATAGGCATAGGCCGGGTCCCGGAATTTGACCGCGATCTCATGATAACGATCGTCGATCCCCAGCATCTCCTGGACCAGGGTCAGGGGCACGAAAACCGTGCCCTTCTCCAGTTCTTCCACGGGCATCTTGAAAACGCCGGTGATCTTGAAGAGCTGCTGGACGATGTCCCCGCTTTCCGGTTTGGACAGGGAGATCACCACCCGTTCCCCCAACGCCACCTCCAGGGTGTCGGCCAGGTGCCGGCCCATGATCAGCCCCCTCTCTCCCGCCTCCAGGTACCGCCCTTGCTGCAGGTACTCGTCCACCTCGGAAAGGTCCCTTTCCTTTGCAGGATCGACCCCGTATACCACCACGGCGCTGACGTTGGCCGGGGAAGAGATCATACCGGCACTGATCACCCGGGGGCTGAAATCCCGGACCCGGGAATCGCCGGCCAGGCGGGCCAGCACCTCCGCCGGACGGTGAACCAGCAGGTCGTTTTCCCGGGTTTCCCGGTAGTTCTGACGGTGGATCTGGGCATCCCCCAGGAAGGTATCGGTCACCGACTGGATCATGCCCTTCTTCATTCCGATGATCAGGGCATCGGTAAAGATCATGGACCCCAGGCCGATCCCGATGGCCAGGGCGGCGATCAGGGTTCGCCGCTTGTTTCTCAACACGTTTCGCCAGGCCATTTTCATATAAAGCCACATCGGCTGCCTCCTTAAAACATCCTCATGGAACGGGCCGGATCGGTCCGGGCCGCCTTGATCGAGGGAAAGATACTGACCACCCAGGCGGAAATCAGCACGGTGACCACGGGAATTAAAAAACTGCGAAGGTTCAACTCGCTCTTCATCACTTCGATGGACATGCCCCCGTATTCAAAGGCCTGGGGCAACCGGATTCCCTTCGAGGCCACCTGGCCGTTGAGCAGCAGTCCGATGCCGGTGCCGATAATAATGGCGACCAGGGCCAGGAGGGTCACCTCCGAAAAGACCATCTTTACGATCTGCCGGGGACGGGTTCCCAGGGCCTTGAGCACTCCATATTCCCGCCGCCGTTCCAGCACGGACATGAGAACGGTATTGAGCACCCCCACCGCCACCACCAGGATGACGATCAGCAGGGAGATCCACATCCCCTGTTTGTCAGCCTTCATGGCGATGTAAAAAGAGCGGGCGAATTCTTTCCAGGTGGCCACCTCCACATTCCGTTCCGAAAGCCGGTTTTCAATCTGAAGCTTCACTTCTTCCAGCTGATTGAGATTCCGGATATTGATGGCAATCTCATGGGCCCGGTTTTCCAGGACCAGCAATTCCCGGGCATCCTCGATGTGCAGATAAAATCCGGACCGGTTGCTCATGTCATCCCCCAGTTCGGCAATTCCCACGATGCGATAAGCGTCGTTGGCGATGGAGCCGTCGGCCCCCTGGGAAACCGCCACCAGCTGGTCCCCGACTCCGGCCTTGAGCACCTCGGCCAGCCCCTTGCCGATGACCGCTTCCATGGCCGGCTCGTCGTTAAAAAAGCGTCCTTCCAGGATTTTATTGGAGAAACCGGTGGTCTGCTCTTCCCGTTCGGGCTGGATCCCGATGATCCGGGCGGCGGCGCTCTTCTCCCCCACCGATACCAGTCCGGCGGAATAAAGGCGTTCGGCCCAGGATCTCACGCCGGGGAGGGTTTTCACTTCTTCCCCCATGCCGGCGGGGTCGGAGAGATACTCGTAGATGGAGGGGGTATCCAGGTATCCGGGAGCATGGATCTGGATCTGCCCGGTGCGGGAGGAGGTGAACTGCTTGATGATATAATTGTAGGAACCGTCGGCCCAGCCGATGAAGAAAGCCCCCAGCACAAATCCCACCAGCATGCTCAACCCGGTGAGGATGGTGCGCCGCTTCTGCCGGAAAAGGTTACGAAAAGCCACTTTCAACATCAACATGGTTATATCCGGGTCCGCAGATTGCGGAGGGTGAAGGTGTCGTCGTCCAGGTCCAGGTTGAAGCGGGCCTTCTCATAGACGATCACCGTCTTGTGTCCTTCCTTGTGCTGGGGGACCAGTTCCATTACCGAGGGGATTTTCTTGCCGTCAAAGTTTTTGATCTCCCGGTAGCGGATCACCCGCATCAGTTCGCCGTTCTCGTCGTAGAATTCGTCCTTTACCGGGATGTAGTCGCTGCGCCGCACCTGCATGATCACGTATCCCCAGATGATGGGACGTCCCTCTCTGGGGGTGGCCCGGATGGTCAGATAATCCGGGGAATCCGCCTCCGTCTCCACGTACTCATAGGTATAATCCTCCAGGAAGTTGAACTCCTTGACCAGGTCATCATTTTTAAAATCCGATCCCATCCAGGAACTCATCATCATGGAAGGCGGGATCTTCATCACCTTGTTGGTCTTGGGCAGGTAGTTCCACATCTCGTTTCCGATCCGCAGGGTACCGATCCCCCGCTCCTTTCTGGGTTCCAGGATTCGGATGAAGGTCTTGTCCTTGCCCTGGCTCCAGCTTTTCATCCGCAGGGTGCGTTCCCAGTGGGGATTTTCGATGATCATCCTGAACTCCGCGTAGCTGGTATCGCTGCGGTACAACCGGTCGATACTGTCTAAAACCTCCTGAATATCAGGTCGCCGGGAAGCGGAAAACACCGTAAAGGTCATGGCGAATACCGCCATCATCACGATCCATTTGATCAACCTCATGCGATCCTCCTTGCTCATTTTTTCACAAACCCCCGGAATACCAGGTCGATCTGCCGGTGAAGACTCCGGACCCGTTCTTCCGGCCTCTCTCCTTCCATGTAAAGGTAGCTGATCAGGTTCATGACAATCAACCCGTACAGAACCACGCAGGCGTCCCGGACATCCACGGCGGGGTCTATCTGTCCCTTGTCCTGAAATATCCGCAGCACCTTTTGTAAAAATTCCATGGCCTTGATATCCATATCGATCCCTTCTTTCATCAACCGTCGGGACTGGAAAACGGCGCTGAACAGCTCCCGAAGTGATTCCCGCTCCATCTCCAGCACGTAGGCAATGATGCCCCGGAGCAGATCCTTGATGATCCGGGGCGGGGATTTGCGACTGGTTCGAACCCCGTCCAGGTACCGGTCGGCCTCGGCGATCAGGGCATCGGTCTGCTGCCAGTTCATCTCGATCAGCAGGGCGTTCTTGGAGGGATAGTAATTGTACAGGGTGCCCACCGCCAGGTCCGCCGCGCTGGCGATATCCTTCATGGAAGTGCGGGAAAATCCCTTGCTCTTGAACAACCGCAGGGCCGCATGGAAAATCCGCTCCTGGCGGGCCAGCTTCTTGCGTTTCAAAACGCCTTCCACGGCAAAAAACCCCTCCGGCGGTCGATTGGATGAATACGTTCAACTTTGAATGCGTTCATTTTTGAACCCGTTCATATTATACCCCGTTTTTTACCCCTGTCAAGGGAAAAAAATTTTTTTTGGCATTGAGGAGAAAAAATTTCCGGTTTGTGCTATGCTGACCGATGACCATGTGCCGGATTTTACTGGCCCTGTTCATCCTGGGAACCGGGGGCCGCTCCCTGTCGGATCCTCTTCTCCCGGAGACCTTCACCCGCCTGATCCTGGAAAACGGGCTTTCGGTGCAGATCGCCCGCCGGCCCGGACCGGGGATCGTCAACGCGGTCCTGGCCATCAACCTGGGCTCCAAGGACGAGACGCTGCGCACCTCCGGGTACGTACATATTCTCGAACACCTTTTGCTCTTTGGCAGCACCCGGGACCATCATTTCCTGAAACTGCAGGAAGAGGCCCGCCTTCAGGGCATCCGGTACAACGCCCATACCGACCAGGACCTGGTGATCGTGGAATGCCAGACCCTGCCCAAAAACCTGCACCGCTGCCTGGCCTTCCTGCGGGAAAAGGTCTTCGCCCTCTCCTTCTCCCCCGATGAGCTGCACAAGGAAATCCAGGTCATCCTCCAGGAGATCGGGACTCTCCGGGACCAGCCCGACCAGACGGGGGTCATGACCGTTCTGCAGGCCCTGTTCCAAGGACATCCCTACGGTCGGCCGGTGACCGGGGATCCGGTGGTGATTACCCGGGCCGCGGCAACGGATCTGCAGCATTTTTACCGGGCCTATTTCACCCCCGGTAATTGCGCTCTTTCCCTGGTGGGAGACCTGGATCCCCCTCGGGCGGAAGCCTCCGCCCGGGAACTGTTCGCCGATCTGCCGACGGCAAAATCCCCGACCCGCAGTTTTTCCTCTCCCCTTCCCCTGACCGATCCGGTGGAGCTGGAAAAATCCATGGATATTCAACACGGCCACCTCTTCATCGGCTGGCTGGCCCCCGCCCTTTACCACCCCGACCAGCTTCCCTTCAACCTGCTGGTCCAGATCCTGGGCCGGGGCACCAATCCCCTGCTTTACCAGGCCCTGCGGCAAAACCGGGGGCTGGAGGCCAACGTCAGCCTCTACTACTACGCCCTGGCCCACGGCGGCGCCCTGGTCATCCACCTGAAAACCGAGCCCCACCTGCTGGCCGACGCGGCCCGGGCCACCCGCAGCTTCCTGTCCCGGTTGAACCGGGTGCGTTTCTCACGGGAGGATTACCTGCTGCGGGACCGTTACCGGGCACCGGATCTGATCCAGAATGCCCGGGTCCTGTACGAGCGCAATTATCACCGGATGTTAGAAAAGGGACTGACCCTGGCTCGGGATCTGGCCATCAACGCCGTGTCCGGTCAACTGGACTCACGGGGAGCCGGTCAATCCCTGCAGGATCGTCTGCAGTCCGTAGATACCCAGGTGCTGCAGGACCTGGCCAATCGATACTTTGTCAACCGTCATCCGGTGGTGCTGGCCATCACCCCCCTGCCCGACCATGAAACCCGGTAAAAATTTCCCCGTCTGGACCCTGCTGCTGATGCTCAGCGCCGGGGGCCTTCTTTTCCCGAACGGAATCCAGCCGCTCCGGTGGCAGTTGTCCAACGGTATCGAGGTAATCTACGCCCGCCATCCCCGTCCGGGAAACACCATCATCAACCTCTTTTTACGGGGCGGACAGCGCCTGGAACCCCCCGGAAAAGAGGGACTCGCCTACCTGACCACCCGCCTGCTCAACGAACTGCACAGCAGCGAACAGATCCGGGAGTTGCGGGAGCTGGGGGGGCGTTTCCGCCTCAACTCCTTCTGGGAATTTTCGGTGCTCAGCGCCGCCACCCTCTCCCGAAACCTGGAGCCCTCCATGGCCATCTTCGCCGATCTGCTGCGCAATCCCATCTTTTCCAGCACCCGGCTGGACTTCATCCGGAGAAACACCCGGGGCCTGCGCATCCGCCAGCTGGATGATCCCCGCCAGCAGATCGCCCTCTCCTTCAAGGAAGCCCTCTGCGGCCGGCCGGCCGGGACCGGATCCATCCTGGGCACCGAGGAGGGACTGCAGAATATCCGACTGCGGGATTTAAAAACCCTCTACCGGCAGTACCTCAGCCCGGACAACCTCCTGATGACCGTATCCTCGGATCTATCCTCCACCGAAGTGCGGCCGGTTCTGGAGAAGCATTTCTCAGCGGTTTCCGGCCGGGGTCGCCCGGCCCTGTCCCCTCCTCCCTCTCCTTCCCCCTTTCCCTCCCGGAGCCGCTCCATACCCCGGGAACTGAACCAGACCTACCTCTCGATGGGATTTTTACTTCCCTCCCCCTCCCCGGAACATTTTCTGCTGGCCCAGCTGCTCTCCACCCGGTTGGGACGGGGAGTCGGTTCGCTCCTCTGGTCCCTCCGCTCCCGGGATCATTTGACCTACAGCATCCAGTCGGAGGTCCGGTATTTTTCCCACGGCGGGGTTTTGACCGTGACCATCGCCGTTTCCCCGGAACGGGAGGAAGAAGCCCGGACCCGCCTGCTGGAAATCATCGACCGCCTGCGGACCGGCGGTATCAACGGTCCGCAGCTGTCGGGCTGCAAGCGAAACCTGCAGCTGCAGCTGCGGCTCTCCGCCGAGGAAAAGATGGATGTGGCCCACATGCTGGGATATTACGTGCTTCTGGGCCTGGGGGCCGATTTCATCGACCGTTTTGCCGATGAGCTGGATAAAATCCCCCTCGGGGATTTCAACGATTTTGCCAGAAGGATCCTGGCGGAGGATCGCCGGATGCAGCTGACCGTCGGCCCAAAAGATCTCCCTTGTCAATCCCCGGGCCGGTAGGGTATAATGGTGCCGTAGTGTAAAGACTGGATGGTTCAATGAAAAAACCGGAGATTCCGCGGGTACGATTTGTCATCGCCGGGATCATTATATTCTTTATCCTCTTCATCGTCATCCGGCTCTTCGTCCAGGAGAGCCAGAGCATCTTCCCCCTGCTGATC
>Ga0180433_10011541_pt1 | contig 10467 bp, 6 predicted proteins | sample SS_ome_8_FD_132980 | JGI IMG/M metagenome (GOLD analysis project Ga0180433, IMG submission 132980) | Hypersaline lake sediment archaeal communities from the Salton Sea, California, USA - SS_1_D_1 metaG | ecosystem: Environmental > Aquatic > Non-marine Saline and Alkaline > Hypersaline > Sediment...
CCTTAAATTAGGGTGCGTATCAGATTTTATTTCACTAGATCCACGAATCGGAAGCCAAGAAGAACCCAGTCATCTTCTTAAAATGCTTTTTGAAGGACTGACCCGTATCGGACCAGATGGAACCCCTCAAAATGCTTTAGCACGCAAAATAGAAGTTTCTGAGTCAGAACTGCGTTACCGTTTTTATTTAAGGAAAAGCAGATGGTCAAATGGAATGCCTTTGACTGCTCACGACTTTGCTCACGCATGGAGAATGAGCTCTGTTTCCCCACTTAGCTACTTATTCTACCCCATAAAAAATGCCCTTGCTGTCAAGGAATGTCTCCTTCCTCAGACAGCCTTGGGAATTAGAGCAGTCGATACACTCACTCTCGAAGTTGAACTTGAGCACCCAACACCTTATTTTTTAGAACTCTGTGCACATTCATCGTTTTCACCAGTTTGCCGAATAATAGATTTGGAAAACCCTAGTTGGCCCAGTGCTAAAGGAAAAGGGTATGTGTGCAATGGACCCTTTAGATTTGAACACTCTTCGAATAAAAAGGATCTTATTTTAACGCGAAACCGCTCCTACTGGAATGCAGCAAAGGTCCATATAGAAAAAGTGATCATTTCAAAAGTCCGAGAAGAAGACGCTCAAGCTTTATTTGATGAAAAGAAGCTCGATATGATTCCTTACCCGTTTTGCAAACGCCAAAATGTAGACTTATCTACACAGTCAAGCAATGAAAGAAAGCCGGGAGTTCTAGATCACAGATACCTCTCTCTAAATTGCATGAAACCTCCATTTTCATCTAGAAAACTACGAGAAGCCTTTTCATTAGCTCTTCAAAGGGAAATTCTTGCTCCCTATTTTGCTTCAAACTCAGTTCCACTATATTCGATCTATTCACCTGATTTTTCACAAATGCCCTTGGAAAAGAGCACCGAAAAAAAGCTTAAAACAGCTCAACAACTATTCTCCCAAAGTCTTCAAGAAATAGGGTGTAAAAAAACGATATTTAACAACGAAAAGCTTTACACCGCCCCAAGTTCAGCAAAGGGTGCACAGCAGATCGTCCTCCAATTAAATGCTGCATTCGGCTTAAACTTGACTATTGCGGTTGTTGATGCTTCAGAGCTATTTCGACTTATTATCGGTCGGAAAATTAACCTCTTCTTATTCTTATGGATAAACCGCATTAAAGACCCAATTTACTTTCTTGAAACATTCTCCCTTTCGAGTGACATAATTAACTATTCACAATGGGAGAGCGCAGAAATATACTCTCTAATTCAGTCTATTAAAAAAGAAACAGACAAAAAAGTTAGGAAAAGCCTCCATCTACAGGCAGAAAAGATCTTAAACCGAGAAAAACCTCTGATCCCTCTAGTTTCGACTCAAATCTACTCCTCAATTCCTTCCAACCTAAAGGGGGTCATTACGACCAACTCCCATAACTTTGATATCTGCTTCTCCCGCAAAATCTAGCACTCAGAATTAAATCGATTCAAACAGCAATAGTACACCTAATGGTTCTATTCAAAGTTGGATAATTCCTTAACCCACCATTTCGAATACTTGCCATGTGTTCTAAGTTTAATTCGACACAAAAGTGGCGAACCCCATTAGCATGGGCAACATAATAGTCATTCTCAGTCTCATCTATTAACTGGAAGAGATAGAATGGAGTATGGCTGGAATCTAAGCGTCTAATACGCTCATCAACATTAGGAATTGTCTTTAACTTACCAATATAACTAGGATGGGAATGGATAGCTTGAACCAAATCCATTTCTGTAGGGGTTTTATAAACTGGATTTAACCACCGCAGCTGGTTGTGATACAACTTTAGGTTCTTAACTGTTTGTGAAGCAAAAACCTGAATGTATCGTCTTCGATTGATTATCTTCTCTCCAGCTTTAGCGGAGGAGAAGAAACAATGGGAAAAATTTTCCGACACTTCGGTGCTACTTAGGCTCTTTTCATAAAGGGCAATAGACGAGGTTGCTACAGCTACAACAATTACCGTCTTAACTAATTTTTTTTTCATAACGTCTCCAACTGTTTAAAAATTTAAGCAGCTGCATTCTCTTCCTCGAGTCCTAAATTAGTCAAGGATATCCTTTTAGAGCAAACAAGTTAGAACGGGAAAGAAGATTTAACTCACTATAATATTTCATCACTTTTCGACCATAGAGTATGGTAGCAAAAATAATACAAGGGCAATTAATCAACCATATTTTATCGGGTCCAAGGCTTCCAAAAGAGAAAGCCATATAATAAAGGGAGTAGGTAAGGCAGGACGAGATAGCACCCGCTTTGAATAGATAAAAGGTTTCCTTAAGTGACACAAGAAGCCCTCCCCATACAAATGTCATTCCCTCTGCTAAAAACAAAATCCATAACCAACAACACCCTAAATGAAGAAAATGCATTGTTGTTGATGAAAATTCTTCTTTCAAAACGAATTGGATCAACTGTTTTTGAAAGAAAAGAAAGGGAATACCTAAAAAACAGAATAAGGCTCCAAGAACCAAGATCCCCGATTTAAAACTCTTTACGAGAGCCTTTCTATTACCTTGACCAATAAAATAACTAAAAAGAGTCGTAAGCCCCTTCATCAAGGATTCATTCATTGCAGCAGTAAGAATCCAAACTGTTGAACCAAAAGATAGGAGAATAAGGTAGTCCCCACCTTTTTTGGCAACCAAACACATACTCAGGGCCCAGAGAAGGAGATTGAAAAATTTTGCAAAAGCTAGTGGGGTTCCACTAAGAACAGATTCCTTAAAAAAAGAAAATCGAAACTGCCATTTCTTTGTCTGATAAGAACTGCTCATGGGAGCACAAATAAATAGATAAAACAAAATTAGACAATACAAGAATTGTGAAATAAGTGTGGCAATTGCCGCTCCTTTAATCCCAAGAGGTTCAATGATTCCATAGATCTCATTAATAAGAAAATAGTCGAGAACTCCATTCAAAACATTTACTCCGATGGTGATTAACATTAGAGCCTTTGTTTTTCCAATCCCTAATTGAAAAGATGCGAGGGTGGCTCCAAGGGGAAATAGAACGTGTCCCATCATCATTATAGAAAAATACGTTTTCCCTAAAGATTCGACCTCAGTCTGCGCAAAATAAAAGCCACCGATAAACAGGCCTATGGGTAGTAAAATCAATTGTATTAATAGAGAAACCCATATCATTTGCCAAGTATATATACCGATATTTTGGCGATTCCCGTTTCCTAGACTTCTCCCTACAAAGACCTGATTAATCGACGTTAATCTAATACTAGACAATTGAAATAACAAAAGAAGGTATCCTGCCACTGCGACAGCATTTAAGGCATCAATAGAATATCGAGAAAGAAAATACCTATCACAGAGTAACATAAAACTCGAAGAAAATGAAGCACCAAAAATAGGGACTGAGATGAATATAAGGTCTTGAACACTTCCGGATAACTTTCTGTTGAGGGCTTCGTTTGACATATAAAACCATGAAAACTGGAGCCCATATCCTATCAAACATTTAATAAAATAAGAAGGATTTTTATTGAAGCACCCTGTCAAGGAATGCCTCTTCCATCGATGATGTCATTTCCCCATGATGCGTCCTGAAAAATACTCTACACTGCTATCAATTCACACCTGAAAGATGATCTGTCGGACACTCGAAACTCAAAGCATTATGCTGAACTGAAGAGACCGGTGATTCAGGATGAATAGGAGATAAAATTGTTTGGATAAGCTTTGAGACTTCCGGGTTATTAACAAGCTGTTCCACAGTCAGTTTATAGCGATATGACCAGTTTTTATCAGAAACCGTTCCTGGAAAGTTAATTCTTTCATCCTGGGGAGAATGCGTAAGGTTTGGCGGCAACATATCTTGCAAAAGTTCGATGTGGAACAGGCTGTTGCTATGCATCTGCTGCCATAAGAGTTGTTCTTGCTGAAATACTGTGGGTTGTTTGTAATATTTCCAGCCAATTTGTCTTGCAAATGCCTTAGCGCGCTTTGGGTTATCTTCCCACCACGTTCGAAATGGAGGCAGATCGTGATCAGCGATTGCTGTGATCGTCATAAGATTATAGTCTTTGCCTGAAGTCACTAAATGATTGATGGGGACCTTAGAATTAATATAGACGAAAAAACGAATTCCAGGGATTCCAAGGTTAATAATAACATCACGCATCTCTTGGTCAAAGCGTGGATCTTCTGCTGTAGGAAGCAACTCTGTCAGAGATGCTATAGCAGATAAACGACGCTTTCCATTTGCAAGCATTGCTTTTTTGCCCTCTGGGAAGTATTGGCCATCTTCAGGAGGATGATCAACTGGTATTTCATACTGCCAATAATACCCTGCAGAGTGGTCTAAACGGTAGATATCATAATAATCTTTGAAGGTATCCAAACGGATTTTAAAATAGGAGTAGTTGCTTCTTTCAATGGCTTCCCAATCATAAGGTGGAAGTCCCCAATTCTCTCCTTTGGAAACGACTGACCCTGGCTTAGTCCCCAAGCTAAAATCCAATTTAAAAAAGTGCGGGTAACGCCAGATCTCTACACTGTCCATGCTAACCATAAATGACATATCGCCAAGAAGAAAAACTCCCCTCTCGTTTGCATAAGTATGGACATAGTGCATCTGGTGGTAACAGAAGAATTGAATGATTGAATAACAAGTCATTTCCTCCTTGTACTTCGCATTAAGCTCTTGGATCTTTTTATCGTCGGCATGTCTGATTTCTGACGGCCATTTATCTGTGATGGAACCGTATTTTTCTCTGAGGACTTTAAAAAGCGCATAGTCCTCAAGCCAAGGAGAGGTGTGCTTCACAAACGCCTGATAATCAGAACGACTTTGGATTTCCTTTGAAAAAGATTTAACATATTCATGAAGCCATTTCTGCTTTTTCTCATAAACCTTAGAATATTCTACATGTTCAGTTTTGTTATATTTTTTTAGATCAGCAAGCGCCACCTTCAAAAAGGAGGGGGCTTCTTCAAGATAGGGTAGAGCATCCAAGCTAAGGTAAATGGGATGAAGGGCATTTGCTGAAATAGGACTGTAGGGACTGGCAATTTCTGCTGTGTCATTTAGAGGAAGCAATCGCAGGATATCTAAGTGGTGTTTGTTAAGCCAATCAATCATCGGGATTAAGTCTAAGAATTCCCCATTTCCAGAACTCTTTTCACTCACAATAGAAAGGAGTGGTACATCAATCCCGCGGTGATCGTGTACACCTAGTCGATGCCAGGCAGCAGCTGTGGGATAAGAATCAATTGGAAGGGCCTCAATCTCTTCTTTTCGAGTTTCTGAAAAAAGAAGCACTGCCACAGACAAAAATAAAACGAGAAATTTCATTGTTCCACCATTTATAAACCCATCCCTGTATTAAAAGAGTGTCGTTTATAAGTCTATTGGATTAGCCTTTGATAACTCGAGAGCCTTCTGGGCTGTCTTCGATTTGGTAACCTTGAGAGTGGATGTAGTCTCTTTGCTTGTCAGCCTCGGGCCAGTCTTTGCCTGCGCGCGCTGCTTGCCTCTTCTCAAATGCATCTTGAACATCTGTGGGGATGGAAAGTGTTTCCTCTTCCAAGGGAAGAACACCTAAAGCCGCGTCGATTTCTTCAAGAAAAGTGAGAACATCTTGGGCTCCATCAGAAGTGACTTTAGAAGCATCAATGAGGGTATTGATAGGTTTAATCATATCAAAGAGCGCAGCTAGTGCTGCAGAGATATTGAGATCATCACTAAGAGCTTCATTAAAGGTTTGACGAGCCTTTTCGATTAAAACCTTAGTGGAATCACCAGTGGGAGCCTTCGCGCCGCGGAGGCGGCGAATAAACTCACGAAGACGAGTTAACGTTTGGCGAGAGGCTTCAAGCCCTTCAAGTGTGAAGTTGAGCTGAGTTCGATAGTGGGTTGACAAAAGGAGATAACGTACTTCTGTGCCCATGTATCCTTTATCAAGAAGGTCGCGAAGTGTATAAAAATTCCCGAGACTTTTGGACATTTTTTTCCCATTCACAATGAGATGTTCAGCATGGATCCAATGCCGAACAAAATGCTTTCCTGTACATCCTTCGGACTGTGCAATTTCATTTTCATGATGAGGGAAGATATTATCGACGCCGCCAACATGAATGTCGATGGTCTCACCAAGAAGCTTTGTTGCCATTGCAGAGCACTCAACGTGCCAGCCAGGCCTTCCCTTTCCAAAAGGACTCTCCCAAAAAACATCTCCATCTCTTTCTTCATCATAGGGTTTCCAAAGGACAAAATCAGAGGCTGATTCTTTGTCATACTCATCGTCAGAAACGCGCTCGGAAGCCCCCTCTTGAAGAGTATCGAGCTTAAGGTGGGAAAGGCGTCCATATGAAGGAAAGTTTTTAATGCTGTAGTAAACTCCCCCATCCTTTCCTTGATAGGCATATCCCTTTTCAACCAGGGTTGCGATCATTGTGATCATCTCAGGAATGTAGTCAGTTGCTGGTGAGTAAATTTCTACGGGTTCCACATTCAAAGTTTTGAGATCTTCAAAAAAAGCATCCTTATAAATCTGCGTATGCTCAGCAAGGGGAACTCCCTTTTCCTTTGCAGCGAGGATAGTCTTATCTTCAACATCGGTGAGATTCATGACCTGTTTTAAAGGAAAACCAAAATACTTAAGTGAGCGGCGGAGGAGATCTTCAAACACGTAGGTGCGAAAATTGCCAATATGAGCGTAGTTATAGACAGTAGGGCCACAGGTATACATTTTGAGGGTATCTTCCCCTCTAGAGAGTGAGATCTCCTCTTTTGCACGAGTTTCAGTATTAAAGATTCTAAGCATGCATTTCCTCAATTAGCTCTCGGATCCTCCTGAGCTGAATTTTTCCAGTACCCGTCATGGGGATTTCATCGATTTTATAGACCGCTGCAAGCTTAATAATCCGCGCAAATCCATCTTCTTTGAGAACACCGTTAGCCACATCTTTTTCTAAATCAAAAGTCGTAAAAAGAATGAGCGCTGGTTTATCTCCCTCTTTAACACCAACGGCAAGCTGCGGCTCCTCTGCATTTGCTTTGATAAGCTTATTTTGCAGCGCATGTGCTGTAATTGCCTCTTCGAGTGCCACCAAGCTTACCATTTCTCCTCCAATTTTGACAAAGCGTTTGAGACGCCCGCCTAAAACAAGAGAGCCATCCGGGGCGATATGCCCAAGATCACCACTTCGGTACCATTGCTTCCCATCTACTTCTACAAAGGGATTCGGAGCATCTTTGCCAAGGTATCCCTTAAAAACATTGGGTCCTCGAATGCAAATCTCCCCCTGTTGATCGCTCGGAATTTTTTCATCCGTTTCGGGATGGATCACACAAAGCTCAACTCCAGGAGCCGGTTGCCCAACACCAACGCGAGGAACTCCTTGCCTGTTAATTGTGACAAAGGGAGAGCATTCGGTAATCCCGTATCCTTCAATCATCTCTTTGTTCCCACCAAGGCGTTTCACATATTCAAAGAGCTCAGGTGTGGCTTTTTCAGCACCAGCAACAAATAGACGAACACTTTTAAGCTGCCGCGGTGTTGCCACTCGAAAGAGATTACGGTAGAAGCTAGGAGCGCAGCAGAGAATGGTAATCTTTCGATAGAAACAGTCGCGGGCCATCCCATGAGAGTCAGTCGGATCAGGTGCATAAAAGACGCGTACACCTGATAAAATAGGAAGAAGCCCTGTGACTGAAAATCCAAAAGAATGAAAAGGAGGAAGGACACCATATAGAATGTCTTCTTTGTGAATATCAGCGCATTGCAAAGCAGCGCGTTCATTGCTCAGGATATTTTTATGGGAAAGGGGTACTGCCTTAGGATAGTTTTCGGTTCCACTTGTGAAGAGGATCACAGCTGGATCGTCTTCCTTGATGTTTTGGAGTGTAAATTTTTTGTAGAGTACAGCTTTCTTCTTGCAAGCAAAATAAAGACCTGAAAGCTTATTCCAAATGGAAACCCCCTGCCGAAAGTCTTCTAAGAGAACCAAATTTTCTTCAAGGGTTCCAAGCTCCAGGGCATCGACACGCTCTAAAAACCGGCGAGAACTAAGGACCGTCTTCAGTCCTAATAACTCTTTCGCAAAATTAATACTCCTCTCTCCTGCTGTCCAATTAAGCATCACAGGAATCTTTCCAGAAAAAAGAACGCTCAAGATAATGAGGTTGCAACCCATCGTCGAGGGAAGGAGAACGCCTATATATTTGTCAGGCATCTCTTGAAGTTTGCGTGCGATAACAATGATCCCTAGTTTGACTTCTTGATAATTCATGATTTTACTCACTTCATCACCACAGGCCATCGCTTTTCCCATGCGATCAGCTGTTTCAAGGAAACACTCTGGAATTGTCTTTCCCTCAGGAAATTTCACTTTGGGACGGAAATCTTCTTTAGGCCATTCATAATGCTTTAGATTCGCCGTATCGATCTTGGGTTTGCTCACACTCCCCTCAACAACAAGAAGAAGAATATCATAAACGGTTTTCAATGCACCCGGCTGCGTCGCCTCAACATCGAACCTTTGATCAATAAACGCATAGACACTAGCCAAATCCAAAGAATCGAGCCCCAAATCGCGGGAAAGGTCCATTTCTTCCGTAATTTCTTTGACTCCTGACAACTTTTTTAGCTCTCGATAAAGCTCGCTGCGGATATGATCAGGAACGTCGAGTTCCTTTTTTTCCTGCGGTTTTTTTTCTTCTTTGGTAATGGTAGGCACGACCTTTGAAAAACAACTATATGAGACCAACCGAAGAGGTTCTGATGTGACGATTTCCCCGGATTCAAGGGTGTATTTGTTATACCAATTTTCGAGGTATTGATTGAGCTCAAGGCGGGTTCCTCCCTTAGGAAAGTCTGTAGGAGCGCGCTCAAACTCTATCGTTACTTTTCTCCTTGGCGTGAAAAAGATCCAATTTTTCAGGAGGACCTTTATCCCTTCTCTGAGTCCCTTCCAAAAATCAGGTGACTTCTCACTAAGTGAACAAGAAAAGGAACTCCCCCACAAGCCATTGGTGCGGACCAAAACAACCTTTGTTTCAGGGCAGGACTCTAACAGGGAGTGAATAAAAGAATTTCCCCCAATAGTTTCATGTCCTTCTCTCTTCAGATGACCCGAAGGATAAATAAGGAAATTCTCTCCTTTTTTGATGTCATTTGAAACCCTGTCTAAACACTTTTCCACCTGCCTGATCTTCCAAGAATTGGCGGACAGCTCAAAGTTAGGCATCGGAAGCGCTCGGATCAAATCCATAAAAAAGCGCGCGCCACGCAGGTAGTAAAAATGCTCAATTACAAGCGCACGGGGATGAAATTTTTGTGCTAAGAGGTTATAGATCATGATGGGTTCTATTTCAGCAGGATGATTCGGAAGAAACAGGTTCCCCTGTTTTTCCTTCAAAAGGTCTAGCCCCTTCACCTCTATTTTATACCTGAGAGAGAGGAGCCTCAAGAGCACATAAGATCCGATCCAAATAAATACCTTTCGCATTCTGGCCATCATAGCAGGAAGCGAATATAAGAGACTATTATTCAAATTTTTATTTTATACTGAAATCCGCAATGAGCTCTCTTTAAGAGAGATAAGAAATAAAATAGAATTAATTATATTGACAAATAAATGATATATTGAGACAATTATATTAGAACGCGTTAATGTGTTTAATGAAATTAAAGACCGACATTACAAAAAACGAACTTGAGATAACAGAACTGCAGATTTAGAAAATAGGGAGTTCGGGTCTTTAAAGAACATTAATTTGACGCGAAAACACTTTTTTGAGTAATCAACTATGATTACATTTTAAACACACAAGGAGTGCCATTATGAGAATTGATGGAACAAGAGAACCAATTAGACCCAATACTTCACCAACCATGGGTCATGGTTCAGATCAGACAAAAGGTGTTAGTGGTCAAGGAATGACTAGCAATACAGAAAATATGAAGCTTTTTGCGACAAGTCAAAGGCCTCATGATTGGGATATTACTGATAAGGCAAGTAATCCCGGCGCTAATCAGATCGACGCCATGAGAAAAGCCGTGCTTAGCTAATCTGGTTAACGCGCCAAGACCACGCTCCGCTTTCCCTCTGTTCTTCAGACTTAGGGATGCGGAGCGTGACGTTTACATCTAAGCTCGCAACACGCGCGCCATCTTTTGACATATCCACAATCTCATACTGCGTTTGACCATTCACCACGAACTCCTCTCCTACTGTGGTAAGAGAAATTGGAGAGTGTTTTCCTGGTACACCCCTTAGCATCAGCTCGCCTACTTCGAGGTTCTTTTTGAGTTCTAAAAATGGCTGCGAATAAATTTGTACTTCGAGCTGATTCATAATACGCACGGCAGCTCCTTCAGAAAGCAGGTGTGTTTCGGTGAGTTCTTTATAGATTTGTTCAATCGTATAAGGGTATGCGTTCCATCCCCATCCTACTGTACC
>Ga0180433_10011543_pt1 | contig 10467 bp, 10 predicted proteins | sample SS_ome_8_FD_132980 | JGI IMG/M metagenome (GOLD analysis project Ga0180433, IMG submission 132980) | Hypersaline lake sediment archaeal communities from the Salton Sea, California, USA - SS_1_D_1 metaG | ecosystem: Environmental > Aquatic > Non-marine Saline and Alkaline > Hypersaline >...
AAAGGAACACGACCAAGGGCTGTCAAGCAAGGACAGTTTACATATGCGTATATTTTTGGGGCAGCTTGTCCTGAAAAAGATTTAGCAGTAGGGCTTGTTATGCTCTATGTTAACACAGCGATTATGGAAAAACATTTGATAGAAATATCAAAATATGTTCCCCTTGGAAGACATGCCGTTATCCTTGTGGATAGGGCTTCTTGGCACATAGCAAAAAAATTAAATATTCCAGGAAATATTTCTCTTTTACCTCAACCACCATATTCTCCATAGCTTAATTCTTGCGAACAAATTTGGCAATATTTAAAAGAGCATTACCTTTTAAACAGATGTTTTGACGGATATGAAGATATTGTCGATGCATGTGTTGATGCTTGGAACAACTTCGTATCTATACCCGGAAAAATCAAAAGCTTATGTTCTAGAAGTTGGATGGCATGTTAGACTTTGTTTCTGCAAATGGTATTAACTGCTCTCGGCCTTGTGCCTTTTATTGCCCATATTCTTGTAGTTCTGCCTTGTTGTCCAACTCTTGCCTCGTCTTGAAACCAGACGTCAACCATCTTTGTGTCAATGCCTTTTGGCAACGTTTCTACAATTTTTTTTTTTGAAATTTTTTTTGAAAGACTCTTGTGCTTTTGGACCACTTTTTGGATGCTTTGATCTAGAGGATACATGCACCATATTGATTCTTGCCAATAGTTCATAGATACTGGAAAGACAAAGTGCTACCTAAAATTTATCTTCAACAATTTTTTTTATGTCAGTTCCAATGAGCCTCCCACCTTTCATTTTTGACTGCAGTTCAACTATCAAGTCTCTTAACTCTTCTTCCCTATCTTTTGGGAAAAACGGTTTTTTACCACCAACATTCTTGTCTTTTAGCCCCTCTATTCCTTCATCTACAAACTTATTTATCCAATTCTGAACAGTTCTGCAACTTACTTTCATCATCTCTGCAACTTTTGGGTCGGCTTTTCCTTCTTTAACATGAGCCAGACCCAAAAATCTTATTCGCACTCTTGGTTTTTTTCTTTTTTTGAAAGAACATAAAAATCAATATCTGAGCCTATTACCATTGCTTTTTTAGACACTATCAATTCCTTTTTTTGGATACACTTTTTACATCTGTCTAGTCAAGATTATATCACCACAAATTAAAAATGGAATTGGTATAAATGTCATACCAAAATGATAATGTCTAAGTATAACCAAAGTGAAAATGTCTAGCTTTGGTGAATTTTAAATTTTTATAGAAAAAGCTCACTCCTTTTGCCTATGATAAAAATAAGAGAATTCTTAAAAAGGACGAAAGGAGCAAACTTATGGAGATATTATCAATGTCTATGAAAGAAATCAATCAAATTTCAATTTTTGAGCGTTTAATCGAAGGAGATGTAACTCTAGAAGAAGCTGCAATACAACTAGAATTAAGCATAAGACAGGTAAGTAGGAAGAAAAAGCGATTCAAAGAAAAAGGCCCTAAAAGCCTGATCCATGGCAATAGAGGAAAGCCTAGCCCAAGAAAAACAGACCCAGAAAAAATAGCTCGCATACAAAATCTTTTGAAAGAAAAATATTACGACTTTGGGCCAACACTAGCATCAGAGTTTCTGTTGGAACACGAAGGAATAAAGATTCATAAAGAAGTGCTTCGGTTATACATGAAGACGCTAAATATTGCTTACAAACAGAGAAGGAGCAAATCTTACCGGAAATGCCGCAAAAGAAGGAATAAGTTTGGATACATGGTGCAATTGGACGGCTCTATACACATGTGGTTTGAAGATGAGCAAAAGTACTACGTAATGCTTCTTTTCATCGATAATGCAACCGGAACAATATTGCATATGGAGCTTATTGACGCAGAATCAACAAAAAATCTTATGAGCGCAACACATACTTATATAAAGAGATTTGGTAGGCCATTATTAATATACACCGACCAAGGAAGTGTATATAAGGTTAATATAAATAACAAAGAAAAAGATAAGTTCACACAATATCAAAAGGCTTTAAAAAAGCTTGGCATAAGGCTTATACATGCAAAATCTCCTGAAGCTAAAGGTCGCGTGGAAAGAAGTTTCCGCACTCATCAAGACAGACTTGTTAAAGAAATGAGAATTCGGGACATAAAAACCACAGAAGAAGCAAATGCGTTTTTCAACTCTTATTATATTACTAAGCACAACAAAAAATTTGCTAAAGAAGCAGCTCAATCGGGTGATTTGCATAGACCTGTAGAAAAATGCCATGATCTAGACCTTATATTTTCAACCGAAGAAACACGAATTATAAAAAATGACTGGACAATACAATATGAAAATAGACTTTTTCAGCTCGAAAAAAAACAAATAGCCCATATTAGACCCAAAAATGAAATAATAGTACATGAACACTTTGATGGCGATATCAGGCTGTCTATACGTAATATTCAGCTAAATTTTAAAGAAATCCAGAAACAAGACAGAGTACGTCTAGCCGTAATCCCAATGAAAAAGAGTCAGAGTACGTACATTCCCCCCAAGGACCATCCCTGGAGGCTCACCAACAGCTTGTTTTTCAAATGAATAGGACATTTTCACTTTGGAGAAAAGTAGGACATTTTCATTTTGGCTTGACAAATGGAATTGGTATAACTTGTACTTTTTTTATATCTGTTTATTATAAGTAATGAAGCAAAAAATATTAATATTATTCAAAAAGGGAGTCCTTAGATGAACAGCAAAGTAAAAATACTATTGCTTGTTAGTTTATTATTTTCACAATCATTTGTGTGTCTTGCAGAATGGCAAAAGCCACCAATAGATATTTCTGATAATACAGAAAATGCTTCAAGTCCTTGGGTTGCAGTGGACGAAGCTGGTAATGCGATTGCTGTTTGGCTATGGGATAGAGCTTATCCTCTTAGTGATGTCGTACAGGTCAGTAGGTACGATGTTGCAACCGATACCTGGTCTTCACCTGTAAATCTTTCTGATGATTCACGAAGCGCTTATAGCCCTAGGATTGCAATGGATGAGGCTGGTAATGGAATTGCTCTTTGGTATTGGAATAACTCCTCTTCTAAAAATATTGTACAAGCCCGTAGGTATGATGTAGCGACAGATACTTGGATCCCTGATCTATCGGCAGATCCGACAATTCTTTCTGATGATTCACGAAGCGCTTATACCCCTAGGATTGCAATTGGTAGCGATGGCAATGGAATTGCTGTTTGGGAATGGGATAGTCCTTTTCCTGATAAAGATGTCATACAGGCCAGAAGGTATGATGTTATGACAGCTAGTTGGATGCCAACAGCAACTCTTTCTAATAATACACGAGATGCTGAAAGTCCTGAGGTTGCGATGGATAGAGATGGGAATGCTGTTGTTGTTTGGGAGTGGGATAGTCCTTCTCCTGATAAAGATGTCATACAGACCAGAAGGTATGATGTTACGACAGCTAGTTGGCTTCCGGATTTATCAGCAGATCCGACAACTCTTTCTGATAATACACTAGATTTTGAAAGTCCTGAGGTTGCAATTGATGGAAGTGGTAATGCTATTGCAATATGGCAATCCACCTACTCTCCTTATGTGCTACAAGCCAACAGATATGATGCAGTAACAAATTCCTGGCCAACATTAGCTACAGAGATTTTTAGAGGAACTCAAAGGATTTATTCAAGTCAGGTTGTTATGGATACTGTAGGAAATGCTATTGTCCTATGGAGGATAAATGTAGATGGATTAATGGTAAAGAGATATGATGCCATGACAGGCTTGTGGTCAGAAGCAGCTCTTATTTTCAATGAAGACAAGAGGTTTGAGGTCAATGACTGTCAAATTGCAATGAACCCTGCAGGGAATGCTGTTGTAGTATGGATAATGCTTGATATTTCAACTGGTACACATATGGTACAAGCGAGAAGATATGATGCAAAAACGGCCTCTTGGCTCGCAATAAAAAATATTACTGATCCGGGTGTGATGTATGACTCTCGAGCAGGGATTGACTCATTAGACAATGCAATTGCTGTATGGCGAAATGACGGTAGTTCAAATATTATCCAGGCTTCACGATCGGAATTTACTCGATTTACTCTTTCAGCAACAACAAAATGTTATCGATATCCATCGCAAATAGATTATATTCATGTACTTGAATGGAATGCTATGCCAGATATTGCATCTTATAAAATTTATCAATATTGCGAAGGTCATGATACGGTAAATTTACCATTTAAAGAAGCGGTATTTTTGGGTGAAGTGAAAGCTGGTACAACAACCTTTGATATCCATGGAAGATGTCCAGGAAAAAAAGTAACTTATTATGTTATTACAGTTAACCAAGATGGAACATATGGCGACTATGCAACAATCACTATCTAACAAATTAACAAATTAACAAAGGGATAAATTTTATGAAGAAAATAATATTTTTATGTTTTACGTTATTGATTGTTAGTTCAACTTTGATAGGATCTGGTTGTCTTACTACTTGTCCCAAAGAGCCAGTTTGTGAACCATGTTATAAAAATTGTTGTCAGTCTAAAGATGCTGACTATTGTTGGGCTGTAACAGTAAAAAATGGTTACTTTTATCCACAAGATAAAACATTGCGCTGTATTTTTGATCGATGCGGTTCTAAAGGTGGCTACTGGTTTGAGTTGGCTGCAAGACGCAACGTATGTAAAAAACTTGATTTTGAAATGAGTGGCAGTTACTTCAAGCGTGAAGGTAAAGCGTTAGGTTCAAATATTTGTACCGAAGTTAAGATACCAACCATTGGGTTAGGATTAAAATACTTTTTTAATCGTATAGATTTTTGTTGCGATTGCGATAGCAATTGCTGTAAGTATTGGTCATTCTTTTTAGGAGCAGGTCTCAGAATATTTCTATATCGTGAAACAAACTGCTCACCATATGTATATGAATGTGTAAAGGAAACAACAGCTGGTGGCATGGTCAATGCAGGGTTTCAGTTTAAACTTTGCAAAGGGTTATTTTTAGATTTGTTTGCCGATTATAACATCAAGAAATTAAAACTAAAATGTGTTGATGCATGCAAAAAATGTGGTCCATATAACACTAATTGTTGTTGTAATGCTAATTGCGGGTATTTTGTGCCATGTATACATCTTGGAGGATTGGTTTTCGGTTTTGGTCTAGGGTATGCATTTTAAGTAAAATCTTGTATAGATTTGGATGTGTTTTTTGTTATAGATGTAATTGGGGCTTTTACTTGTAGGAGCCCCAATTTATATTGTAATATTTTTTTTCTCTTTGAAAAATAGCTTGAGTTTTTAAAATTATTTCTTATAAACAAGGATAAAATCTGCTATTTTGTACACATTTGGTGGGTGGTTTGTTAATCTAACATGTGTGTAATAAATATGATAAATATAGTGTGAATATACGTGTTGTAATAGAAGATAAGATTATGAAAAGAAATAATAGTGTGTGTCTTGTTTTATTGTTTGTTTCGATTTGTAATGTCTGTGGGGTAAAAAGTTTTTTGCAGTCTATTGTTCCCTGTATAGCGAAAAAAAGTAGAGCTGTAGAGGAGTTGCAAGATGCGCTTACAGCTCAAATTGAATCAATTGGATTATATAGCCTAGAGAGCCCCGAGGGCCGAGAGACATATGATGAGAGATACAAGCGATATGAAAATGGAAAAAGGCAGGCGTTTGTCAAAAATTTCACTCAAAAAATTAATAATTTTCTTAATGATAAAGGTGGATTGCATGATTTAAGGCTTTTTTTGAGGGCAAATAATTTTAGAAAACTTGAAGTAAGGGGTTCTTTTTTTTTGGCAAAGCTTAATGCATTAGATAGATTGAGAGAGTATTATTTGTGTAATCCAAAATGTAAAGATGAAGTGGCTGCTACAAGAGTGTGCAATACTATTGCATTGATAACAGATTATTTGAGAAAATAATTGGGTTATAAAAATTGGTAATAAAGTGGTAATTAAAAGAAGGATGAGGATATGTCTGAGCAAGTAATAACCAAAGATGATCTTATTAAATTAGAAGAGTATCTCTATGAGATCCCAAAAGCGTATAGACCTGATATGCGGGTACCTGCTCGTGTATACGCAAATGAAATCATGATCGAAGATATTTTAAATGATAGATCTTTGTGGCAGTTAATAAATGTTGCGACGTTACCAGGTATTGGAAAATATGCGATAGCTATGCCAGATATTCATCAAGGGTATGGATTTCCTATAGGAGGTGTTGCTGCAACTATTATTGACGAAGGCGGGGTAATTTCTCCAGGAGGTATCGGCTACGATATAAATTGTGGTGTCAGATTATTGGTTGCAAATGCAAATGCTGCTGAGTTGCAGCCATATATGCAAAAATTGGCGACAGAAATTTTCCATGCGATTCCATCTGGCGTGGGCAAGGGGGGAAAGCTTAAATTAAAAATAGATGAACTTGATAAAGTTTTACGCCAAGGTGCGCATTATATGGTCAAATTGGGATATGGAGATATGCGTGACTTGGAGTTTTGTGAAGAGCGTGGATGTATGTCAACGGCCGAAGCCTCATTAGTTTCTGATCGTGCAAAAAAGCGAGGGCGCGATCAACTTGGTACTCTGGGGGCAGGGAATCACTTTTTAGAAGTGCAATACGTAGATGAAATTTATGATGAAGAAGCTGCACAGGTATTTGGTCTTTTTAAAGGTGCGGTTACCGTTATGATTCACTGCGGATCACGAGGGCTTGGGCATCAAACTTGTACAGATTATGTCCGTGTTATGATAAAGGAGTTACCTAAATGGGGATATCAGCTCCCTGATCGTGAATTAGTTTGTGCGCCATTTACATCACAGGAAGCGCAAGATTATTTTGGGGCTATGTCAGCAGCAGCTAATTTTGCGTGGGCAAATAGACATACCATAGCACATTGGACCCGTGAGGCTTGGCAAAGAATTTTGGGGCCAGAGGCATGGTTGTCGACTATTTATGATGTTTCCCATAATCTTGGTAAAGTGGAAAAACATAAAATTAATGGAAAAGAAAGAGAAGTTGTGATGCATCGTAAAGGTGCAACGCGTTCCTTTGGTCCTGGACGGCCAGAAAATCCTGCGAAATACATGCAAGTAGGCCAACCGGTATTAATTCCTGGGACGATGGGAACTGCGTCATATGTGCTTGCAGGAACAACAGAATGTATGGAGGTTGCATTTGGCTCATGTTGTCATGGTGCAGGAAGAAGAATGTCTCGCTCAAAGGCAAAACGAACGGTGCGTGGCTCACGATTGCGTGAAGAACTTGAAGCTCGTGGGATTGTAATGCGATGTGATTCCGATCCAGGGTTGGCAGAAGAGGCGCCACTTGCGTACAAAGATGTCGATAATGTAGTTTCAGTAGTACACCAGGCAAAAATAGCAAAAAAAGTTGCTCGTTTGCGCCCTATGGCTGTAATAAAGGGAGGTTAATTTTCGTGATAAAAAGATTGTTTGTAGCGGTAGAGCTTCCACAAGAGATAAAACAAGAACTTGCTATAATCTGTGACTTTTTTGCAAAGCGAGAATTATTTGTGGGGCGCTGCATGCGCCCTGAAAATCTCCATGTTACCCTCAAGTTTATTGGCTCAGTGTATTAGCCAGTAGCACCTACTATAGACGAATTATTACAAAATATTTCCTGTAACGCATGTACTTGTACTATTGCTCCATTAGGGGTGCTACCTACTCGCAGAATATCACGAATATTATATGCTGGGCTTGATTGCTTTTGTTTGCCAATACTTGCAAAACAGATAGAAGAATCTTTAGTTGAGTATACTTCACCAAAGGATCACGAGTTTAAAAGTCACATTACATTGGCCCGCATAAAATCTATCTCAGATAAAGAAAATTTCTTGTATGCGCTTGATAACTTTGGCATGCCAGAATTATCTTTTGAGGCAAAAAAATTTGTTTTAAAAGAGTCTGAGCTTACCCCCAAAGGGCCAATTTACACAACTATTGCAAGTTATACTTTGTATTAAGAAAGCCCCAGAGAAATCCGGGGCTAGCTATAACTTTATTTTTCAAAGGGGATAAAAATAGGAATTTCTTTAATTGTTCCAAGTCCCCGAATTCTTATTGTTTTGGGTTTTTTTACAAGCCCGCGTTTTTGGAGTTTTGGTAAATCTCCCAGTCGTTCTTCAGCTTCTTTTTTTTGCTTGACAAGTTCTTCTAAAAAAGCCTCTATTGAATCGTTATATTTTTTGAAAACTTGAGATTTTTTAATAAAGTTGTTAAATTTTTTGTCTAAGTTTTTAGCTACGTCTTTAGGGTCGCGGTGCTCAATTTTTTGATCAATATTGGCTCCATGATCTATTAAAAATCCTATGATTTTTTTTAATTTTTCCATTTTTTCTGTTATTATTTTGTCTGTTTGTAGTTCTTTCCTTTCTATTAAAACTCTACGTTTTCTCTCTTCGTGCGTTAGTAAAGTTTTTTCTAGTAAGGATGAAAGAAGTGAAAGGCTTTGTTTCAAAGGAGTACTTTTCTTATAATCTATAAGATTTATGTTTGCTCCATTTTCAAGAAGAAACTGGATAATATCAAGATTTAACATCAGAATTGCTTGATTTAGTAAAGCTAGATTAGGATTATTAATATTTTCTTTTTTAAGCAATTCTATTATTTTTTGTCTATTTGCTTTTTTTACGGCCTTTGTTAGGTTTTTTTGTCGTCGGGTGAGGCGTGGTCTTTTTACTCCGAGGCAATTGATCGATATAGCAAGTAATGAAAATAAAATTATTGACTTTTTCATAATATTTTCCTTCTTTTTATTAATAATTTTTATAAAATTATCTATCTCTACTTAACAGTAACACTTTTTGTATTCAAGTTGCAAATAGGCATTTTTATTGGGTTTAATAAGTTGATTAGCAGGGTGATTTTAAGTTTGATTATTTTTTAATCACAGCTACTATAACTGCTCGTTTGCCTTCTGGGGTGTGTACAGTAACTTTGCTTTCTCCTGGTACAATATCTTGTTCGTTTAAATCTTCTGACAGTGAGCATATCTTTCTTTTTTCTGAATTATCAACTTTTACCAAGAAAGCACCTCCAGGAAGAGCCCTGAGTACTATTGCGACAACTTCTTCTGCTTCTTTCCCAACAGGAGTTTTTGGTTTTTGTTTTTGTTTTTTTTCTTGCACTGCCCATTTATCTGCTTGAGCTTGTGAGAGTAGCTCTATACTTTTTATCGAAGTTCTACATAGTGGACACGCATCTGTAGTTAATAATAACTTTTCAAAGCAGTCAAGATGTAGGGTATGCCCACAAGGATATAGAGCGATATTTCTGTTTTGTTCTTCTGCATCCATTTTTTCTAGGCATACTGGGCATGTTTCTTGTACATAAATTGCTTCAAATTTGAGAGGTTCATGCTCTGTTTTTATGGTTTCGACCATCTTTTTAAGTAGCTGTCTTTTTTTGTATAATTTTGCATGTTTTTTGAAGAATTGATAAAGATTATTATCTGTTTCAGAGAATAATCCTGTATGTTGGAATAATTCACCGTGATTATAATCGTGGGCTTTTGCGCTGTCACCAATGGTATAAGGAGTTTCTTCCTCTTGGGGGAATACTTCTGTATTATTAATATCTGCTCCATATTGGAGTAATAATTTTACGATTTCTTCAACTCTACTTAAAAGTATCATATCATTTTCGGTTACTGGATCTTCCTTTTGATAAAATTTACTTAGAGTTGTTATGAAGGGTGACCCTTCGAGTGTTGCAAAAGCTAAGGCCCTTGTTGGGTCAGCCTCGAATTCAAGAAATTGCTTGATTGCTTCCAAATTACCCAAAAAAGCAGCTAAATCAATCGGGCTAAAACCTTGTTGGTTATATACGTCTACTGTTGCGCCTGCGTTAATAAGGGCTTGGATAATCATGAAGCGATTTTTTTGGGCAGCTTTGTGCAAAGGAGTTGATAAATCTGTATTAGGAATATCTATTTTTATTTCTCTCTGTTTTAGTAGATGGTTGAGTATATCTGAATGGCCATAAAAGGCAGCTACAAGTAGTGGTGTTTCACCATTTTGGTCTTGAGCATTGATATTTGCTTCTTTTGAAATAAGATATTCAACTATTTCTGGATAATTTCTTCCTGTGGCAAAGTGAAGTGGCGTTTTGAGACTTGGACTTGGTGTACTCGGGTCCACTTTTTCTTCTTCAATAAGTCTTTTTACTTCAAGGAGATTTCTTTTTATGACAGCATCATGTATAGGGTTGCCAAAACCATAAGTTGACATAATAAGAAATAAAAGATAAATTATTGATTTTTTCATGATTTTCTCCTTCTTTTTATTAAAATCTCCATAAAACTATCTATTCCCACTTACTTGAATTGAAGTAGCAAGTGCAACGCTAGTTTCTTCTAATTAAATTGGGTTAGTTGTTATACTTATTTATAGAATAAAAAACCCTTTAATTAGATTAAAACGAAAGGGCATTTGTGAATAA
>Ga0180433_10011545_pt1 | contig 10465 bp, 7 predicted proteins | sample SS_ome_8_FD_132980 | JGI IMG/M metagenome (GOLD analysis project Ga0180433, IMG submission 132980) | Hypersaline lake sediment archaeal communities from the Salton Sea, California, USA - SS_1_D_1 metaG | ecosystem: Environmental > Aquatic > Non-marine Saline and Alkaline > Hypersaline > Sediment...
ACATGCATCCGTTCTCATCAACAACAGTAATAATATGTTCTCCTGCGCATAATTTCTTAAAAACCCCTGTTTTATTCTTCTTCTTACCGATAACATATTCGTACTTACCTGTTCCTCCGCTTGCTGCTATACTTATTAAACCATCACAATAATTATAACATGATACATCTGTTGATTTCCCAACATAAAACTCCACTTTTGAATCATATTCAATAATTACTGTAATGGTATCCATACATGAGCCGGCATCAGTGACGGTAACTGTGTAAGATCCCGCTGCCAGACCGGAAATTTCAGGCAGTTTATGGTTATTGGGCCATTTGTACGAATACGGTTCAACACCTCCTGTAGCTGATACAACAGCAGAACCGTTATCATTACCGGAACACGAAGCATTCTTCTTTTCCTTAACCGACAGTTTGCACTGGCAATCAGCAATATTACCGCTGAAAAAATAAAATAGTAAGAACAGGACTATTAATAACCCGCCCTTAATACAAATACGATCCATTTACCTGTTTTTTATATTATTAATTAAAATACAAATATCTGCCTGATAAATCCCGACACCTATTCAACAACATACTTCCCGGATCCCGTTATTCCATTGCTACCGATCAGCCGGTAAAGGTAAAGCCCGCTTTCAAGCCCTGAATTCTCGACAGTCACGGTATTCTCTGTTATTCCTTCAATCCTTCGCACCTCCTGACCGTTTGCATTGATCACGATAAGAGTGTATTCTTCCCTGCCGGGATTCCGGAACCTGAAAGTTGTAATATTCTTTGACGGATTAGGATATGCCGTGATACTGAAATATTCCGCATCAGGATCTGTGATCTCTGTATTCTCAAATGTAATGCGGAATGTAATATCATAATCTATGGCATCATACATATCATTCGGAATATCCACTTCGATATGCATTATTCTTTTATTGTCAAAATCCTCAACTGCATAAAATGCAAGGTCATAGACATCTGAATTATCAATAACCTCAAAACTCAGTATTTCACCGCAATAATCAGGCAGGTCAACCGGTGTGTAGATCATTGTATTCCCGTTATGGAACTTGTCCCACACAGGGAAATAAGCTTCATATACATCCGGTTTGTCATAAGTAAGATAAATATCCAGTGTTCCCGGGTCTATTGAATCCAGTGTTGTCTGAGTTATTTCCAGCGATGCGGAATGGTGAAGTGCAAAAGGATTATACAGTGGGTCACCGAAATATATCCTGTTTGCTTTGCCTCCCAGCATAGCGGCTGCCCCTGACCAGTCATCCGGATTGAAAGTTCCTGATTCATAAATATCATCAAGCCATACTGATTCATTTTCCTCAAATATCCTGAGGCTGGGTCTGTTTCCCAGGAAACCCATGACAACGCCGTCATGTGATCTCTTATGGATGTCTCCCAGAGGCTCATTAAACAGAAATGCATTTAACACTTCCTCTGCCTGGTCATTGGCATTGTTCGAGCCGCACGGAGCAAAATATCCTGTAATGCCTGTTTTAAGGATTGACAGGGCAAAGCTGAAAGTATCGCTCATCTCATAAAATTTTATCAAACCCTGTGTGTCGCCAAATGTTCCTGCAATATCGCCTTCCACTAAAACTTTTTTGGGAACACCTGCATGACATGCGCCGTTAAATGCGACTGCAGGGTACAGGTCAATTGCACCGATGATCTCGCTTGTAAGACCTGCACGTGCATAGGCAGTATCCTCAATTTTGTCGGGATCATAATCCCATACCGGCGGATCGGGATCTATATTCCCTCCCTCAAAAAGCCATAACATGTGCGGATCGCCGTTATGTCCTATATCCAGCAATTTGTTGTTTTCCATATAGCCCGTGTTAGACTGGAAATAGTCAACACCAACCCCTGAATCATTAGTTTCCAGGTAAATACTTGAATAAGAAGGCGGATTGAGATATGTCATGTAATCTCCCGGCATCGTATAAACAGCATTTAGCGATGAGGCGGCATATCCACTGACATTCAGCGGAAAGTTCTGGATATCCTGTGATTCGGCATAAATGATATTGTTCACAAAATCAAGTGCATCCTGACCTGTGGCGCCTGTAATATATCCATAAGCAAAATCAGTGAACACATCATCATCAATATTGGTGCTCATCATAAGAAATTCCCTCACTAAATTGATATTCAGCTCCAGGGGTTTCAGTACAACAGCGGCGTACCGTGGTTCAATACCGGTAAGAACAGGTAAAAGAGCATCAATATCATTGGGATCAAATGTGATAATTTGTGCACTGCGGTAATCACTTAGTGCCTGTACCGCATCATAATAGTCATCGGTTGTATCACTAATTGATGTAAGTACAACATAGGTACCTGATTGTGCTTTGGCTTTAAAAATAACGGACAATGCCAGCAGTACTGCAAGCAGTATAATTCCCTTTTTCATTTTTTTCCTCCTGTTTTATTATATATTAATGAAATAGCAAGTTACAAATAAAAAGTATTATATTACAAATTATTTTTATTGTGCTAAGCAGGAACAAAATAAAACATATTAACTCCCTGAAATTGAAAAAGTTCAGGGATATGCACCAACAGTTTATTGCTGAAGGAGAGAAGCTGGTTCTGGAAATGCTGGATTCGCATCCTGAGATCAGTATGCTTTTGTGCACAAAAAAATTCCTTGACACACATGATACACTTATCGGATCAAAAACGATCAGGGAGATCATTGAGGTAAAAGACAGTGAACTGGAACGGATAAGCGCCTTAAAAAACCCTAATAATGCTGTAGTTATTGCAAAAATCCCTGAATACGAAATAAATATACGTGAAATAAAAAATGATCTCAGCCTGCTCCTTGATAATATAAGTGATCCGGGTAATATGGGTACGATCATACGTACTGCTGACTGGTTCGGTATCCGTAATATTTTTTGTACACCCGGGTGCGTTGACATTTATAATCCGAAAGTGATACAAGCCACTATGGGTGCAATATGCAGAGTAAAAATCCTTAATAACGAAGCTGTTCCACTACTGGAAGAAATAAAAACCATCAAAGCATTCCCTGTTTTCGGCGCTTTCCTGGAAGGTAAAAATATATACACAGAAGAGCTTAACGATAAAGGCATTATCATTCTGGGCAATGAAAGCAGGGGGATATCAGACCAAATTGCCGGATATGTTACTGACAGATTATTTATTCCCGGACATGAGCTATCCTCCGAATCACTTAATGTAGCAGTTGCAGCAGGGATAATTTGTTCGGAATTCAGAAATAGAAAAAAAAGGCAGGAAGAGTAATTGCACCTGTACTTCTCTATTCAAAATGGAAAGAAAGGATGATCATTTTTGAATTGAGGCGTTGTATTGCCTGGGTGTAGGTTGTCTGGTCATAGTTAACGACATTAAAGACTCCTACGGCAAATTTCAGTTCATAAGAAAATTTAAAATACTGTAAATAATAATCTATCCCGAATCCCACTTCATAATAAGCGTCAAAAGGCACGAGCCTGATCTTGGGTTTTTCGGCTTCCTTCACCTTTTTCTGTGAAGCCATGTCATAACGTATGCTACCTCCCCCGACAAGGTAAGGTCTGAAGTTATTCAGCCTCTCTGCCTTGTATTTAAAAACCAATGGAAAATCTAAAAATATTGATTCAATTTTCATAACATGTTCCCTGAACATATTATCCTCCAAAAGCAGATATACAAGATCACGCTGACCGAAATTCAATCCGGGGAGGAACCTGAGATCAAAATATTCATGAAGACGAAGGTTGGAAACAATACCTATATTAAAACCTACCCTGGGGATATTCTCAATTGAATAAACAGTGTCCATACTTAAAAACGACCCGGAATTCCTGACAGTAAAATCCATCGTGTTCAACCCAAGAGTAAATCCGAAATGCAGCGGTTTTTTATCATATTTGGGCAGGTTCAATGGCACCTTCCTCTGAGCCAGGATATGCATGTTGGCTGTAAGGATTATTAAAAGCGATATTATTAGAAATCTGTTCAATACAGGTTTATATTTTCTTTATTATTATAACTGATTTTATCCGGTATTATTATTTATGGTTTACCATATTTTTAACAGAACTGTATTTATAGAATTCAGAAGTCAGGAGTCAGGATTCAGAAAAATTTCATTCTGTATTCTGTATTCTGATAAGTCAATCCCTTTCCTTATATTTTTCAAGTGTTGTTTCATATATTGCCTTTATATCCTTTATGAACCCGTAGGATATATCATCCACTCTTAATTCGCCCTTGGTAACATGCCCGAGTGTAGAGAAGGGGAAGTTTTTCTCTATCATAAAATCAAGAAATTCCGTTTCATGTTCAGGATCAACACTTATAACAATACGGCTTTGTGATTCACCGAAAAGAAAGGCATCCCTTCTTATCTCGGCATCTGAAGTAATATCAAAGCCCAGGTCATTAGACATGCATGATTCTATCATTGTAATAAATAAACCTCCCCTGGAAATGTCATGTGCAGAATCTACCAGGTCTTTGCTTATCAGATCCCTTACCACATTATGCAATTCATATTCATGATCAGAGTCAATAAATGGTAGTGGAGAATATTCAGTATCATGGCAGGATACAAGATATTCAGATGAGGAAATATCATTGTTTGACCTGCCGATAAGGTATATCATTGCCCCTTTTCTTTTGAATCCCATAGTCATCACCCTGTTTTTTTTCTCAATAATCCCGGTCATTGCAATAACTGCCGAGGGGAACATAACAGCAGGATCATTATCTGAAGGTTTTTTCTTCAGACAGTTCACTGTACTATAAGCAACAGGTATGCCGAATTTCCGTGAAGCTTCTGCAATACCTTTTGCTGCCCCTGCCAATTGCCAGCGTGCTTCAGCATCATACCTGTTTCCGGTATTCAGGCAGCATGCCATAGCAACAGGTTTGCCTCCGGAACAAATAATATTTCTTGCAGCTTCAGCAACAGTTATCAAAGAACCGGTATCAGGATCAGCCTGCCCGTATCTTGAGTTGCTGTCACAGGTCAGGAAAAGCGCTTTTTCAGAACCTTTAAGATCAATGATCCCCGAGTCAGTATCCTTAAATTCACTTATATTTTTAAATCCTCCAATAATATCATAATTCCGGTATATACATTTTTTTGATGCATTATTAGGATTATTTACCATTTTCGAAGCTATCTCCCTCAGATCATCCGGCTCAGGTATGTTATCAACAGAATACTTCTCAATATCCTTAATATATTCAGGAGCTTTTATTTCCGGGGCTTCCTTTTTTTTCCCGCTTTCCCTGTAAAATGATAAAACAGGAATATCAGCTAACAGCTCCTTATTGTAATATACCTGCAAAGAATCATCGCCGGTAAATTCGCCGGCAGTTGTAAAATCCAGTCCCCATTTCTTAAAGATATCTTCACACATGTCCTCCTTACCTTTTTCAACAGCAACAAGAATACTACCGGGCATCGGAGAACAAATCGCTTCATAAGGTTCAATTATATTATCATTCAGCCGGGTACTGTCCAGGTCAAAACGGATTCCTGTTTTTGCTTTACAGGACATTTCGGCTAATGCCCCTGATATGCTGCCTTTTCCAATACCTGAGATATTTGTGCATATTCCTGATCCCGAAATATCCGTTACAGCCCCCTGCAATAACTTTTCCCTACAGTTTCCATGTATCCTTGTTATGGAACTATCCGTTGCATTATCACATTTGCATATATCAGCAGCAATGCCTGCAAAGTATATCCTGTCACCTTTACCAATAATATCCCTTGTAGTCTCATCCCTCTTCTTATCCGCTATACCCACAGTTATGCAATTAAAAGCCTGACGGGAATTATTACTTTGATCAAAAAATGACTCTCCTCCGGCAACCGGGATACCAAGGATACTGCTACCAACTCCTATATCATGGACAATATCCCTTGTGCTACTCTTCTCTTTATTCTCGTTTATATCACCGAGATGTAATGAATAAAGCCTTGCAACCGGTATGGCGCCGGTCGCTGCAATATCACTGTCAGTCCTGCTTATCAGTCCTGCAGAATATGAGCCTGATCCTTCCGCTTTATCACAATAATATAATCCATCCGCTGATAAACACAAAACCTTATCCCCTGCATCTGCAAACATCATAGTTTCATCCCCCGAAGACAACAGGGACGCTCCTGTTTCATATAACGGTTGTATCAGTCCCCGGATGCCCGGGTATTTAATATCATCCCTCCATATTGCAGAAAAGATATATAATTCCGTAATATTCGGGGCTCTTCCCAGAGTATCCCGGATAAGATCAAGATCTTCAGGGATAAGTCCGGCTTTCTCCACCATCTCAACAGTTATCTCTTTATTTGACATTATTTTATGATTAATAATTAAACTTTTAAAGCTAAACAAAAATAATAATTAACCTTTAACATTCACAAAGTTATTCATTTGAAATGAGCATAAATAAATTATCTTTGAAAGCCTGACATACTAAATCTGTATCAAACCTGAAATAATAATGGAGATATTACTATCCATATTGTATTGTGCAATTTTTATTTTTCTTATCTATAAGCTGAAATTCTTTAATATTCCGGGATTATCATGCAGGGCGCTCTCCATTGTATTTTTAATTAAAGTGCTCTCTGCTGTTGCGCTAACACTGATCTTTACACATTATTACAACACGCGGTCAACAGCAGACATATTCAAATATTTCGACGATGGCAGGATAATTTTCAGTTCCGTTCATGACAACCCTGTTGATTATCTGCGGATGGTGACAGGTATAGACAGCGATGCCGAACATCTGAAAACCTATTATACCAAAGCTAACTACTGGTACAAAGAGCATAATTATAACCTGTATAATGACAACCGTACTATCATAAGGTTCAATGCTGTAATAATGCTGTTCTCATTCGGATATTTTCATGTGCATAATGTTTTTATGGCATTCCTTTCTTTTATTGGTCTTACAGCCATATTTAAAGCTTTTTACTCCCGTCTCAGGGAAAAAAGGACAGCTCTTTTGCTTGCAGTTTATTTTATTCCGTCGGTGTTGTTATGGACTTCGGGAGTACTGAAAGAAGGCTTGTTAATGTTTGCTTTCGGATTATTGATATATAATCTCGTTAAGATCAGTATGCGACAATATAAGATCATACATCTGGTAAATCTGATAATTTGCATACTACTTCTGCTGATAACAAAGATCTATATCCTCGCGGCTGCTGTCCCGGGATTTATTTCATTATTCTGGCTCATAAGGACTAACAGCAGAAAGGCATTCCTCAAAGTAATAATAGTGCATGCAGCTGCTTTCATCCTGGCACTGAACATGCATTATGTTTTTAAGGATTACGACCTTTTAAATATTCTATCCCATAAGCAACGGGATTTTAAAATCCTTGTCGAGGGACTGGGCAATGTGGGCAGCGCTATTGACCTGCCGGAACTAAAACCGGAGATAACAAGCCTGTTCCGGAATACACCTTATGCTTTTTACAATTCTTTTTTCAGACCCCATATTTTTGAGATGCATTCATTGATGGCTGTGCCTGCAGCACTGGAAAATCTTTTTATCATAATACTAATTATTTGTGGAATAGTATTTTTCTCACCACAGGGGATAACCTTCAAGCCATTATTTTACTTTTCCATCTCTTTCTTCTTAATTCTCTTCATCCTGGCAGGACTGACAACACCTGTACTGGGTACCCTAGTAAGGTACAAAGCTCCTGCCCTGCCGTTCTTATTCTTCATCGTGATATTTATTACAGATAAAAACAAATTCCTGAAATTTATTGATACGCTTAATTTTTTTAATTTTAACCTCAAAATATTTAATAAGAAATAATATGAACAGGATTGCATTAATTACCGGCGCCACAGCCGGAATAGGAAGATCAACTGCTTTTCTTCTTGCAGGGAACGGTATAAACGTCATTATCACGGGAAGAAGGAAAGACCTTCTTGACAAGCTGGAAAATGAGATAAAAGAAAAATATGATACTAATGTATTATCATTGAATTTTGATGTAAGGAATAACGAAGAAGTGATAAATACAATTGACAGTCTTCCTGCAGAATGGAAAGATATTGACATACTTGTAAACAATGCCGGTCTGGCTGCAGGGCTGACCACTATTCAGGAAGGCAGTATTGATGACTGGGAAACCATGATAGACACCAATATAAAAGGCTTATTGTATATGACAAGAAAAATTGCTCCTTTGATGATAGAAAGGGGAAGCGGACACATTGTGAATATAGGATCCATAGCCGGGAAAGAAGTATATCCGAACGGGGGTGTTTATTGTGGGACCAAGCATGCCGTTGATGCCATTTCCAAAGGTATGCGTATTGATATGGTAAAGCATGGTATTAAGGTTACAGCCATTCATCCCGGTTTGGTTGACACGGAATTTTCCATTGTACGGTTCAAAGGAGATACTGAAAAAGCAAAAAAAGTGTATGAGGGACTAACCCCGCTGTATGGTGATGATGTGGCTGAAATGGTACTATTTGCCGTCACCAGGCCTGCACATGTAAATATCAATGATATGATAATAACTGCAACTGACCAGGCAAGTGCAACAATAGTGAGAAGGAACGAATAGACGAGAGAACGAAGGAGCGAAGGAACGAGGGGGCGAAAGAACGAGGGGGCGAAAGAACGAAGGAGCGAGATAACGACGGGGCGAAAGAACGAAGGAGCGATTGAACGAGGGAGCGAAAGAACGAGGGGGCGAAAGAACGAAGGAGCGAGATAACGACGGAGCGAAAGAACGAAGGAGCGATTGAACGAGGGGGCGAAAGAACAATCGAACAATTGAACAATCGAACAATGTTACTATGGGAATAAAAGGAATGCATATTATCGGATACGGGATCTCCCGGAAGGGAAACATAGGTTTTTATGCTGTTAATCCTGCAACAGGATCAGAGCTGGAACCTGAGTATGCCGAGGCAACAATAAAAGAAATAAATGATGCTGTTCTGCTCGCTGAAAATGCTTTCTTCACATATAAGAATAAAAGCTCAGCAGAAAAGGCAAATTTTCTCGAAAAGATATCTGATAATATCCTTCTGTTGGGAGATGAATTGATCCTCCGGTGCATTGAGGAGACCGGGCTCACAAAGGAAAGGCTTGTAAGCGAACGGGACAGGACAGTCAACCAGTTAAAATTATTTGCATCATTATTAAGGGAAGGGTCATGGGCTGAAGCTGTTATTGATACTCCTGATCCCTCAAGAATGCCTGTACCAAAGCCGGATATCAGAAAGGTAAATGTCCCGCGGGGACCTGTACTGGTATTTGGGGCAGGAAACTTCCCACTGGCATTCTCCGTTGCAGGTGTTGATACCGCTTCTGCCCTTGCTGCAGGTTGCCCGGTTGTGGTTAAAGGGCACCCATGCCATCCGGGCACTTCCGAACTTACAGGGCAGGCAATTATCAGCGCTGCTCAAAGCACAGGAATGCCTGAGGGAATATTTTCCCTGCTGCACGGAAGATCCATAGATATAGGGATGACCCTGGTGAACCACCCGAAGATAAAAGCTGTAGGGTTCACTGGTTCCTTCCGCGGAGGAAAATCTCTATACGATGCTGCAGTAAGACGTAAGACACCTATACCTGTATATGCTGAAATGGGAAGCATAAACCCTGTGATCATCCTTCCTGAAGCTATGCTACAAAAAGGTGAAGAAATAGCAATTGGACTTGCCGGTTCAGTAATCCTGGGTACAGGTCAGTTCTGCACCAATCCGGGGATCGTTGCATTTGTTAATTCCAGGGAGACCGACCTGTTTACTAAAAAACTGTCCAAACTTATTTCTGAAACCGAAGGAGGAGTGATGCTTTCCGAAAGGATCAGGCATAATTATAACTATGGAATAGAAAATCTGGAACGGATCAGAGAGGTAGAGATCCTTGCCCGCGGAAAAACAGGCAGTCATTTTTGCTGTGGTATAGCATGCCTGGCAAAAACCAGTGGTTATGTTTTTGTAAACAACACTGTACTGTCTGAAGAGATATTCGGTCCTTCAACTATCATAGTAGAAGCAGAAGATATAGACGAGCTCTTAAATATTACTGTATCACTCCCCGGACAATTAACTATTAGTATTCATGGCACAGAGAATGACCTTGACAAATCCCGTGACCTGATCAGGCTGGCACAGGACAAAGCAGGAAGACTAATATTCAATGGCTTCCCCACCGGAGTGGAAGTGTGCAGTGCAATGCATCACGGGGGACCCTATCCGGCAACTTTTGACGCACGAAACACTTCAGTGGGAACAGAAGCAATAAAAAGATTTGTCAGACCACTGTGCTTCCAGGATACACCCGAAGAAATACTGCCTGATGAACTGAAAAATAATAATCCGCTTGATATCTGGAGGCTGGTTGACAGAGAATGGACGAAGAGATCAATTTGAAAATTTGGAAATTTGAAAATTTGGAAATTA
>Ga0180433_10011547_pt1 | contig 10465 bp, 11 predicted proteins | sample SS_ome_8_FD_132980 | JGI IMG/M metagenome (GOLD analysis project Ga0180433, IMG submission 132980) | Hypersaline lake sediment archaeal communities from the Salton Sea, California, USA - SS_1_D_1 metaG | ecosystem: Environmental > Aquatic > Non-marine Saline and Alkaline > Hypersaline >...
ATTGTTGTCAATACTTACCGCACAATTTTTTTACATCTTAACTCTAATAATAGCAACGGGTTAGGTTACCGGCACCACATTTTTATTGCAGTTGCGGCAATAATAGGTTTGTTCCCCGCTAATTAATCTGTGGTATCTAGTCAAACCCATATACCTGATGCCACAGTCGCATTCAACCTCTTTCATGGGACGACGTTCGACTTTAACGCTATGTGTTCGGGCGGGGTTTTGACCGCATTTTATCATACAGCTTTTCCACCGCCAACCGTGTGGTCCATCGGCAAGTGACATTCTGCCAAATTTGTGGTATGCGATTAGATGGCACGCTTCATGGTACACAATATTAGTGCGTTGTTCGGGCGTAGCCGCTTCCCAGACCGCAACTCCAAACACCACAAGGTTTTGTGTCAATCTAGCTTTGCCACCACACACAGTCATTTTTTTAGAAAATTTATACTTGACTTTATTAGCGAAGTCAGGCACACCATTGCGGTTGCATGCATCCACAATAATTTCTGAAATGGTCATTTTTACCCTAAGTGGTTGTGGTGAAATGTTTTTGGTCACAACACTTTCATTATACCATTTTTTGTTTGGTTGTCAAGCAGGAAAATTGTGCAAACTTCCATACCCCCCAACAAATTGACACTTGGGGTACTTTTTCGCTAACGGTAAAACTTGCTGTATATTTTACACATAAACACTTCCCCTTTTATCCCCACCCCATTATATTATTGCTTACTTATCCCATATTGGTAAGATTCACCACCCATGACATGACACGCGTTTTACATTTTAGCAGATTTTTTGGGTTTGTCAAACGGATTTTTCCGTGATATTTGCTGGGTTGATTTTGTTGCCGTCATATTTGCTGGTTTTTTTAAACCTGCCTACCTTATACCAAGTGACTTTTTGGGCATAAATCCCACGCACTACACGACTTACGACGATTCAGTGGGCACAAAACCCACAAACTACAATCGTTAGTAACCTTGGTGGGACTCGAACCCACAAGCCATAAGGCGGGACATTTTAAGTGTCCTGGGTATGCCAATTCCCCCACAAGGCTTTTTTTGTTTCCTAACTCTACATGCATCATACCAAAAATATCGGGCGTGTCAACAATCATATTGACTTTTTTTCAGAAAAAACACGGATGGGGGGTGTGTCACACCTAATCTGTGGGGATTGATTTTGACTTTTTCACAAAAATTTGGGCAAGAATGACATTTTGTGTCAACCGACCTAACCCATTGGTAGCAAAGACTTTCCATGTTTTCCTAAAGTGGTCGTTATATGCTTTTTGCCCTAGGGAAGTAGACCAAACCACCCCGAACTTTTTCCTGGCTTTTTCAGACTACCATAAAAATCTGCCGTCGTCAAGACCGAATTAAAACTTTTTTATTGGGGGGTATGATAACACCCCAATTTTATTATCTTTTAACAAGAGCGATTGTAGGGCGTCGTTTTTTTGTAGACTATACCCCGATTCTACTAAATCCCTTGCTTCTATCCCACTATTGACGGCTGCATACCCCACACCACCCACAAGGTATAAGTTTTCGCTGACTATCCTTATAGGGAAAATGACACCCCCCAGATTAGGTGAGACTATCGCTATAAGTTGAAGCAACAAAATGATTTATGAGTGGCTTACTAAAATTATACTTTTGGATTTTTCGTACCCCACACCCCCCATTTTTATTATTTTGTCCCCCATACCCCCCATTTGTATCGTTTTGTTATTACACAAAAAAAGCCCCCACTAGGGGGGCGAATAGATATGGGGGATGATAATTATAAAGATAGGCTTTCAAATAACGATTGATCATCGTCGATATATTCGTAAATGTAACGTTTATAGTATATACCTGTTGTCGGAGACTGTTTGATATCGCCTTCTTGGATTGCTCTACGTAACAAAAATCTTAAATTTTCGGCTAGTATAGAATTTTGTGCTTCTTTTTTGAGGGCGGCGGTTAATACCAACGCTTTCTCTTGTGTCAACCCCACAAAACCGATGTCGCAACTTCCATCTTTGTTTCTCTTGAAACTAATCATTTGTTACCCTTTCGACTGTAAGAATAGTTGACACCCTTTCGACGCAACGCAAACACTGCCTTGCTGGCGGCAGTACCCTTCGGCTGTATCCCGTGAACTAGCAAAGCAAAAGGCTTGTTTGACAAAATTAGGTGGGAATCGTCATGGTCAATCTTTCTGTGTTTCTTTCTTGCCTCTTTTTCGGAAAACACTACAATGGAGTTAGGGCCATTGTACTTGGGAATTAAGTGGTCATACCGTCCCCCGTGACTAGCACTTAGCCTAAGATTGGGGGGTAGACTATCCCCATATTTTACTAACATGGGAATATTTTTAGTATGACCGTAGAACAGCACATCAGGGCGGGCTTGTGCTACTTTGATAGCGGCCTGAAAGTATGCCGCCGAGAAAAAATCCCCAGAGACGTGGTATCTTAGAATACCACAATTGGGGGGAAGATTGTCTAGGATTAACCTAGCAATTTTGTGTGGTGTTTTTGCCTGCTTTATCAGGCTAAAATTGTGCTGGCGTGCCTCATATACCGTAGGGTAAAAAACTTCCGCCGTAGCAGAGAAACAACGAAATTGACAGTGTGGCCCATCAGTTAGCTTGAGTTTACCATTTGGCTGTTTTGTTACGCTGGATCGGCATAGTTTAGCTTGGGGGCAAGAATGTCCCGCTGGCAAATCTAGAGAATAGACTTTCTTCTTGTTTTTCAGCCATTTACGTAGGCGGTGTACCTTGTTGAGACGGCCAGTTTTCGCGTTAGCTTCGCTGAACTTCAACACATCTTGCCTCCGGTTTGGGTTGACTTGATTCCCATAACTGAATTATCGCATACCCGACTCGGCTAGTCAAATGTTTTTTTTTGTTTTATTGGCACAGAATTTGCGAGCTTATCACACACCCCCCAAAAGTTATACATACCCCACACCCCCCAGACTAATTATTTCGCTGACTACCAAGACTAACGTACCACACCCCACAGATAGGGCGTGACACCAGACAGGTATGGTCATACCCCACACTCCCCACAATATGTATTCACCTTGCTCCCCCCGTTTGAGTTTTTCATACCCCACACCCCCAATAATATGTAAATAAAAAAAACCCACCATTAAGGTGGGGATATTAATATGGAGTATGATAATTATTATGGTCGTGTTGTAAAAACTTTATAAATAATGCTTTTTGGTTTGATATACCCTATTTCGCATTTTACTAATAGAGAAACTATCTTTTTTTCTGTACAATGCTTCCGGATATTCTTGTCGCATAGCCTGAAAAATTTGGCAGACAGTTGCACCAGTACAAACAAAATCATCAATGATGATAAATCTGGTGATGTTTTCTGGTCCTTCCACTAATTTCTCGCAATGAGAGTGGTCTTTTGCTTTTTTGTGTCGGACCACGCAGAGCGATACGCCAAACGCATCGGCAATAGTGGGGGCTATAGCAAGCCCAGAAACCCCTTTACATACTACAGCATCAAACTTGACACTCTCAAGGGTTTTGATTGCTTTTGTAATGGTATTCGACCTATGCTTAGGATCAAACGCCATTCGCAGATATCGACTACAATTATGCATACATTTATCCTATTTTTTGTCCGAGCAATCTCCCTAAACTCCCGTGGTTTCTCACGTTGTAGGCGTAGTAATCTCGGACCCCCCAAATGGGGGTTGACGCCTCGTTACAATTTTAGGTGCTGGGTGGTCCACGGAGTCGAACCGGATTATGGTGTTCTGTTCAATAACTGGTTGGTACCGAACAACAGCTAAAACTGCCATTGCACCGTTATTGGGTTGGCCAGACCGTATACAACACCAGCGGGGATACCGACCCCCCACCACCCATATTTTTATTTTACCTTAACTACCCTTCCGTTGTCAAGAGTAACTTGGGCATACCACGTATGCGGTTTGGGGTAATGTGGCCCTTCGACGCACGTTGTGCCATTAGACGGCTCATTCCCACCAAACGGCCCCGGCTGGAAGATAGTTACTCTATCTCCCCTTGCAACTGCTTCTTTGAATGCTTTCTTAGTCGGAAAATTGGGATTGACATACATCGGTTTCCCCTTTTATTAGCTACTGTGGTTTACCCCGTGCTTAATAAGTGTTTCTGCCGCACTTTGGGAGATTCTTTGTACGGCGATTATATCACTGTTTGTGAAAAACAGGATCGCGTGGGCGTTTTGCCCAAACCAGTGCCATTGAATCATGATTTCCATCTAGTTACCTATGGTTTGGTTGAAAATGACCGACTCGCCATGTTTGGATTATCGCACACTAGTTTGGACAAATCAAGTCTATTTTTATATTTTTATGGCACGATATTTGCACGTTGGACTAGAACTATTGGGGGGTTGGCTGGACTAGGATTATTGGGGGATGTGGAGCATACAATCTCCATAATATGTATATTCCCCACTTATAGTGTTATCGTACCCCACACCACCCATAGGCGGCATAGTTTCGCTGACGTTTTTAATACCCCCCTATCGGGTGGGTGGGCGGTCCCCCCATATTGGGTGGGACGCTACTGAGGGGTTACCATACCCCACACCCCCCAATTTTATTACTATATAAAAAACACCCCCTCCGAAAAGGGAAGGGGTGGCCCGCCAGCGTACCAACGGACCACCCCACAAACAAGGGGACGTGCCTACACAACGCGGAAAGCTAACTCGACCGATTGAAACCGCCCATCTTCTCCCCTTCCCCAAGGAGCAAGATAGCGGATATTTGTGATCTTGGGGGTACGAATCATCGGAATGTCGGCCTTGTCTAGGCCGGTTTCCCGTTCTACCCTAGACTTTCCTTCCCACTTATATTCTTCTGTGTGGAGATTGGGGAGAATTGCCCCGTCTTCCTCATATTGTGTTTCCACCCAAAACCCCTGCGGAATAACCGCAAGGTAGAAAACCGAGGGGTCTTTCAGGGACACTAGAACGGGACTATTCCCAACATATTCTTTCCCGTTAGGGGGCAAGGGAACATAATCGGGAATGTCCTCCCCAATTTCCCTATTCACCCTTTTGTCAATCTGACGTGACCAAATACCGAGATTGACATTGTAGCGGGAAATCTTTACAATTCGGTCGGGGTTCCCCACTTGGTTGACTACGGGATTTTTCTTGCCGCCCCTCCAGCGGGGGATAGTGGCGGTTTCAATCTGGGAGTAGGTCATATCCGCCCGATTGAATTGCATACAGATGTCGGCCAATTCTGACGGAGTGACCATCATATTGCCCACCCCAGCGATACGGGCGGCAGACAGGCGGACGCCCAGCGTGCTACGCAACCCCTTTTCGATCCGATCCAAAGTAGCGGTCATTTTGAGACCCCTTGTGTAAAAGAGAAAACCTCACGCCTAATTACCGTATTCTACCACAAATTTCGCTCTTGTCAAGCTTGCTTCTTTACCCTAAGAATTCTCCACAATACGCACAGTGCCCATCGTCGTTGGTCACATCGCGTAAACCAACGCATTCTATGCGATATGATGTTGCACATTGATCGTCACAAAACTTTAACACTACTGGCTCAGCATTCTTTTTGTCTGTGGTTTCTGACATAGCATTTTCCTTTTGTTTGAAAGTCGAAACGTCAATACTTGGATTATCGCACGCCGGGCTATGTCTGTCAAATGTTTTTTTGTGGAATTGTGGCACGATATTTGCATATGCAGGTTGCGTTTATCACACCACCCATAAGTTGTACTTACCCCACACCCCCCATAATTGTTATTTTCGCTGACTTCCCCATGTGGGTGGGCGGGCCGCCCCAAGATGGGGCGGGACACACATAACACTATCGGGGTATGATGCAAGGGATGCCACATGTGATGGTGGCATACCCCACACCCCCAGTTTTGTTACCCAAAATAAAAATGCCCCTCCGAAGAGGGGCTACGACTACATCCATTGAAACTTTATAAATATCTCATATGTGCTATATATGGTATCACATTGTACTACCCTCCATTTCTGGTTTCTTGCCCCAGTATGCCATATCCCAGTTTTCTTGGGTCGGCATAAAATTGGGGTAATACTTGCGGATTAGGTGGACTCCGACATGCTTGTCTGGAGTCCCCTCCCTTCCAATGGTTAGATTTCCAGCGTACCAATCTTCCGGGTTGCTTCCATTTCCCCGGCAGTAGCACCCTTTGAAATAACCCAATACCTGATGAATCCAAGCTTGAATTTCTGGTGATTCAACGGGTGGCGGGGTCCAATTATTCAAAATTTTCTTTGCTTCTTTTCTGATGGTGGGGTCTAGATATTCGCAATCTACGGCATAGTCTAGACTCATACCTCCCCGATTTTCTGGTTTTCTCCGTAAATCGGTTTCGATACGATGTGTGTGCATAGGGTGGGTGGGGGGACACAAAAAACCACCCATCCCGTGATTATCACGTACCACTCTACCACTAATGTATTTCATTGCTTTCCCCTTGTGTTAAGAGCTTTGCATTCCACTATCACATTATCGCATGCTAGACTATTTTTTGTCAAGTGCAATTTTATATTTTTATGGCACGATATTTGCACGATTAGACTATGACTTTCTGGGGGTGTGGGGTGTACTACCACCATAATGGTGGTTACCATCCATATGGATTTTACATGCCCCACACCACCCAATCGAACCACCCCAAAAAAAACACCCCCTCCGAAGAGGGGGTTGGGCAGCCGTGTTTCAGCCCCGTTAGGGTTCAAATTCTTACTTTCCGAGTTAGGGATTAGATCCCAATACGGGGATATAACCGTATCATAATCGGTACTGTCACCGCCCAATTAAGTTTACTCGATGATTAATTCTCAAATAGTTTTACCACATCCCCCCTAAGAACATGGAATTTAATTGTTGCTATTTTACCACAAAATACACCGCCCTCCAATACCCCTAAACCTGGGGTCAACTTAACGCGGGGGATCATACCTCCATATTCGGGGGGTGAACCCTGTCCGCCAATTGGGTTGATTCTGCCGGTGGTTAGGTCAATCGTATGGTATTCCGACTTGCTGCCGCCGTCCCACCAACACCCAAAGCATTCTACTTCGGCGTTGTCGCCGTCATACTCAATAACGGCAACGTTGTGCTTGCGGGTCAATCCCCTAAATCTGGGGGCTAGATTTCTGGTTTTCACTGTTGAGTAAGACATCACAATCCCCTCGTTCTAGAGAAACTTGACCAGAACCTCCGCAATTCTCGCAAGCCCAGTTATGGTACCATAGGCTTTCACCGGTGCCATTACACTGGGGACAAACACCGTAGTTATTCATTTGTTTCCCTTTTGCAAAAATTGTTTTTCCCACTCTTGCATTATCGCACATTGCAAGCAACTAATCAGGACTATTTTTTTGTTTTATTGGCATGGTATTTGCATGCATACCCCACACCCCCCGTTTTATTAACCATGAAAAAAATGCCCCCTCCGAAGAGGGGGCTGGGGGTTTCGCTCGTTTTCTCCGTCCTACTCGACCCGAATCACAGCGACTAGGGTTGATAGCCTAGCTTGTGACAGGTATTTGACAGGCTCCATTTTTCATCGGGCCGATTATTTATTAGCTACACCCCCTTTATGGTGTTCCACAATTGGCGATTGTTTCTAGTTTTTGTTCTACCCATGCCGCAAGACAATTCCTCATTGCCTTTATCTTGTTGGTTTGATAGTAAAACGGATGTTTCTCTTGCGACTTTACCATCTCCACAAGCATAGTGGACAATCCGTTTACCAGAAAGTCTACTTCTTCAAGATCGCACACAACAGCAGAAAAAATGCTACTGTTTTCGTGTTCCTGAATCTTCATGGTTTTCCCCTTGTCTAGAATCGTTTTTCCCACTATTGCATTATCGCACGTTCGACTAGACTTGTCAACACTATTTTTTGAGAATTGTGGCACGATATTTGCACACATAAGCGACACCACCAAATAGGCGGAGTGGGGTACAATATCACCACAAGAGGGGTCGCCCCCCCATCTTAGGTTTTCATACCCCACACCCCCCACCCGAACCACCCAATAAAAACACCCCCTCCGTAGAGGGGGGCTAGGGGGCTAGGCCACGATGATTACCTAGATTGCCTAGATTATAATGCTCTATTCATCCTTTGTATAATGCCCATTGTGAGAACTAATGCCCCTCTGCGGGGGGGTTGGCGAGTACCCCCAGTTTGGGGGGGACACTTCTCCCTCAAATATGATGCGTGGTCGGCCAATCTCTCAGCATCAATCTCGCATTGTGCCGATTCTTGGCAATCATAGCATCCATCGGGGTACTCGTCACACTCAAAACGGTTTAGGCAATCCACATAGTTTGTCATGGTATACCTCCAAAGGGGAGGGGTGGGGGGCCTAGTGGATTTGGCGACCCCCCACCCCGGGGGAATGTATTACATCCCGTTTAGGATTAGTGCTTTGGTGGCAATACGGCACAACCAAGACTCAAAATTCCTATCAGCATCGCCCCCTCCGCTTAGGTGGTGTCCGATTTCATGCAACATGGTAATTGCGTTTTCTTCGGGGGTACAGATTTCATAGTTTGTATCCCGAATCGCAACCCTTTGTGTTTTGGGGTCATAGATACCCATGCACGCGTTAGCTTCGTTTATCAGGGGGATAAAGGTAGCCAATTTGGGCTCCTCTTTCCCGTCAGTCTCCCCCAATATTGTTAGGGCATCCCAACATCGCCGGAATTCATACCTCACTTGGGGGGTGGGGTCCAGAATCTTAAACCCGTTTTCGTCAATATCCTGTAAACCTTGTAGGATAGTTTGTACGCCACAATAGGCAAGTACATCTGCCCACGATGAGCTATTGACAATACAAACTTTGCGACCAAGAGCCCTAGCATGATCCACTAATGGACCCTGCGAAGGGGTAGCAAGCAATGCCCCATTAGTGGCATTTTGCCATGCTTCTTGCACAACGGTTCGATTGGAACTAGCTTCAATCCTAAAAGTCCAAACCGACCAAACCGATTCCCATGTAACATCCCCACAAATGAGGGACTTAATTAGTTGTTCCAACAATTGCAGATTGGAGCATAAGTGTTTTGCACATATGCGCTCACAATCGCTATTTCCCAGTTTACGGGATTCATCAATCGGCAAATTATCCCCCATATTGTAATCAAATACAGAGGGGGTTTCCCCAATCTCAGAGACCCAAACCCCTTTGCGGAAGATCTGCGGGGGGGTGCCGGGGATAATCTTACGCATTACTGGCGTATTCAATCCCCGATTATTGAAGTGTAGGAATTTATCCCCCAATTGGTAGTAGTATGCCTTTACGGCGGGGGTCAATTTGATGTAGACAATCGTTTTTCCCTGTCTAGGGGTAGGATTATTCACAATATCAATCTTCACCCCATCCAACCCCTCTATGGAGTTATCAATAGCATTGCTAACAAATTCCCGCAATGCCATATCAACGTTATCCCACTCTGTCTCTCCATGAGACAACGCAACCCCCATATCGACCGGACGGCGATTACTTACCTTGTAGGATACGGGTTGAAACAATACGGCATTCCCGAAAGCGTCCCTACTTTCTACGGGATTGCCTACCTCATAGACAATGCGGGTTAGCCCGCAAAAAACTGTGGGGGTATATCCATGCCGTAGCATGGTAAGCATCCCCATAGTCTGGCCAGTGCCGAATTGTCCGATCTTCCCCTCTTGTCCCCTACTACCCGATAGTCCTAATCGGGTGAACAATTCAACCCCACAAACCCCCTCATTCTGAATCCGCAAATAACGTGCCATGTTTCGTATCCCCTATGTAAGAGAAACAACCAAATCCACTATCTGGATTATCGCATTCTCGGAATGCTATGTCAAATGTTTTTTTTGAGAATTGTGGCATGATAATTGCACACAATAACCCCACCAACAGGGTTTGTATACCCCACACCCCCACAATAATTGTATCATAATAGTTCACTATGTTTACAATGTTTTATTTTTCAATATGGTATGATAATTGCAGTGCTACCTTTGGGGGGAAATACAATATATAGATGAATCCCCTCTTCTAAAGAGGGGGAAACCACAACTAATGGTATAATGCCCCTCGGATCAAAAACAAGATATCTAGTACGTCTAAGCTTTGCGTGCATTGTGGGGCATTCTGGTGCGTCTGGTGGCATGCTACAAAATGATAACACTCAAACGCTTGTTTGTCGTCAAATTGATTCGGCACGATAATTGCAGTAGTGATACACTACTAATGGGGTCCACCTATCCCTCTAAAGTACACCCCCCCACATGGCGGTAGCGTACCCCTCACCCCCCACAATATGTAAACCCCACTATTGGGTGGCAAGCACCCCTCACAATATGTACACTACTACTATTGGGGCTACCACACCACCCATAATAAGTAGTACCCCACTATTAGGTCCATCCACCCCCC
>Ga0180433_10011548_pt1 | contig 10464 bp, 6 predicted proteins | sample SS_ome_8_FD_132980 | JGI IMG/M metagenome (GOLD analysis project Ga0180433, IMG submission 132980) | Hypersaline lake sediment archaeal communities from the Salton Sea, California, USA - SS_1_D_1 metaG | ecosystem: Environmental > Aquatic > Non-marine Saline and Alkaline > Hypersaline > Sediment...
GAAGGAACTGGTCGGTGTGAGCTTCCCCCGGTATATATCCAGGGTATATGACATTGTCTGGAAGGTATAGAAAGAGATCCCGACCGGGAGCAAGACATTGATATGAGCGAAATCCAACTGGATTCCGAAAATCAAGGCAAGATCGGCAAAACTGTCAATGAAGAAGTTGTAGTACTTGAAGACGCCCAGGAGACCCAGATTGCCCGCCACGCTGAGGAAAAGCAGCCGCTTACGGCGTGTTTGGTCATCTGTGGCGTAGAGCGCCCGCCCGACAAAGAAATCGAGCAGGGTTGACATCAATATCAGAGACAGGAATCGCCAGTCCCAGTATCCATAGAAGACATAGCTGCAGCCAAGGAGGAAGATGTTACGGTATTCCTTGGGGAGCAGCCGGTAGACCGGCAAGACTATTGCGAGAAAGACCAGGAAGACGAAAGAATTAAACAGCATTTCACACTCCGGCCCTTAGTAGTCCGGCATGCACCTCTCCGGAAAGCAGATTCAGGCCACCGGGCCCACCGCCCTAAAGTACGGACAGGTATTACGATGGCCGATTCTCTCAGAATAGAACGCTCCCGGCAAGCTTAACCGCCTCCCTGTCCGGCATACCGGAATATCGTCATAGTAGAACAAGGTCTTTAGTACGGTGCCTGTGGCGGCAAGTAACCGGGAGAGGATCTTTCAAACAACGCCGGCGGGAAGACCGCCTTTTACCGGCGGCTCGCTCCATTAGAGTACCAGCCTCCCCTTTTCCATGACCAGCGTGGCCCCTCCGCGGGCGTCCTCTATTTCAATGGTCGGATTCCTTATAAGGCCGTCAAGATGTATGAGAGCCTTGGCATCCTCGTCGTAGTTTGATCCTATCGCGATATGGCATGTCCTGAATACCTTCTCATCCTCCAGCATGTTGCCCACGATCCTAGCCTTCTCGTTCAGCCCGATGCCGAGCTCCCCGAGGTTCCTTATGTTCTTCAGATAGCCGGGAAGGTCCCTCTTGGCCACCTTTCCCTCAGCCGCGAGCTTCCGGGTTGTCTTCCGCGCCCTTTCCAGCGTCGACTTGAGCTGCCGGGCCTCCGCCCCACCCCCGATCCCTGCAACTATGTTGTGCCTGACCTTTATCCTTATGGGTTCCTTTATGAGTATCACTCCCCTGTCCGAGGATATGCAGCCGTCATAGACAAGCGTGCCCTCGCTGCTTCCCAGTTCGGGCGAAATGTACATCTCACCCGCGGGCAGGTTGCCCCCGGTACCCGGCTTGGAGAAATCACCGTCATCGGTGAAGGCCTTCCGGCCCTTGAGACCTATGTGAAGATCGCATCCCAGATCCGATGTGATGTGAGCCGAGTGCGCTTTGTCGAACGCCTTCTTGAGTCTTGCCGATGTCCTGCGAAGGGCCTTGTAATCTATGGGGACGGTCCTCTGAAACATGTTCACCGTCACCGAAGGCGACCAGAAGGACCTGGTCTTCTTGGTTCCCAGAAGATAATGGAAGATGTGATCATAGGACTTCTTGCCGTGTTTGTACTTCTTCGTCATTCCGAAGCGGTCCTTACCCAGCTTGGAGTGACTCACTGAGATGGCTATTTCCGGCTCGGCCCTGAGCGCATGGATGACCGTTTCATCCGCGAAATCAAGCTGGGATTTGACCGCCTGAATAATCAGTGTCGGCAGCGCGCCGATTTCGGAAGCAGCGTCGTAGACGGCTTCGGAAATGAGCCGAACCTCAGGGTTGGGGTTCGTAATGATCAGCACCCGCTCCCCCTTCACGGCCCTGAGCACCTCGCGTACGGCAACACGCGCAGCATTGGTGAGCCTTGACGAAGTCCGCTCGGTTTCACTGAACCTTACATTGCTCCTGACTGTCATCTAAGACCCTCCTTCCGGTCTCGGTCTTTTCTTTTTCCATGGAGCCGCCGACAAAGCCGCTCCAGTCTATTTAACACTTCGCAGGCTTCTAGTCCAGAGGTGCCGGTCAGTGCAAAAACAGTCAACCGGGTCAGGCTGTTGAAAACACACCGGCCAAGGTTTTTGACTTTGGCAACCCGCTTTGCTATTTTCCACTTGATGAGTAAGTGGATAGGTATAGCAGCGGTCGCGGCCGCGGTGATCGTTGTGGTCCTTGTTCTCGGACGGGGACCGGAACAATACAACGTGCTGCTTATAAGTATCGATACCTTGAGACCAGATCACCTGGGCTGCTACGGCTACCAGGACATAGCCACACCGAATATCGATCAACTCGCAGAAGAGGGTTTCCTCTTTCTCGACGTCAGTGCCACGGTTCCCCTCACTCTGCCGTCTCACACCTCCATCTTGACCGGGCTCCTGCCTATCACGAGCGGGGTGCGCGACAACGGCACCTTTGTACTGAGCGATCAATTCATCACCCTGGCGGAGTCGTTCGCCCAAGAGGGTTACCAGACCGGGGCTTTCGTGGCGAGCTTCGTGCTCGATTCCCAGTTTGGTCTCGACCAGGGTTTCGGAGTCTACGATGACAAGATGGAGACCGGAAGCCAGCAGAGTGCCTTCTTATGGCCGGAGCGCCGGGCGGATGCAGTCAACGAAACCGCGCTGAAGTGGTTCCAGGGCGTTGAGGAGCCTTTCTTCGCATTTGTGCACTACTATGATCCCCATGATCCCTACACCCCGCCTCAACCTTTCTACGACGCCTACGCCCATAACCTCTACGACGGCGAAATCGCTTATACGGACTCCGTGCTTGGTGGTCTGATCGAGGCCCTCAAGACCAATGACCTCTACGAGAACACGCTCATAGTGCTCGTCTCAGACCACGGCGAGGGGCTGGGTGAACACGACGAGGCGGGCCACGGCGTCCTCATCTACGATAGTACGATCAGGGTGGCCCTCATGGTAAAGCTGCCGGAAGGCTACGGCCTCGAGAGCGACCTTGAGACGCCGGCGAAGATAGGCTACCCGGTGCAGCTTATAGATGTATTCCCTACGATTCTGGAACTCGCCGATGTCCGGCAGGATCACAGCACCGATGGCGTGAGCCTCGTGCCGATGCTCGGGGGCGGCAGGATCGATTCGAGGATGCTTTATTTCGAAAGCCTCTACCCCTACTTCTACTTCAAGTGGAGCTCACTCAGGGGCCTGCGCCACAACGACTGGAAGTACATCCTTGCCCCTGAAGAGGAGCTATACAATCTAGCCGAAGACCCGCATGAGCTGAATAACCTTGCCTCGGCCGAACCCGAGCGCGCGAGTGAGATGAGGGCCAATCTCGAGATGATTGCCGCACGCGAGGCCGAAGCGCTGGAGTCGGCGCGGCGGGCCATGTCCCAGGAGGATGTCCGTCAGCTCATGGCCCTTGGCTACCTGGCCGGAGGGCGCCCCAAGTTGCCGGAGAGCATAGAACCCGAAGGGCGCGACCCCAAGCACATGATGAAAGATCTGGCGAACTACCTGTGGGAGGGTCGGGATCTCTTCGACCAGGGTAACTTTGAAGGCGCAGCCGGATTGTTCGGAAGAATGGTACTGCGCGATCCGGGCAATCCCCAGGCTCACGTCCACCTGGCCAAGGCCTTAATGGAGATGGGGGAGATCGAGATAGCACAGAAGGAGTTCAGAAGGGCAATAGAGATTGACTCCACCCATAGCAGCGCTTTCTTTCCCATGGCCAACATAATGAGACAACAAGGCAATCTGGACAGGGCTCTCTTCTATCTCAGGCTCGGGGCCAGCCTTTCCATGGAAACTCCTGACGTGCTTTCCAGCATGGGGGCCGTCTTCGTCGAAAAAGGCGAGCCGGACAGCGCGATCCAGGTATTGGAGCAGGCCCTTGATATGAATCCCGAAGACCCGAAGGCGCTTCAGAACATGGGCCAGGCTTACCTCGCCAAGAACCAGCCCGAGCAAGCCATGCGCTGGTTCAGGGCGACGGTCGAGGCAGAACCCCAAAACGTAAAGGCGCTTGCGAACATAGCCCGGGTGTTCATAGAGAGGGGACAGACCGATAGCACTATCCACTACTTCCGGCTGGCCAGCCGGGCCGATTCAACCGATGCCACAGTCTGGGCTAATCTGGGCAGTGCCTATCGCCAGAAGGGTATGACGGCTGAGGCCGGTGACGCCTACGAGGCTGCTATTAAGTACGAGCCCGAGAACACCATGGCCCTTTTTGGACTGGCCGCGGTCCGAGCCCAGGAAGGTAGAACCGAGGAATCGATAGACCTTCTCGAGCGGATTCTTGAGATAGACCCGGATTTCCAGCCTGCCTTGCGCGCCCTTCAGTCCCTGAGGTAGAAGGTCAATATGCACACGAAACCCAGAGTGCTGGTCCTCACCACCGGTGGAACCATCACCATGATCCGGAACGAGGAGGGTTTTCTCTCGCCGTGTGCCGAGGCCGGCATACTGCTTGAGCGAATGCCCGAGCTTCGAAATCTGGCGGATCTCGATCTCGTACACCTGTTCAATGTCGATTCAAGCAACGTTCTGCCCCAGAATTGGGTGAGTATCGGCGAGGCCATATACCGTCGAATCGATGATTACGACGGCTTTGTTGTCACCCACGGCACCGACACGCTCTGTTACACCTCGGCTGCACTGTCGTTCTTCCTCCAGGAGATACCGAAACCGATAGTCGTAACGGGTGCGCAGGTTCCACTGGATGATATCGGCACCGACGCGCGGTCCAACCTGGTTAACGCTGTCCGCGTCGCGACCTCGGAGATTGCCGAGGTTGTGGTGGTGTTCGGGACGCAGGTGATCATGGGGACCCGCGCAAAGAAAACTTCAGCCTTCGACATGCAGGCTATCACATCGGTGAACACGCAGCCCCTGGGCAACATAGGCCTCTCCATAAAGCTCAACAGGATCGCCAGGGCAAGAGGCCGCAGGCGGGCTCTCTTCCAGCCGTTCCTTAATGAAAACGTCGCAATGGTGCACCTCTATCCCGGCTTCAAACCGGACATTCTCAACTACCTATCCGGAACCCATGAGGGAGTCGTGCTTGAAGGTTATGGTGCCGGCCACATTCCGACCGAATACAGGTCGCTTGTCCCGGCCATAAGAGCCGCCACGGCTAAGAGTATACCCGTCGTAATAGGAACTCAGTGCATCATCGGATCCACCCAGATGGAGCTCTACGATGTTGGACGGGCAGCGCTCGATGCGGGCGCCATCCCGGCCATGGATATGACGCCCGAAACCACGCTGGTGAAGCTCATGTGGGTGCTGGGCCAGATAGGAGATCTTGCCACTGTGTATTCAATGATGCAGAAGTCTTTTGTGGGAGAGCTCCACCGGGTACCCTGAGCGGCCGGGCCCGGCGGCAAAGCCGCGGCCTACCCTCCAACCAATAGAAGCGCCTTATCATGATGCACACCCCAACCCAGCGCCTCGGCCGACACGGGCACCTCCTCATGGGATCATGCGAAGATGCTGAGGAGCTGTTCCATTGTGGCTTGTTTGCCGTCGATGGCCGCTCCCGCCCTCCGGATCTCCTCCTCCAGCCTGCCGCCGAGGGTGGGCTTGGTTACCTGGTAGAAGACACCGATATAGGCCGGATCAACCGAGTAAGCAAGTTCAAGTGCCTCGAGCTTGTTTTCCGGGTCGTGATCGCCGGGTAGCGGCGCGAACCTGCCGGCGGCCTCCTTATAGTCGAAAGCCGGGAATGTCCGGCAACCCGAAACCACGTGGACCATGGACATGCCCGGGTGGCGGATCGCCTCTGTTATAATCCCGGTCAACCCATCGATATCGACCCCGCTTCTTGCTATGAAAGAGATGTCATAGGCGAGAAATATCGGGATGGCGGAGAGCGTGTCCTCATAGACGCCGTAGGGGGTGGTCTTGGTCTTATGCCCAAGCGGCGTTGTAGGTGAGGCCTGACCCTTGGTCAGGCCGTAGATTGAGTTGTCCACCATTATGTATGTCAGATCGACATTCTTCCGGGCCGCGTGGCTTATGTGGCCACCGCCTATGCCCAGGCCGTCACCATCGCCGCCAACAGCCAGGACGGTTAGATCAGGCCTTGCTGCTTTGGCCCCGAGCGCGGTGGGAAGCGCCCGGCCATGGGTCCCATGGAGCGAGTAGGTATTGAGATAATGCGAGAGCCGGCCGGAACACCCTATTCCCGATATGGTTATTACCTCGTGCGGCGCTATCTCGAGACCGGCGAGCGCCCTCTTCACTGCGTTTAGAACCGCATAATTGCCGCAGCCGGCGCACCAGACCGGCTTCACTTTACTCTTGTACTCTTCTAATCTCTTCTTCATCTATGATAGCCGCTACCTTCTCCACCGCCGTCAGAATCTCCTGCGGGGTTATGGGGACGCCTTCACACTTGTGGACTTCGATCGGCCTGACACCGAACCGGCCCTTTACGAAGTGCGCGAACTGGCCCGTATAATTCTCTTCTACTACGATCACCTGGCTGAGCTCGGAAAGGAAGTGCTCGATCCTTCGATCGGGAAGCGGTGACACCACCTTGGGATGGAGATGCCGCACCGGGATTCCCTTCTCCTCGGCCATGTACCGCGCCTCCCGGATCGCACCCTCGGTCGATCCCCACCCTATTATGCCTATCTTCGCCCTTTCCGGCCCGTAGTATTCAGGCGGGTTCTTCTCCAGATCCCTGGACAGCCGGCGTAGCTTCTTGAAGCGTTTGCGCGTCATCTTCGCATGGTTCTCGGGACTGTAATTGGGCAGGCCCGTCTCTGTATGCTCCAAACCCGTGGCCAGGTATTGGCCTCCCTTTGTCCCCGGACGTGCTATAGGGGATACCCCGTCTTCTGTATCCTTGAAGCGGGTGTATTGGGCAAGGTCGTCAGGCGCAGGCTCCACCCTATTCGCTATCTGTATGCGGGCGGGATAGGGCACTACGATACTCTCGCAGGGCACGGAAGCATCGACAGTGCTCATGTTGGAAAGGTCGGGCACTTGAACCGTCGCCTTCCTGTACCCGATCGATTGATCGCTCAAGAGGATAACCGGCATCTGGTAGCGTTCGGCTATGTTGAATGCCCTTATCGTCTGATAGAAGCAATCCTCCACCCCGCTCGGCGCGAGGATGGCCCTGGGCGACTCCCCTGCTGTCCCATATATCGCAAACTTGAGGTCGCTTTGCTCCGTCTTGGTCGGAAGGCCGGTCGACGGCCCTCCCCGCTGCACGTTGACCAGTACCAGCGGCAGTTCCAGCATCGAAGCAAGATTGAGCTGCTCACCCATCAGCTGGAGACCGGGGCCCGAGGTCGGCGTCATGGCCTTGACCCCGGAAAAGGAAGCCCCGATGCAGGCTGAAACCGATGCTATCTCGTCCTCCATCTGGATGGCCCTGCCACCCACCCTGGGCATGAGCCTGGTCATGGTCTCGAAGATCGGCGTCGCAGGGGTTATCGGATAGCCCGCAACGAACCGGCATCCCGCCGCAAGAGCACCCAGGGCAATCGCTTCATTCCCGGACATCATCATATACCGGGCCTTCTCCGGCGCGCTCTTGCCCAGGCGTACCGGGCAACTCAACCCCGCCGCCTCCCCGGCATCGTACCCGGCCGAAAGAGCCTTCAGGTTGATATCCATCACGGCCTTACCCTTGGGGGCGAAGCGGTCTTGAAGCAGCTGTTCCAACGTCTCACGCTCTATGCCGAAAAGTTGGCCGAGCACGCCGAGGGCCACGACATTCTTTCCCCTCCTGCCCCCGGCGGATTCCTCCGCGATCCTGTCCAGGGGCACAGGAAACAGTCTGCCCCCCTTGACACTGCCCGTGGTCACGCGATCCGGGTCGTAGATGACACAGCCCCCGGGCTTCAGATACTGTATCGAGCGGTCGTACGCCCTCTGATCGAAGACCACCACAAAATCGGCTGAGCCGCCCATCGAGTAGATGGTCCAATCCCGGATACGGATCTGTATCATGGAGTATCCGCCGCGCACTTCGGCCGGATAGGTGATGTAGGTAAAAACGTGATACTCGGTTCTGGCGGCCGCCTGGGCGAAGAGCTCTCCGCAGCTTATCACCCCCTCGCCCCCCTCACCACCTATGCGCACTACGAAATCGACCTTCGAACTGAAATCGGTTCTTGCCATTTCCTCAGACCGCTCCTGAGCCTCTTACACAAACTGTAATAGAATACTTGCAGCCTTCCAGTCAATAGCAATAATGGCACCGCCGAAGGATCTCAACTCACCCACTTGACCGAACGATAAATAAGGCAAAGCCCTAACCGCGGGTGGGCCCCATTCACCCCGGTACGGGCACCGTACCTCCGCCGGCGCCTGGCCCGGCCGGAATACATATCGGTCCCAACAAGGGCCGTATAGACAAAAGGGACAGCAAGAGCTCGCCATGACCAGGGCCGCAGTCGAATCGGACATCAAACACCGTGCCGCTATATCATCCTCCAGGCAGGAACTAATAGACATCCAGAAGAACATAGTCGAGGACCTCAGGCGCGAAATCCGGGCGTCTGTGGGCGCCGAAACCAGGGAGTACCAGGCGTATCTACAGGAATACAACCGCCAATTCCGGCACTACGAGAGGCGTTCGACCATGGAGGAGATGCTCGACCGGCTCAGGTGCGCCGACATAATCTACAATGGTGACTACCATACTATGGCCCAAGCTCAACGCATTCCCCTCAGGATTCTCCGTCGCCTGATACACCGGCGGCCCAACATAACGCTTGCGGTAGAAGTGGTTCGTATAGACCACCAGCAGCACCTCGATAGATACATGGCGGGAGATATCTCCGAAACGGGGTTTCTCGAAGCTATAAACTACGAGGCTACGTGGGGCTTTCCCTGGACGCAGTACCGGGAACTCCTTCTCTTCGCAAGGAGGCACGGCATCAGGGTGCTCGGCATAAACAGCCAACCCGGTAAAGGGAGATGGACCTTGAGAAAGCGGGACCGCTCGGCCGCCAGGGTGATAGCGAGGGAACTGCTGGAAAGGCCTGAAAGACTTGTATATGTTTTCGACGGCGATCTTCATATCGCCCCGTCCCACCTGCCGGCGGCGGTCGATAGCCTCCTTGCGGGGTTCAACAGGAAACCATTGAGTGTGATCGTGTACCAGAACAACGAAAACATATACTGGGAACTCGCCCGACACCGGCTCGAGCAGGAAACCGACGTGGTCCTGCTCGGGGATAATCGTTTCTGTGTGATGAGCACACCTCCCATAATAAAGTTCCAGTCCTACCTTAACTGGATTGATAATACCAGGGAGCTGGCTTCACCCTCTCTCCGCGGCTGGCGGGGAGACATCTTCGGGGATGAAGCCCTTTACAACCAGATGCTTCAGATGGTTCACATCGTCTCCCAGTTCCTGGAGATCGAAGCCGATGGGCTGGAGGAGTTCATAGTCCACTCGCCGGCCGACCTGGATTTCCTCTACTGCCTGAGGGCCGACAAGCGGCTTTCACCCGGAGAGATAGCAGCGATAGCCGCACACATAAGGACAAACGAATCGTACTTCATAGAAAAAGGCAATATCATCTACATTGCCAACCTATCGGTAAACCACGCCGCGGAGGAAGCCACCCACTTCATTCACAGGATTACCGCCGGCCCCAGGAGAGACGATCTTACGCAGACCGAAGACTTTTACTGCCGCGTAATGAGAGAAGCGCTGGGCTTTTTCGGTTCCAAGATAATCAACCATAAGAGGCCATGCTACAGCGTTGAGGATTTCAAGTACCTGAAGCGAAAGCATCCGTCCATGCCGCCGGAGAGGATCCGGGAACTCCGGGCAGTGGGTAAGGCCCTCATGCTTCACAAGCGTCGCGAGCGAAGATTCCTGTCCAGCGGCAGACCATGGAGACTGCGAGGCTCCATATACGCTCTGCCTCTTCCCATACACCTGGGCGTCACGCACGCCCTCGGTTATATGCTGGGACATCGTCTCTTCAGAAGCATGCTGGAGGGCCTGGTGAGCAAAGCGGCCGTGCGCTCGCTCTTCTACAAGAACTTCTCAGACCTCGACCAGGCCTTCACCGCCTACCTGGACCTCATATCGATCTCGCCGGTCCATCGCCCCTACCCCGGTGGCTCACCCGGCCGGCCGGCCCCGAATGCTCTCGAAGGCCGCAGAAATTCGAGGAAAAGACGCACCGGTGTTTGATTTTCGCATGAAGAATGATTAGGGTATAATCCGGTAGCCGGGATATTACGCTTGTCTGTATCGTGGTGATCGGGGTCTCCTTTGGAGCCTATTGAGAAGATACTGATCATTGACGATGACCGGGCCCTACAGAGCTCCTGCAGGCAGGTCTTCGCCGGGAAGAACTACAGGATCGAATCGGCTTTCGACGGCCCATCAGGCCTCGAGATGCACAGAAACTTTCAGCCGGATCTTGTGCTTGTCGATCTGTGCATGCCGGGCCTGGGCGGGCTCGAAGTGCTCCCCAAGCTCAAGTCTCAAGATCCCGACTGTGTAGCCGTCGTCATCACAGGATACGGCACCATCACATCCGCGGTCGAGGCGATGAAGCGCGGCGC
>Ga0180433_10011549_pt1 | contig 10463 bp, 7 predicted proteins | sample SS_ome_8_FD_132980 | JGI IMG/M metagenome (GOLD analysis project Ga0180433, IMG submission 132980) | Hypersaline lake sediment archaeal communities from the Salton Sea, California, USA - SS_1_D_1 metaG | ecosystem: Environmental > Aquatic > Non-marine Saline and Alkaline > Hypersaline > Sediment...
AGCAGTTTTATATAACCCAATCATCTTTCCTTGCATTATAATTCCTTACTTACGTATAATTTTTATCAAAATCTATTTTTAAACCATTAGCGGTATGCATGGGCTGCTGTTTTTTTAAATACCTCTTAATATCTTCGACTATTTTTTCTCTTATATTCCATCCAGCTTCTTCTGAAAGCCAGCTTAAATGAGGGGTAAGAATTGCTTTATCATTATCAAGCAATGGAAAATCTTTCCCCGGTGGTTCCTTTTCATATACATCTATCCCTGCGCAAGAAATTTTATTTTCTTTTAAAGCTTCATCAAGCTCTGCCAAATTAACGATTCCCCCTCTTGATGTATTAATAAGAATTGCTGTTTTCTTCATTAGCGATAGTTCCTTTTTACCAATCAGATGCAATGTTTCTTCGCTCAAAGATGAATGTATTGTTACAATATCTGATTTTTTTAGAACTTCTTCCAATGAATATAATTTGCTTATGCCAAATTTTTTCTTTCTTTCTTCTGGTAGGAAAGGGTCTGCAATCATAAATTGCAGGTTGAAACCCTGCAGTCTTTTATAAACTGTGGAACCTATTCTGCCAAATCCAACTATACCCAGTGTCTTTCCATCAATTTTATAAACTGGATTTATGCTTCTAAAATGCCACCTGCCCTTTCTGGCAGATTCTTTTAAAATAGATACTTGCCTTATAATTTTTCTCTGGCATGCAAATATGAGCATTATTGCCTGTTCTGCAACCTCTTCCGTACAATAATCGGGGATATAACTTACCACAATGCCTCTTTCGCTTGCACTCTTTACATCGATATTATCGTATCCAACTCCATGCCTTATAATCAATTTGCAATTTTTAAGATTTTCAATAATTCTTTTATCAATTTTTGCCATATTAACAACTAAAATATCCGCATCTGCAGACTTTTTAATAATTTCTTCCGGAGTAGCATGTTTCAATTGATAATAAGAAAAATCAACATTAGTCTCTTCAAATTGCTTTTCTTCCCACTTTAGATCCGGCTCTACATAATCCGTCAATATTACTTTTATTTTCCCCATTATCCTATCTCTTTCATAACTGCTTCAATTATATTAAGGGCTTCATCGGCTTCCTCCTCATTAATAACTAAAGGCGGAGCAACCCTTATGACATTTCCAAACATTCCTACTCGACCTACCAGTAAACCTTTTTGTGAGCAACGGTTTATAAATTCCAAGGTCTTTTTCGGTGACGATTCTTTCGTTTTTTTATCCTCAACGAATTCGATCCCCATTACCAATCCTCTACCCCTGACATCTCCTATATATTTGGAATTTTCTGAAATTTCATCCAGACGGACTTTTATTATTTCTCCAATCCTTCTTGCATTTTCCGGTAAGTTTTCTTCCTCCATAATATCCAGAACAGCCAGTGCTGCCGCACATGATAAAGGGTTACCGCCAGTTGTACTGGACATTTCCCCAGGAGAAAGACTATCCATAATAACCGATTCTGCTAATAAAGCCGAGGTTGGAACTCCGGAACCCAGGCCTTTACCAAGACACATCATATTGGGCTTTAAATCCTCCCATTCGGCACTAAATAATTTACCGGTTCTTCCAAAAGATGATTGCACTTCATCAAGAATGAATATTATGTCATTATCCTTACACCATTCCTCAAGTCTTTTCAGATAACCATCCGGAGGAAATATAAAACCCCCTGCACCCTGATATGGCTCGATTATTAAAGCTGCAACATCTCCAGTAGACTGCGAATTTAAAGCAGTTTCCATAAAATCAAGGCAGAATAAACCACAGGTTTCCGGATCTTTTTTGAAAGGGCACCTGTAGCAATATGGATAGGGGACTATAATTGCTCCCGGCAACATAGGCCCGAATTTATTCTTACCGCTTCTCTTACCGCCAACACTCATTGCTCCGGGTGTTCTCCCATGAAAAGCACCGTAAAAAGATATTATTTCATGTTTGCCCTTATATCTTTTTGAAATTCTCATTGCAGCTTCGGTAGCTTCGCTTCCGGTAGTCAGCATGAATGCTTTATTTAGATTTTTAGGAGTTTTTTCTACCAATTTTTTTGCTAAATTAACTCTATTGGCAGTCGGGAAATCATAGCAATTCATAAGTTTCGAAGCTGCTTCCTGTATCGCCTTTACATGTTTTGGATGAGAATGGCCTACATTGGTTACCAGTACTCCCGAAGTAAAATCAATGAATCTATTGCCATCTACATCGGTAACTTCTACACCCTTCCCATAATCCCATACAACAGGCGCCTGCAAATTCATACAGCCAGATTCATATTTTTTAGAAATTTCTATGTATTTCTTACTATTCTCCCCCGGCAATTCAGATTTTACATTAGCAATCATCAATTATCCTCTTTCATATCTAGCAATCTTAAAATATTTCCACCCAATATAAGCTTTTTCTCTTCTTCCGTGATATTGGAATTTTCAATTAGCCCGAGAGAAATTGCTGGTTCAATTAAGGTCATATCAGTTCCAAATGTTACATGCTCCGCGCCAACTGCATCTACCGCCATATTAATTCTATCCCAATATGGCATCGACATTGTTATATCAAGATATATATTTTTGAAAGGTATGGCTTTTTCTATAAATTCTTTCCATCTTTCAAGCCCCATATGCCCGACTATAAAATTTAATTCTGGAAAACTTTCCGCTACGTAAAAAATCATATCAGGTGTAGCATATTTAAAATCCGGCATACTAAGACTCCCGCCACTGTGAAAAAGAATTGGCATATTATTTTCCTCTGCCTCCTTAAAAATAGGTATATAATATGAGCTACTTAAAGGACACTCGTAGAGCCAGGGATGCAGTTTTATGCCTTTGAATCCATTTTCTATGCACCTTCTAATCTCTTTTACAGGATCCTTGTAAGGGTTTGGGACACAGAAACCGATAATTCTTTCCGGATATTCTTTCATTAGATTCGCAACAAGATCATTTCCTTCCACGCTATAATAAAAAGCTTCCGCTGAAGACACACAGCTTTTATCGATTCCATAAGTATCCATTGTTTCAACAAATTTTTTATTATCAGAATTTATTCCAAATAAATTGCCTACATGGGCATGTCCGTCAACTATCATTTTTCTCACTCTCCTAAAATCCTTGTAATGTTAGCTTCACTGATAAGCTTATAATTTTCTTTACTAATAGCTGCATTTTCTAGCTTCAAAATTGCTGATTTATATGCATAGATAGGGCTATTCGTACCAAAAATTAACTTATCAGCACCGATTTTTTCTATTAAATATTCCAATCCCCTGTAAAGTTGAAAACATGAAATCTCCATATAAATATTTTTTATATTCTGGAATAAACCTAAAGACATCCTGAGCTGCGGATAATTAATATCAGTAAGAATAAATGATAGTTTTTCATATTTTTTAGCCAGGTATTTTATTAAGTAATGTTTTTCAGGGCTATACTGGACTATAATTCCCTTACCGATATCAGAATACCCTTTTAAAAAATCATTCAGTGTTTTATCTTCCTGATCTACCATATTGCCTTCTCTAAAAGATAATCTGCAAAGCATGGTTGAATTATTAAGAAAATATTTGACATCTCCAACCACACCAAGATCTATTGGGAAAACCATGACCGGAGAAATATCCCTGTATTTTCCAGAAAAATCTATGATTTCTTCATTCCCTTTCTTTGCATCATAGGATACTGCCTTCAAAGATGTTACAAATATTTTTTTAATGCCATCTTTAATCATCTCCTGCAGGTCATCGATTTTGCTTAGCTCACTTTCAGATTTATTAAATTGTCCAAAAAAACAATTTATATCAATCAACTATTATCTCCTTTCATATACGAATAACTGTTATATTTTCCCCTTTATTCCAAAGGATATAATTCATCCAGCTTTTTCAGCACATCATCCGGTATCTCTATTTCAATAGCTTTAATATTTTCTTCAAGCTGCTCTTTCTTTCTTGTTCCTAAAATTACGCTTGTTACTTCCGGTCTTTCCAAACACCATGCTATTGCAAGTTGAGATGCCTTTACTCCCATTTCCTCTGCTATTTTAACCAGCTCCAAACCTTTCTTTTTATTCTCTTCAGTCCAATACATCTCCATTATTACTTCATTCTGGTCTTTGTCCGCAGCTCTTGTCCCTGCAGGAGCTTCTTTACCGGGTAGATATTTACCGGTTAACATACCGTGCGCTAATGGAGAAAATATAACATTACCCACGCCTTCCTCCTTTGTAGCCGGGTAAAGTTCTTTCTCTGGATAACGATATAACAAACTATATCTTGGTTCATTTACGCTTAACGGCCTTGCTCCAATTTCTTTTGCCACACTCTGCGCTTTTACAATCTGTGCGGCAGACCATTCACTTGTCCCCCAGTATAAAATTTTGCCTCTCCTGCATAAGTCCTCCATTGCCTGTATTGTTTCTTCCAGCGGTGTTTCAGGATCAGGCCTGTGGCACATATACACATCAAGATAATCCATTCCTAACCTTTTTAAGCTCTCATCACATTGTTCAAAAATATGTTTTGCCGATAAACCCTGATCGTTTGGACCTTCGCCCATTGGGGCCCAGACTTTACTTAATACAAAAAGATCTGACCTTGGATAATCCTTTAAATATTTTCCAAGAACTCTTTCAGCTTCACCAAAATTATAAGCATTTGCGGTATCAAAAAAATTTATTCCATTTTCATATGCCATTCTTATCGTGTCTCTCGATTCCTCTTCCGTGTTCTTGAATCCGATTGTCAGATAGCTTCCCAATCCTAAAGCACTTAATTTAACTCCCCATTTGCCCATCTTTCTATATTTCATTTTTCCCCTCCTATTTATAAAATTATAATATTAATAAATTGAGCATATATATTATTTTCACTGCTTAATCATAGTTTTGTTCCATTTATCTATTTAAGATATAGCTACTTCATTACTTCCTTTACTTAGCTTCAAGCTTATTTGTTTTCTCTCTGAATCCCACTTGTATTTGTTATCCGGCAATATTTTCTTATTAACTTCGATTTTCTCTGGGCTTCTTGGAAAATAGGCCTTCAACTCTGTAAATTCTTTTAAAAATAAATTTAATTTTGTATATTCTTTATTAAAATCAATCAGGGAACAGAAATTTATTTTTGATTCTATCAATCTAACCCCTTCGCAATCTATATATGTACCATTATTAAGGAATAACTTTATCTCGGATTTTTTATTATTCTCTTCAATAATTCCCACTATCTCTGCATCTGATTTAATATCACTTCTATTTATTCCACTCTTAGATATATAAATTTTAATATTCTTATCTTTATCTTCCTTTTTAATTTCGATAAATTCTTCTCCGTATTCTTTTCCCCATGGTTTATAATATCTATCCTGGCCATCACCAAAAACCTGGATGCCCGTGATTAAAATATCTGATATTTTTTTATCACCGGTCTTGAAGCTAAAATAAAATCTTTCTTTTAAATCATTTATTTCTGATTTTTCTCCATAATTACCGCCCATCCTTCTGAGAGGGATATGTCCCAGTTTTTTTTCTACGACAACATTTTCCGGACTTAACGATTCTAAAAATAATTTGCTATTACTCCCAATTATTTTAGCTATGCCATCCTCTATAAACGATTTGGTTAATTCACCTGTATGAAAAATTTGACTGTAGTTTTTTTCTTTATCATCAATATGCTTAAATTTATCTATTATTAAAAATATATCCGGTTTAATATGTAATACATATCTTTCATAATTTTCCAGGTCATCATACACGCTGCTCAGGTCACAGGATAAAAAATTTAATTCACCTGACAGTAAGTTTTTATTAAATCGAGGATAATTCTTTAAACCCAGACTTTTTGTAGGCCATTCGGCAAATTTTTGACTGGTCGTATTATCATCGACAATCAGGGTATTATGCCCTATGCACTGCGTATAATATGAGTTGAAATATGGATCATCGTAATAATGCTTACCTCCTGGCGAAGTCCCTGACTCGTCAATTATCAAATTATTTTTAAAGTAAATATAGAAACTGCCATTATCTGCATGGCCATGATTAAAATAAGGTCCGCATTTAATACTGAAAAATAGGCAATCACTGCTCCAGTCGCTCCTATATACGAATGCACCTTTCTCTGGAAAAATTGACTGCAGCGGTAATCCTTCTACTTTTGCTTCATCTTTATTCAAGTTTCCCCATATAACATCGGAAATTTCTTTTCCCCTGTATTTATTGTATAAATATTTTATTAAATTATTTTTCGTATTTTTCGCATAATAAGCAAGATTGCTCCAGTTACTTAACGGACCGGAATCACCATAATCAATATCCATATAGCTATCTTTTAGTCCACTAAGATACGTCAAATATTTAACAGATTTATCTATTTTGAACTCTTCGTTAAGATCTATTTTTAGAATTCTTTTTAAAGCAGGTATAACACTCGAAAGAGAATTAAATGCCATACTGAGATAACCGGTTGATTCTGCACTGCTATTATCTTCAAGAAGATATTCTTTTAAAAACCTCTTCAGGGTTTGAATTAGAGGTATAAGATATTCAATAAATTTTTCTTCCTGCGCATTATTGATAATCGATATGCCACACAAAATTGCGCCACTCAATACATGCGCTTCCCAATTGCTTGATTTTGCCGGAATACGGTCATTAAAATAATATTCATTATATGCCGGTATAATGATTGAGCTTATAAAAAATTCTGCTATTCTTTTTCTTTCTTCAGCGCTTAATCTTGAAGCTATGACATCATATCCAAAAGCTAATTTCTGGCTTACTTCTCCGGTTGGATAATAAATATATTGACCATGCTTTTTTATCCATGGATGATTGAATTGTTTCCATGAACTCATTGTTAATACAGCTTTTTTGACTGCTTCAAATGCTTCTTCATCATTATCTAAATAGTAGACAAGTGCATTTTTTTGAATCATTTTTGAAACTGGTTCAATTAACTCAAAATACCTCCCTGAACCAAAAAGAAAATAATTGTCATCTATTTTTTCAATTTCAGCTTCCTCTTTTGCAAAAATTTTTACCCTTTCTTCTTCCGCACATCTTCTTACATATTCATATGCATCGCTAATTTCTTTTTCTTCTAATTTTTTCTTTAACGATTCTTTATCTTCTTCATCAAAATATAAAAATGGGCTTTTCTTGCTTTTAATTTCTTCTGATATTACAAGTATTTCATAACTTTTTGTTATTATTTTCTTATCTGAATCATCATTGCAATCTATTTTCAATTTCCATAGCCCGGGCTCTCCCTTTTTAAAAACAGAAATTTTTTTCCTGACAGCTTTACCTTTATAATCTGATTTATCACTAAATAGAGATTTCCCCTCCGGTGATGTTAAATCCAGGGCAATTTTACTTACAGACCCCTTTATATCTTCAGGAACATCAATCTCAAAATCCAGACAATCTTCTTCCCTGTAAGATTTTGTAATATAAGCTTCTATATATTGTGGATGTTCCCCGTACTCGAAACCATTAATTACCGGCTCATAAGGTCTTAATGCTTTAATATAAACGTCATCTATTTTTAATTCATAAGCTTCATCTATATATTTTCCAACAGTTTCAGCTTCAATAAACATAGATATAACTCTTAAAGGTTTGCTTTCCTTTAATATATCTTCCATATCAAAATAAAAATCCTGCCATGAATCTTTTCTTGGATTCTGTTTTATTTTTTTAATATATTTACTATCTTCCGTCACGAAACAAATTTTAATCATATCAACAGGTTCATATGATTTTAATCTATACTGAAATCTAACTTTAGAATCATTGTTAATCCAGAAATCTACCTTCTTAATAAAGCCAACACGAATAATTTCTGAATCTAACAATCTTTTTTGCGACCATAGAACATAATTTTCTTTATCATTTTTAAATTCCTTTTTAGGTGAAAGATCCGGGTTATATCCATAATCCTGTACCATCGGATAAGAACTCCAACCCGAAAATGAACCATCTTCAAGATTGTCTTTCAGCTCATACTCTTTAAAATACTCAGTTGACAAATTTTCCATCTAAATTTCTCCATTCTCTAAAATCTCTGGATTTTAACTTTTTCTTCTTTAAGAACAAGCAGAGGATTCCTCTGCTTGTTCTTTTGCTTCGCTTTCCCGTAATATTAAACTATCTACTTTCGTAATAGTTGTCTGTTTGTGTTGCTAACTCATCAATAAATTCTTCTGCTGATATTTTACCCCAGATTAATTGATCGTCTAACGGTAGTAAAACCTCATTATACCAATCTATAACTCCGGGATCCCAGAGGTGATATTGCCTCGGGTAAGCAGTAGAATCTTCCAGTATCTCGGTCATTCCAGCTACAGGATTATCTACGCCAGCTATACATGAAGGAGTCAATGCCTCTTCAACCTGTCCCTGTGCTATTTCCTTGCTTAATGCAAACCTGATATACTCCATTGCTTCTTCGGGATGAGCTGAATTTGCGGGTATTACATAGTTGTAAGCCCACAATTCAGAGATCTGGCCATTGTTAGGATCTCTTCCCTCAAGCCCTGGCATATTAAACATTGCTGCACTGAAATCTTCAGGCATAACATTAGCAACTTCAGCAAGAACATGAGATGCATTGAATATCATTGCACCCATTCCCTGAGCCCAGTCAACCTGGGAACCGGGCCATGCTGAACCTTCAAAATTTTCAATGAAATATCCTTTATCTCTTAATTCAATAACCATTTTAGCTGACTCAAGAAAATCCGGGTCATCCCATGATATTTCATTTTTAGCAGCCTGTAATAGCTTTTCAGCACCTGCATACCTTGCAGCAATTCCTAAATAATACCAGGCATTATAATAAGAAATTGTTCCATCCTGGCATAATGGTGCTAAACCAGAATCTTTTACTGCCTGGCATGTATCCAGAAATTCTTCCCATGTATCCGGTGGAGTCAACCCCAGGTCATCAAATATTTGTGTATTATAAAGAAAACCTGTTACTGTTAGATCTCTTGGTGCCATGTAATAAGAACCATCAGAGAAATACATTGTATGATCCAGAATTTGCGGAAGGAATGTATCCTTAAATGCCATATCCTGGTCATATGCCGGACCTTCCATTAACTCATCCAGAGGATATAGAAGTCCTTCTGTTATAAGAGAATCCATTATCATCGTATTCTGTACAAATATATCTGGAGGAATCTCCCCTGATATTAATTTTGGCCTTACTTTGGTAAGAATATCATGACCTGCAAATACCAGGTTAACTTTTATGTTAGGATGTGTTTCTTCAAATTTATCCTTAACTGTCTTTAAATACTGTGATTCGAATTCTGATTCTTCCCTGAAAGACCATACTTCTATTTCAACTTCCTCGCCTGCAGCTTCTTCTTCAGCAGCTTCTTCTTCTCCTGCAGCTTCTTCTTCTCCTGCAGTTTCTTCTTCTCCTGCAGTTTCTTCAGCTGCCTTACATCCTGCTAAAGAAAATACTGTTACTAACATTATGCTTAACAGGACAAGCATTATTGATAACCCTTTTTTTCTCATTTTACCTCCTCTTTTAATAAAAATAATAAAACCTTTTTTTAATATTTACCGTCACATTTTAAACACCTCCAAGAAAATTTTAATAATTTTAAAAAGGTAATTTTTTACCTTTACTTCTTATTTTTTAATAAAAGACTATTCTTTAAGCGCACCTGCGGTTAACCCAGATACAATCTTGCTCTGCATAAAGAAAAATAATATTATTGTAGGAACTAAACTTATTATTACTCCAGCAAAAAGAACGGTCCATTCTCCCCCGTAAATCTGCATGGCCTGGAGCTTTGCCAGCCCCAGAGGAACTGTAGCTTTATTGACATCCGTAATTAATACCAGAGCTATAAAGAATTCATTCCAAATTGCAAATATATTCAGTATTGCAACTGTTATTACTCCTGGCATTGATAAAGGTAAAATAATTTTCCAGAAAATATAGAAATCCGAACAACCCTCCAATATTGCACATTCTTCTATTTCTTTAGGTATAACTCTCATGTATTCAGTCAATAGAAAAACACTAAAAGGAATAATAAGAGCTATGTAAACTACAATTAGCCCAATAAGACTATCCGTTAGTCCCATATTATTTAACAAAATGTACAACGGTATAAAAATAAGTGGCACAGGAATTGCCAGACCAAATACAAACAACATATGGAAAAAAGTACTCCCCTTAAAAGAAAAACGAGCCAGAACATAACTTGCAAGACATGATAAAAATATCGTAACGCCTACACTTACTACTGTTACTAAAATAGAATTAATAAAAAAAGTATTAAAATGCCCTACTGTCCATGCTCTAGTATAATTTTCAAATTGAAGTTTTTCCGGTAAAGACCAGACATTCTGAAACAGCTCTTGATTTGTTTTAAACGATGAAATTAATATCCAGCCACAAAAAACA
>Ga0180433_10011550_pt1 | contig 10462 bp, 6 predicted proteins | sample SS_ome_8_FD_132980 | JGI IMG/M metagenome (GOLD analysis project Ga0180433, IMG submission 132980) | Hypersaline lake sediment archaeal communities from the Salton Sea, California, USA - SS_1_D_1 metaG | ecosystem: Environmental > Aquatic > Non-marine Saline and Alkaline > Hypersaline > Sediment...
AGTTCGGCTCATCACCAATGAGCCCCCATCTCCTAGCGGGAGCTTGCTCATGTGTCACGTTCTCGTTTTCAGATCGCCTCCCAGTATAGCGGAAAACGGGAGGGATGTCAAAGCCGGGAAGAAAAAGGCCAGACGAGAAGTCTCGGGGTGGAGTAGCGCACGAGAGACCAGGGAGGCACGAGACACTCTATCGTACCATCTACCTTGACGCGGTTGGGAGTAGAGTTGGCGATATTGAACGCCTTTCCCTCGCGTCCTGCTTCTGGCGGAGGGACGAAATTAGTACTCCAGCGAAAACGCTCCTGAATTACTTATGACTGCTGAGAGCAAAGTTAAGAGGCTAGTAGCGCGCCGCTTATGCTCTCTGTCTAAAAGTATGCAACGCCACATCTTTCTACGTCTCCTACGTAGAGTCTGCTGGGCGCGCTTTCGGGTTATTCAAGGCACCGTTGGCAGCGAGACGTAATAGGTGCTTGTGTTCGAGGTGGTGGTTTTGTCTTACGATTTTGCCTTTGGGGGTATCCTATCTAAAAGAAACCGAATTTGCACCATAACCCAGTTCCTCTGTAGTCAGTCGTAAGGTCCCTATTGGTTACTTTTCCTGATGAATTGTAAAGGTGCACTGCTTGGTAGGGTTCCAAAGGTATTGACATTTGGACTAGCCGTGTAGTATAATAGGAATACGGATTGATCCATACTCGACATTGTTGCTCTTATCGCAGACAATAGTTAGGATGGGAGGCTGGAGAGCAGGAGAATTGAGAGCCAATCTTTCCCGCAGGCCAGGAGGGGGTCGGCCTTTGCTGTTTTTGCCTATTCGTTTAGTTCCCACCTCAGAGGAGAAACTCACTCTCCTGGATTCCCGCAACTGTTATTGTGGTAAACACGGCAAATTGTCTTGATTCAGGAACCTCTTTGGTTCGTAAAACATAAGTTTGCTGCCATGCATGTTTTTTAAGCGAGAGGTGAACTCATGCCCAAGTTTGAAGCGTTGTATTATCCAACCTTTGAGCCACCCGCGATTTGGCTACGCAGTTTCTTGCTGTTCTTCGACAGGATTAGAACCATAGTGCCCGACGATGTTGATTTCAAGCCATCTGAGAAAATCTCGCGACTTGTTGACCTGATACCAGATGTGTTTGAAACCGTAAGTGTGGAAGAACAAGACGTTGATGTGGACGAGTTAAACCTTCGGAGAATGCGAAGTGCTTTCCAAATCATCGGGAAAAGAGAGCCTGAGGCTAACCGCGAAGAAATCAAGATCATTATTGACAAAGATGGCAGTGTCAGCATCGCAGGTCATACCTTTCTTCATGACAGAAAGATGTCTGGTAAGGTACGTTCTCTCTTGGAAGAGTTTAAACTCATAAAATCAGAACTAGACGAGATTGCCGAAGTCATGGGCGCAGAGAACTTCTCCATAGTTAACGAAAATGCGAGCGACCTCATAGTTTCCCAAGTGGCAGACAGAATTGCCAAACGTTATGGTTGGAATACTGTTACAGACCGCAAAATAGATTTCACCATGAATGCCTTGAATGCTTTTCAAAGTGGATTATCGCGGACAGAACCACAAGGTATGCTGGTGTGCTCAATAATCAATTGTGAAATCCCTCAGGAAATCCGACATGCGGGTCTGAAGAAATACAAAGCAATCCGCGAAGCCTACTCTGATATTCGCGAGCCGTTCCAGCGCGCTGTCGTTGACTTAAGCGATTTGTATCGGATCGAAGCAATCGAGGACAAACAAATCTTAGAGCAACGAGTAAGAGAAATCACAAGAGAATTCAACACAGAAGTTGAAAAATATAAGAAGTCGAATTTCGGACGCAAGGTAAGTCGCTGGATACCAATCGGTATCGGAGGGCTTGCTAGTTTGGCAGGTGTAGTCTTTGCTGAACCAACTATCACAATAAGTAGTGCAGTAGTATCGGTAGCAATCCAAGTTGTCCAAGAACTGAGTCGTATGAATGAATCTGAGTCAGAAAGCAATAATGTCCATAGGCTTATTGCAAGAATGCAAAAGGACATTTTAAGGGCGGCAGAGGTAAAAAGGTTACTCTAGCTTCTGATAGACGCATGGCAGTAAACACACGCCCCCCGACAACGGCACGCGCGCGGCTTGTTGGCGCAGTTGGTCGGCAAAGGGCAAGGTGGTTTCACGTCGGAGCGTGCCGTTACGGGGGGTGAGCGTTAGATGAAATGCCCCGTCGCTGCAGCAGAGAAGACCTTAGCCGTCCTGGCTTCCAGGGTGGCTTTGCTTTTGGCCCACCGGTCAAGGTAGTGTGAGTTGTTGGTTCTCATACTACAATTCCAAGTCTAAAAGAAAAATGTGGTGTGGTGACAAATTGCTGGCCAGGCCCAGCTCCCACTGTCAGCAACATCTGCCGGTTGCCTGAAACAAAAACTCCTGCCGTACGGCATTGACGTGCCTATCTCAGTGATGAACCAGATCGATGATGAGGAGCAGGAGATCAGACATATTGAAGAGGAATTGGAGAGGCTGGAGAGCTAGAGGACATGGTCTCACAAGGAAATATCACGCCGAAGTCCACGCCATCCAAGGCGTGGTCATCCCCGACGGAGGGTGGAATGTGCGGATGTGAGGGCGGTGGTACCAGCGAAGAAGACCATTGCACAGCAACACACGCGGGCAATAGCTACCTGGACTATGCCAGAAACGTTAGAAAGGAAGCTTTGTCTGTCTTGAGAAACCAGATTTGGACACAGGTAGCGCTTCAAGATGTAAGCAAGGTTGTCCCAATACTAGCTTCCTCGCGCAGTGGCAGTAGTCTGCTGTTTGAACTACTAAGACACACTGAGCAGATTCTGTCGCTCGATGGCGAACACGTTCCTTACTATAAACTCAATGGATATTCTTTTCCAGTTAATTCATTGAGATCAGATAGAATAGACTCAATCAATATAGCTGCCTTCGAGCATTTTGATGACATTTCCAGAGATTTCATTTCAGGACTCGGCGTAGGAACGGAGAGACAGCAGTTCCGTTTTAAGGACTTTGCCCATCGATTAACTATGAGGCTACCTCTGCAATGGCCTCAACTTGCCTTATCGCGTGAGGAGTGGTTATGGTATAGTCAGAAAGCATATGAGCTTTACCAGCTAAAACATCATAGGTGGAACACCGATCATTTCTTTATTGAATTGTTACGGTGCCTTGGTAATGACCATCGCAAAGCGAATCCGTTCTATTATGACATACCTAAACATTTGATAAGGGCCTCTGTGCCCCAATACACCCGACCACAAGGTCCTCCCAATCCTTATTTTTGTATAGAGGAGCCTCCATTCATTACAATAGTGCCTCGTCGCTGTCCAACTCCAGCGGAGATTAGATCTAAACCTCTTCTACTGAAAGCGTCAATCGATGCTTATCGTTTACCGTTGCTGAAGAAGCTATTTCCCAAGAGCGAATTCAAAATCGTCCATCTTACGCGGAACCCTGCTGCTACCATCAACGGATTGTACGATGGATGGCTCGATCGGGGTTTCTTCTCACATAACCTGAAGGGAGTTGCATGCTTATCTATTTCTGGGTACACTGATATTGGTGATTGGGGTAAATATTGGTGGAACTATGATCTGCCACCAGATTGGGAAAGAATGACTGGACAGCCTCTCGAGTACGTATGCGGGTTTCAGTGGCATAGTGCACATGTGGCTATCCTAGAAAGTCTAGCTCAGGAGGGCCAAACCAATGCTCTTAAAGTTAGATTTGAAGATCTCTTATCATCTACCCACCGACGTCGGTTGACAATCAGCAAAATATTGAGGTTCATAGGCATTGAATTCGATCGTTCTTTACAATCAATTGTCGAAAAGATACCTGTAGTGATGGCAACAACTTCTCCATCTAAAAGGAGGTGGGTGAGCCGCAAGGATATGATCTGGCCCGTTGTGACTCAAAAGCCGATTGTAGAATTGGCACGTTCTCTGGGATATCCGACAGAAGAGGAGGACAAATGGTTATGAGCAAGCATAAAGTGTCAGCGGCTTACCAAGGCGACGGCTGGCGCCCACGCGAAGGCAACCTCAAGCAAGATGTTGTAAGTGGCAGGTTTTGGCGCATGTGCTCTGTCAGTTCAGAATGGGAACCGGTGAAAGACGTTGTCCTACACTCTCCCGATCCAGACACTCCGCCAACGAAAGATGTTAACACTATCCAGCATTTGAAGCCTATCAATTACTATCTATTGGCGAAGCAGATGGAGCATCTTGCTGAATGCTACAGACGTCTTGGGATCAAAGTTCACCCGGTCAAACTTGTTATCTTGTCCGACATGAGCTCCGCTGAATACTACTATAATCTGATGTATGTCCGTGACCTTTTCTTCATGACTCCGGAGGGAGCGATAATCGCCCGTATGGCAAGCATGGTGAGGGCTGGTGAAGAAAAGCACGCGGCCCGAACGTTGGCTGAGCTGGGAATACCCATCACCCGGACTGTCAGTGGGATTGGCACTTTCGAAGGCGCTGATGCGTTATGGGCCCGCAGTGATCTAGTATTGATAGGTATAGGGAACCGAACAAACGAAGCAGGCTTTTGGCAGGTCGAACATTGTCTTGAGAACCAAGGAGTAAAATGTGTCAAGATCCATTTGCCATCTCAGATTCAACACTTACTGGGTGTTCTTCAAATAGTTGATCGTGATTTAGCTGTTGTTAGAGGGAGGTTGCTTTCGTCCGAAGTCAAAAGCTACCTTCGGCAGTTGGGTTTCAAATTAATCGAGTTAGATGAAACCACTCCAGTTCGGCAGTGGCAGGCTATGAACTTTGTCACGATAGCTCCACGTAGAATCGTCATGGTTGCTGGGAATTCTGAAGTGAAGCGGATATATGAGAAGAATGGAATAGAAGTGGTCACAGAAGTAGAAGTGAGTGAATTGTTGAAAGGGGCGGGTGGGCTTGGCTGTGCAACAGGTATTCTAAACCGAGCCCCAATCTGAACAGCGACGACAGTTGTCTCGTAGTTTTGAGAACTCAGCCACTTATGAATTGGATGCATGGAGAGTGAGGTATATGACAATGAATAGTATGGAGAGAAATCACCTCTTTGCAAACCGTGAACATGAAATGGAATTTCTATTTGATCTGCTTGACCAAGCTATCGGCGGAAAGCCTCGTGCTGTGCTGATCAAGGGTGAGGCTGGTAGTGGCAAAACATATCTCGTGAATGAATTCCTCTCTAGGGTGCAAAAGGAACATCCCGAGTACGTTGTTGCCACGGGCACGTGTTCTGAAATAGGGCATCTCACTGAGCCCCTGTTGCCTTTCAGAGAAATGATGCTAGCAATTGCGAGCCAAGCCAGATCTGGTCGGAGACATGATCTACTGATAGGGATAGCGGATTTCCTTAATCAGGTAGCACCTGACTGGCTCGAAGCCATCCCTGGCATCGGTCAATTGCTGAAAGCAATGTACACCACTATATCAGTAGCAGTTAAAAGTGGTCAAAAGCCAGGGTTAGAACAGAGGCTACATCAGCAATTTGAAAGGGCTATATCAAAAGCATGTGGCCAAAGGGCATCATTGCTCTTTTTAGATGACTTCCAGTGGATCGATCCATCGAGTGTAGCCTTGTTCCTGTACCTTGTCCAGAGGATGCAACCAAGCAAATCACTATCGTCTCTCCCGATGCTGATGCTAACTGCTTACCGACCTATGGATATTGAACTTGCCCAAAATAAGCACTCGCTTCAGTCTGCTCTTTATGAGGCTCAGAGATATGGCGCAGAAGTCATAGATTTGGACAAATGTCTAGACCGAGACAAGGAATATCTCACTTACCTTGTATCCGATTATATAGACAAAAGGTATGAACGGCATAAGATTAATGGTGATTTTATTGAGTGGCTTGTGACGTTGACTACCGGAAACTGCTTGATGCTGGATCTTTTGTTGACCGATTTAGAACACAGGGAGGTGCTAGTCGCTAAGGACGGCATCTGGTATGCGTATGGCTACACGAGCGATCTGGAAATACCCACGACGTTGTCATCGATGATCGAAAGAAAACTGCAATTTGTTGAAGACCCAACTGCCATGGCTCTCATCGAGGCCGCTTCGGTGCAGGGCAAGCAATTCTCCATTGAGGTGATAGCCCACACGCTAGGAGCAGAAGAACTGGTGGAGATATCGATGTCTATACAGAAGCTTCAAAAAGCAGGAGTTATTCAACCTACGGATCACCAATCCTTGCTTAGGGAACGTTTCGTCACATACACCTTCAGGCATGATTTACTACGGGAGTACGTAGATAAAAGGTTGTCCTCGTCCCCATTGCGTAAAAAGGAATTGCACGCGAGGATCGGAGCGTCCCTAGAGGAACTGAACTATCCGGTATCATCTGGAGATCTAGCCCGGCACTTTCACCTAGGCGGACTTTATGACAAGAGCATTGACCACTACCTGGAGTCCGCTCAGCATTTGCTGAGTATAGAATCTCTGGAGCAATTGGAAACCACTGTTAAGAATGCTCTCCTAGCTGTTTCTCACATAGCCGATGAGAAGAAAAGAGCAACAGCAGAGTCAAGGCTGTTATGGTATTTATCATACGTATGGGATGCAAAAGGCGAATGGCAATTAGGAATCGAGAGAATACAAGTAGCTTATCAGAAACTCCGAGAGAATCTGACTGTGGCTTCTTCTTTAGCGGCTCGACTAGGCCATCTATATATGCGTGGTGGTCGCGATTATGACGAAGCAGAAAAATGGTTGACACGAGCCCTAGAATCGATGAAAGACGGCGAGAAAGAACTAATGGAATTGGCCGCAATCACCGATTTAGCCAATGTGCTTAGAGCGACAGGACAATTTGATAGGGCGATAGATGTGGCAGAATCCCATATTGAGCGCTATGAAGATTGGGCAAATCTGGATTATCCATTTTTGTATCATTTGAGTGTGCTGTTTTGGCATCTCGGGTTCATATGCGAGCAGAAAAGTGGTTACGATTTGCATTCTCCAGACTTTGAACGTGCGCTCGACTACTATGGTCGCTCAATCGACATCAGTGATAGGTTGGAAGCATCTTCCCTACGAGGCCGTAGCCTTGCACACAACTCATATCTTTTAGCTCTCAAAGGATATCCAGACTTGGCTGAGAAACAGGCAAGAGAAGCCGTGGAGATCTTCGCTGACGAAATAGATCCTCGCATTAAGGCTATAGCAATCCGACAGCTAGGTGCCGTTCTGCTCACGTCTGAAAAACTCGAAGAGGCGCATAGAGAACTAGGAGAAGCTCTGGCTCTTCAGCGTTCCATCAGCGACATGCCAGGCATTGCTCACACTTTGATCTTTATGGCGAGTTTAATGCGTCGAAAGGGACATATAGAAGAAGGTAAGAAGCTGAGTGCGGAGGCCTGGCAGATAATAACGGATCACAAACATGATGCATTAGTCACGTTATTCAAGTTCATGGACCTACCACTACCTCCCGATGATCGATCTGAAAGCGGGGAGGTGTCTCCCCAATAGACAGCGAAGGTTGAAAGAATGACAAGATCAATGGGTCGTGTAGACGGTCCCTGGGTTTTGGCCATGGATATAGGAGGAACTCTGACTCGTGCTGCTCTGGTAAACGCCAAGGGACAATTGACTGGACGCCGGGAAATTTACACCCAAGCCTGGGGCGGATGTAACACGCTGATTGAAAGAGCAATATGCTTAGCTCAAGAAACAAAGAAGGAATCAACAGGACAGATTCTGTCCGTTGGAGTAGGGGCCCCGGGACCTGTGGACCCGGAAACAGGGTTGCTCATTTACGCTCCAAACCTGCCTGACTGTGATAATGTCCCCCTTCGAAAACATTTGGAGCAAGCCTTGTCGCTGCCCGTTCATCTAGGAAATGACGCAAACGTTGCGGTCTTAGCTGAATGGCGTTGGGGCTATGGACAGGGGTTAGATCACATTGTCTATTTGACTATCAGTACAGGAGTCGGTGGCGGAATCATCACTGACGGACACCTCCTCCTGGGCCATCGTGGCTTGGGAGGAGAGCTAGGGCATATCGTTGTGGAGCCAAATGGGCCTAGGTGCGTTTGTGGCGGACGCGGTTGTTTAGCAGCTGTGGCTTCGGGACGTGCATTGGCCCAGAAAGTCCAATCGCTAGCAGATTCTGGGGCTTCTCCCTATCTAGCGCGCAAGCGTGAAAAATTGTCAGTCAAGGATCTGGTAGGTGCCGCGGAGGCTGGTGATTCTGCCTCACAACAGATCCTGGATCGAGCAGGACGAGGATTGGGTATAGCGATGTCCTCTATCCTAAATCTGTTCGCCCCACAAATCATAGTGCTGGGAGGAGGTGTACTTCTTGGCTTAGGAGCGTGGCTTTTAGAACCAGCTCAAGATTGGATTGAATCTTACGCCAATCCTTTTCATCGAGATATACCCTTCGTTATCACTGATTTTCGGGAGAACGCAGGGCTATTAGGAGCTGCTGCTTTGGCTTGGGAAGCAGCTCTTCCGCATCTAAAAGAAAAATGTGATGTGGTGACAGATTGCTGACCAGGCCCAGTTCCCTCTGTCACCAACATCCGCTAGTTGCCTGAAGCAAAGACTCCTGCCGCAGATACGGCAGGAGTCTGTTCCACTTGGGGCGATCTTTTTTAGTGGTGGTACATCATCAACTTGTAAATGGCCACAGCTATAGCGTTCAACGTGCTGATCTACCAATTCCCGTAGGAATCGCTTGTACACCTTCATACTGTGAGACATGACCACATTCGGATTTCCGGTCACCGTCTCACGCACCAGGCGCATCCCTTCCCGGCGGAGGCGGATATGTCTTTAGGCCAGGTATTGACAGACCGAGTTGCAGAAGCAGCACCAGGGGAAGATCTGAGGCAACGCGGGGACGTTCGAAGTAGAGGCTGTATTGAGGCTGGTGGCCAGGTCGAAGTTGATGGTGCGTGCGGTTCCGAACCAATCGCATCTCCAGCATGACCAACCAGAGGTTTTCCAGGAGAGGGTCCTGGCGTTGCACAGTAGCAGGAGTCCTGCCCTTTCGGAGAGCCACCACTCCCAGCAGTTACAATGCATAAGGGTTGCCGGGCATGGGGGCCCGGTCTGCAGAAAAGGGGCGGCTTCATGCCCCAGCAGAGGCGGCTCCCACGCCTGTCCTGAGCTTGTCCTGAGCCCGGTCGAAGGGTCGAAGGACGCAGCCGAAGGGCCGCCGGGTTGCTGGGCATGGGAGCCTGGCTTAATGCCGAAAGTGACGCACGCCGGTGAAGCACATCGCCAGCTCCCACCGGTCGGCGGTCTCGATGACCTGCCCGTCCCGCACCGAGCCACCGGGCTGTATGACAGCCGTCACGCCAGCCCGAGCTGCCACCTCTATTCCGTCAGGGAAGGGAAAGAAAGCGTCGGAGGCCAGCACCGCGCCCTGGGCGCGCTCGCCCGCCTTTGCCACCGCCAGCTTCACTGCATCCACCCGGCTGGGCAGCCCGCCACCGATGCCTACCGCCGCCTCGCCCTGCGCCAGCAGGACGGCGTTGGACTTGACGTGGGCCACGGCCCGCCAGGCGAAACGCAGGGCCTCCATCTCCGCCTCGGTGGGGGCACGGCGGGTGACCACCTGCCACTGTGCGTCGTCCCCCCTGTCCCTCTCTTGGGACAAGACCCCGCCCCGAACGCTGCGTATTTCGATCGCGTCAGGCACCTCTGGCTCCAACGCCAACTGACGGCACTCCTTCCGGGCCCTCAGGATCTCCCGTGCCTCATCCGTGAAGGCAGGGGCGGCGATGGCCTCGACGAACAGGTCGCCCAGGGCACGGGCCGTCTGGCCGTCGAAGGGGCGGTTGGCGGCGATCACCCCACCAAAGGCCGAGACCGGGTCGCCCGCCAGCGCCAGCGGGAAGGCCTCGGCCAGGGTGTCCGCCGAGGCAACGCCACACGGGCTGAGGTGCTTGACGATGGCCATGGTGGGACGCTCAAAGGCGACGGCCGCCCGCCAGGCTGCGTCCAGATCCAGCAGATTGTTGTACGAGAGGGGCTTGCCCTGAAGCAGATGGCCGCCCAGGGGGCCGGCCACTCCAGCCGGGGCATATAGGGCCGCCTGCTGATGAGGGTTCTCCCCATAGCGCAAAGGGGTCAGTTTGTGCAGGTCCAGCACCAACCTATCGGGCAGCAAAGACTCGTCGCTGGCCAGGTAGCGCCAGATAGCCGCATCGTAGGCGGTCGTGTGAGCAAAGGCCCTGATCGCCAACCGCCGCCTTGTCTCCAGGGAGACTTGACCCTGAGCCTCGAGCTCTGCCAGGACAGGTGCATAATCGGAAGGACTGCACACCACCGTCACATGGGCAAAGTTCTTAGCCGCCGCTCGCAGCAGGGCCACGCCACCGATGTCAATTTGCTCGATGACTTGTTCCAAAGAAGCATGAGAGTCCGCTGCTGTCTTTTGGAAAGGGTAGAGGTTCACCACCACCAGGTCAATCTCGCCCCAACC
>Ga0180433_10011552_pt1 | contig 10460 bp, 11 predicted proteins | sample SS_ome_8_FD_132980 | JGI IMG/M metagenome (GOLD analysis project Ga0180433, IMG submission 132980) | Hypersaline lake sediment archaeal communities from the Salton Sea, California, USA - SS_1_D_1 metaG | ecosystem: Environmental > Aquatic > Non-marine Saline and Alkaline > Hypersaline >...
CGGCTGGCATGAGTCACCAGGATGCCAAGCTGGCTGAACAGCTCAGTATGCTTGAAGGGGCAGGCCGAATGGTAACGCGTTACCTGGCATTGTCGGCGACCACTGAGCTTGCAGCCCTGCACCGTGCAATGGATTCATTTTCTTCCATCAGGCCGGATGCCTGTCTGATCACTAAAACTGATGAAGCAGCTTCACTGGGTAATATTCTTTCTGTTGTGATCAAAAGTGGTTTGCCGGTCGCTTACTACACCGACGGACAGAAAGTGCCCGAGGATATGCATGTTGCCCGCTCCAACCCTCTGGTGGATATGGCGTCTACCCTGGCGCAGGATATTTCTGAGCAGTTTGGTGATGGTTATCTGGCGTTTGCGTTGAGTGATGCAAGAACCCATGCATACATGTAGCAGATTATCAAAAATATCACTTAAATATTTGATTGCATTCGAAGCTTGCATTAGTCTTAGGTACTTTGTATCAACAAGCGGAACTTTGGACGCATGACAATAACAACTCCAGTTCAGGTAATCGCTATCAGCGGAGGCAAGGGAGGCGTTGGCAAGACCAATGTGTCTATCAACCTTGCCATTTCCCTGGCTGAAATTGGACGCAGGGTCATGGTGCTTGACGGTGACCTGGGGCTGGCCAATATCGATGTCGTTCTGGGTTTGCATCCCAAGTATGACCTGTCACATGTGTTGCGTGGTGAAAAGAACCTGGATGAAATTATTGTCGAAGGTCCCCACGGCATTCGTCTCGTTCCCGGAGCTTCCGGTATTCAACACATGGCAGAGCTGTCTCCTGCCGAGCATGCCGGCATCATCAGTGCGTTCAGTGACAGCGCTACCAATATCGATACCCTGATTGTAGATACCGCGGCCGGGATTTCTGATACGGTGATCAGCTTTACCCGTGCTGCGCAGGAAGTGATTGTGGTTGTCTGCGATGAACCGGCTTCTATTACCGATGCATACGCTATAATAAAACTGTTAAACAAGGAATATGGCAGTAGCCGTTTCCGGATACTGGCCAATATGGTGCGCACACCACAGGAAGGCCGGGATCTTTACAATAAAATGTGTGCTGTCACAGACAGGTATCTGGATGTGATGCTGAGCTTCATGGGGGCAGTCCCTTATGACGATAATCTGAAGAAAGCCGTCAAGAGCCAGAAACCGGTTGTGACTGCTTTTCCTCGGAGCAAAGCCGCCCAGGCATTTAAGAACCTGGCGAGAAAAGTTGAATCCTGGCCACCACCGCAGGGGGCTAACGGACAGATGCAATTCTTTGTTGAGCGGCTGGTTGAATATTCTAGTGGATACGGGGAGATGTGATGTGAATGGACTGGCAAGTTACCAGGCTGTTCAGGAACAGGGGAATCTTGATGAGCTGGTAAATAAACATGCCGGGCTGGTCAAGCGTATTGCCTATCATCTGATGAATCGCCTTCCGCCCAGTGTACAGTCTGAAGATCTGATCCAGGCTGGCATGATGGGCTTGCTTGAGGCCGGCAAAAACTATGATTCCAACCAGGGAGCAAGTTTCGAGACCTATGCCGGTATCCGTATTCGTGGTGCCATGCTCGATGAAATCCGCCGCAGCGACTGGACCCCGCGCTCTGTACACCGCAAGGCCAGAATGGTGGCCGATGCCATGCGTGAAATCGAAAATGCCGAAGGTCGAGATGCACGTGATGTCGAGGTTGCCGAGACGCTCAATATTTCTCTTGATGATTACCATTCGATCCTCAAAGATGCTTCAGGGTCGCGTATTTTCAGTTTTGATGAACTGGTAGCCCTGGGTGAAGTGGAAAATCAGGCCGAAGCACTGTCGGTATCATCTGATTCACAAACACCCGACGCTGGTCTTGAACGTGACGATTTCAAAAAAGCCCTGTCTACGGCTATTTCCGGGTTGCCGGAAAGGGAGCGCCTGGTGGTGGCCCTGTATTATGACGAAGAACTGAATCTTCGTGAGATAGGCCAGGTGCTGGGTGTCAGCGAGTCACGCGTTTGTCAGATTCATAGTCAGGCAGCCATGCGTTTACGTTCTCGAATGAGTTCCTGGCTGCCAGAGTTCCATCAGAAGTTCAGTCCGTAATGACTTCATGGCTTATTCAGCTTGAATCGATAAAAAAATCCTAAATTTTTTCATTGACTGGCCGATAGGCCTGTTAACGTTCACTTAAGAAAATATAAACAGTCCGGAGGTTGCGTTGGACAAAAACATGAAAATTCTGGTTGTGGATGACTTCTCTACAATGCGTCGAATCGTAAAAAACCTGCTGGGTGATCTTGGATTCAAAAACATTGAAGAAGCTGATGATGGAAATACCGCACTGCCAAAATTGCAATCCGGTAATTTCGATTTTCTGGTCACTGACTGGAATATGCCGGGTATGACAGGTATAGACCTGTTAAAAGCCGTGAGAGCCGATCCGAACCTGGCTTCTCTGCCAGTGTTGATGGTCACTGCAGAGTCCAAACGTGAGCAGATCATCGAAGCGGCCCAGGCCGGTGTTAATGGTTACGTGGTTAAACCTTTCACAGCAGGAACGCTGGAAGAAAAAATCAGCAAGATCTTTGAACGCGTCAATGGTTAAGCCGATCTGACTATGGACAAAGATAAAAAACTGGAGCTGGCCAGACGCCTGGTAGCTGAACTGGAAGCTGATGATGAAACAATGGCAAGCAATACCATTGCAGAATTGACAGCCTCTGATTCAAACCCGGGTGACCTGTTTCAGGAAGTCGGACGCCTGACACGCGAATTGCATGAAGCCATTAATGGTTTTGTATTGGATACGACCATGGCTGAAATGGTTCAGGTTGATATACCTGATGCCACTGAACGTTTGCAGTACGTGATTGAAACGACAGAGACGGCGGCTCACCAGACATTAACCGCAATTGAAGAAGCATTGCCGGTTTCTGAAAGGCTCAAATCCAAGGCAGAGCACCTTAACCAGCAATGGGGCAGGTTTTTACAGCGGGAAATGAAAGTTGATGATTTCAAGGCGTTAAGCGGTGAGCTGAGCGAGTTTCTTCAAAATACCGCACAAGACAGCAATGAACTGCATGACAAAATGAATGAAATTATGATGGCCCAGGGTTTCCAGGATATCACCGGGCAAATCATCAAGAAGGTGATCAAGCTGGTTCAGGATGTAGAAAGTCGCCTGATCCATCTGGTAAAACTGGCGGGCAATGCCCATACCAGTAAAAACGATGAACAGATTCGCAAGCAGAAAATGGCAGAAGAAGATGGACCTGTCGTACCGGGAGTCACCCAGTCACAGGTAGTCAGTGGACAGGATGATGTTGATGACTTGTTATCAAGTCTTGGCTTTTGAATAAATATAACAACACAACAGTTTCTGAATTAAGGAGTGGATGATGGCTCTTGACCTGAATGACGAGATTCTTCAGGACTTTCTCGTAGAGGGTGGGGAAATTCTCGAGGAGCTCAATGAGCAACTTGTAGATCTCGAACAAACCCCTGAAGATCCGGATCTTCTTAACGCCGTATTTCGTGGTTTTCACACCATCAAGGGTGGTGCAGGGTTTCTGAATATCGAAGCACTGGTTGAAGTCTGTCACAAGGCTGAAAATGTTTTTGACATACTGCGTCAGGGTCAAAGAACTATCGATGCTGAGTTGATGGATGCCATTTTGCAGGTGATCGATTCGGTCAATGCCATGTTCGCTGGTATCCAGGAAGGCATCGAGCCTGAACATGTCGATGCATCGCTTCTCGAAACGCTCAAGAATTATGCTGTTCCTGCAGGTGAAGAGCCAGAACCTGCTGCAGCACCAGAGCCGCAACCCGAGCCACCGGCGGCTGAACCTGCAACACAGGGAGAAGAAGCGCTCGAAGAACTGCTCTCATCTGCCAGTAGCGGCGAAGCAGCTGCTGCGCCAGCCGGCGGCGATGATATTACCGAAGAAGAATTTGAAAACCTGCTCGATGAGCTTCACGGTGAAGGTAAATTCAAAGCGCCATCACCAGATACTTCTGCAGCGGCTTCTGATGCCTCCGATTCTGATGAAATTAGCGAAGAAGAATTCGAAAACCTGCTCGATGAATTGCATGGCAAAGGCAAGTTTTCAGCAGCTCCTGACTCTTCTGATGCTGCTCCAGCTGCCTCTGATTCAGATGAAATTACCGAGGAAGAATTTGAAAATCTGCTGGATGACATTCATGGTAAAGGCAAGTTCGCGGCCAAACCCGTAGCTGCCGGAGACACACCAGCAGCCCCCACACCTCCTGCAGCACCTGAATCCAAACCGGAACCGGCTACCAAGAAGCCCGAACCAAAGGCCAAGGCAGCGCCAAAAGCCAAGGCAGAACCTGCTCCCAAGGCAGCGGCAAAAGCAGCTGGTGCTGCAGCCAAGGCACCGCCGGCTGAAACCACGGTACGCGTAGATACCCAACGGCTTGATGACATCATGAACATGGTGGGTGAGCTGGTACTGGTGCGAAACAGGCTGGCGACACTGAAAGCATCCATGGAAAATGAAGCTGTAGCGGCAGTGGTTTCCAATCTGGATGTGGTCACCTCCGACCTGCAGCTGGCAGTGATGAAAACCCGCATGCAGCCTATCAAGAAAGTCTTCGGGCGTTTCCCCCGAGTCGTTCGCGACCTTGCGCGCTCACTGAACAAAGAGATCGACCTCGAAATGGAAGGGGAAGATACTGATCTGGATAAAAACCTTGTTGAGGCCCTGGCTGATCCCATGGTTCACCTGGTACGTAACTCGGTTGACCATGGTATTGAAATGCCCGATGACCGTGAAGCTGCAGGCAAACCACGTAAAGGCAGAATATTGCTGTCCGCTTTGCAGGAAGGTGATCATATTGTGCTGTCCATTATGGACGATGGCAAAGGTATGGATGCTGACATGCTTAGAGGGCTTGCCGTTGAGCGTGGCATGATGGATGCCGAAGCCGCGGCACGCCTGGATAACAAGGAATGCTACAACCTGATTTTCCATCCTGGCTTTTCCACCAAGAAAGAAATTTCCGATATTTCCGGGCGTGGTGTGGGCATGGATGTGGTCAAGACGCGTATTGCGCAGATGAATGGTTCGGTTGAGGTTGATTCCGAGCCTGGACAGGGCTCGATCATTACGGTCAAACTGCCGCTGACCCTGGCTATTTTACCCACCCTGATGGTGATTCTTGGCGAACAGCCATTTGCCCTGCCTTTGGCCAGTGTGGTTGAGATCTTCAATCTTGACCTGGGTAAGACAAACGTTGTGGACGGACAACTGACCATTCGTGTTCGCGGTCGTGCCTTGCCCCTGTTCTACCTGCGTGAATGGCTGGTCAAAGGCGGCGAGCCGGTGGATTACAGCAATGGTGGTGGTCATGTGGTCGTCGTGAATGTTGCCAATGTGCAGGTCGGTCTGGTAGTTGATCACCTTGTCGGTCAGGAAGAAGTCGTTATCAAACCTCTGGGCGCATTACTGCAGGGACTTGAAGGCATGGCAGGTGCAACAATTACCGGTGATGGCAATATTGCCCTGATCATGGACGTTCCGGGCCTAATGAGAAAATATGCCAGTTAGATGTGGGATAATGCAGGCTAAACAAGAAAGAGCAGAGTGAATACTTATGGGACAACAGGTAGATGTCTTGGTAGTCGACGACTCTGCTTTTTTTCGTCACCGCATCGTAGAAATATTACAGCAGTCACCCCGGATCAATATTGTTGGAACTGCTGTTAATGGTAAAGATGCGCTGGAAAAAGCAGCCAAACTGAATCCGGATATTATTACCATGGATGTTGAAATGCCTGTCATGGACGGTATTCAGGCTGTCCGTGAAATCATGGCGTCCCATCCAACGCCTATCCTGATGTTTTCCAACCTGACATCCGAAGGGGCCCGCGTAACACTGGATGCACTGGATGCCGGAGCGGTTGATTATCTAAGCAAAAACTTTTCCCCTTCCAGTACCTATGACGAAGCCTACGTGATGCTGCGTGAAAAGGTATTGAATATTGCCTTGAAAACAAACCGGCAACAATTAACACGGGGGCGTTCATCGCAGCTCTTCAGAGAACCCCGGAAAAAAACGGTTGTCGCTTCGCCTTCGTTTACACCATCGGGTAAAAACGATTTTGACTTGCTGATCATTGGCGCTTCGACCGGTGGCCCGGTTGCCCTGCAGAATGTCTTGACCAGTTTGCCGCCAAATTTCCCGGTGCCCGTCATAGCAATGGTGCATATGCCCGCTTCATTTACTACTGCCTACGCAAGTCGTTTGAATGACTTGTGCAAGCTCAATGTGAGTGAAGCAGCTGACAAGGATGCGCTAAAAGCAGGGCAGGTGCTGCTTGCGCCAGGCGGGATGCAACTGCTTGTCAATCGAGGCAAGGTTGATATCAAGGAAAGCTTGCCTGAACAGACCTATCGCCCCAGCGTCGATGTTGGCTTTGCCTCAGCAGCTGAAAGTTATGGCAACAAGGTATTGGCACTGGTGCTTACAGGAATGGGGGCCGATGGAAAAATGGGCGCACAAAAGCTGAAACAGGCTGGTGCTACCGTTTGGTCACAAAATCAGGAAAGTTGTGTTGTTTATGGTATGCCGCAGGCCGTCGAGAAAGCGGGTCTGTCAGACAGGGTGTTATCACTTGATGCCATTGGCGAACAGTTAACAAAGGCGGTTTGATATGGACTTTCTCAGCATTATCGGGATTTTTATTGCTTTGCTGGCCATTCTGGGGGGCAACTGGCTGGAAGGCGGCCATGTTGCTTCACTGATTAATGGTCCGGCACTGGCCATTGTGCTCGGCGGTACCATTGGCGCGATATTATTACAGACGCCCGTACCGATTTTTGTGCGTGCCATGAGGATGTCGGGGTCAGTTTTTCGTCCCACCCATCTTCCCGTGCAGGAAACCATCAAGAAGCTGGTTGAATGGAGTGTTATTGCCCGCAGGGACGGTCTACTTGGCCTGGAAAATGCTACCCAAAGAGAAAAAGATCGTTTTATTAGAAAAGGTATCGAATTACTGGTTGATGGCAACGAGCCGGAAGTGATCCGAAATGTCCTTGAGGTTGAACTGGATAGCCGTGAAAGCCTTGATATACAGGCTACAAAGGTGTTTGAAGGTATGGGCGGCTATGCGCCAACCATCGGTATCCTGGGGGCGGTAATGGGCTTGATTCATGTAATGCAGAATCTGGGTGATCCCGAAAAGCTTGGTGGCGGTATCGCTACGGCATTTGTTGCCACCATTTACGGGGTAGGGCTGGCAAACCTTTTCCTGTTGCCATTTGCCAACAAGCTGAAAAACCAGATTGCACAGCGTACCATGTATCTGGAAATGGTCATTGAGGGAATTGTCTCAATAGCCGAGGGAGAGAATCCCCGGCATATCGAATCGAAATTGCAGGGATACGAGTTTTAACCAGGTAACCACCAGTGGCACGAAGAAAGAAAAAGGTCGAAGAACATGAGAACCACGAAAGGTGGCTGGTCTCCTATGCTGATTTTATTACCTTGCTGTTTGCCTTTTTCGTGGTGATGTATGCCATTTCTTCGGTCAATGAGGGCAAGTACCGCGTACTTTCCGACACCATGGTTGAAGCGTTTTCAGAACAGTTGAAAGAGGCTGAACAGATGCCGGTGCCATTGTTGACTGAAGAAAATCAGAATGGCGAATTTGTGCTTCGTGGTGAAGAAAGCCAGCAGTCTGTAGTTGGCGAACTGACAAGCGAGGAAGAACAGCAGGAAGGCTTTCTTGAATCTAAGCCATCTGAAGAGGAACCTGCCGATAATCGCCTTTGGGTAGTGGCCAGCAACCTGGACTCTTCGCTGCAGGGGTTTGTCGATAAAAAGCTGGTAAAGATTAACCTGCAAGGTGACAAGATTGAAATTCAATTGAGCAGCAAGATGCTGTTTGGCAGTGGCAGTGCGCGGCTTTCTGCTGATGCACGCAAGGCATTTCGCGATATCGCCATCATTGTCAAACCGCTGAACAATAGTATCCATGTAGAAGGACATACGGATAACGTCCCTATCAAGACCCTGGCCTATCCGTCTAACTGGGAACTGTCAGCTGCCCGGGCTGCCAGTGTTGTCGAGTATCTGTCGCGCCAGGGTGTAGCGCCTGAACGCCTGGCAGCTATTGGTTATGGCGAGTTTCGTCCTATCAGCAGTAACGATACCCAGGATGGACGCCAGCAAAACCGTCGTGTCACGATGGTGATCAGAGCAGAAGACGCCGAAGGTGCTTACGGAGCACTTGGTGTTGAATCAGCCTTGCCTGCCCAGGGAGATGTTCCCTGGGCAGAATCACCCGGGGGCTTATGATGAAAGTCTGGACGGTGGCAAATCAAAAAGGCGGGGTAGGCAAGACAACTACGACAGTTGCGCTGGGTGGATTGCTCGCAGCATGGGGGTTTCGTACCTTGCTGGTTGACGTTGATCCACATGGCTCACTGACCAGTTATTTTCGCTATGATCCTGATGCGCTGGATGAAAGCACCTATTCATTATTTCAGGCACTGGCAGAAAAGCGCGAGCTTGATCCCAATGAAGTGTTCTGTGAAACCGGTACGCCCGGTTTATCGTTGATGCCTGCTTCTGTCGCCCTTGCCACGCTGGATCGTCAGTCAGCCAAGCTTGATGGCATGGGGCTGGTGTTAAAAAATGCCCTGGCAAAGGTTCAAAATCAGTTTGACTACGTGTTGATCGATTGTCCGCCATTGCTGGGAGTATTGCTTATCAATGCGCTGGCAGCCTGTGAACACCTGGTAGTTCCGGTGCAGACAGAATTCCTGGCGATCAAGGGCCTGGAGCGCATGACACATACACTGAAAATGGTACTCAAGGCAAGACGCTCGCCATTGGCTTATACCATTGTACCTACCATGTACGACAAGCGAACCCGGGCTTCAATAGATAGTCTGCAGGTACTCAAGCAAAATTTCATGAATCATTTATGGCATAGCGTGATTCCCGTTGATACCAAGTTCCGCGAGGCCAGTCGTGCAGGTATTCCACCGGCATTTTTTGATCCAAAAGCCAGGGGTGTTGAGGCCTATACCCGGCTACTGGAAGATATGCTGCAGGATAGCCTCGGGGAAAAACATGCAGCGGCAAGCTGAAAAAAAAACACCCCGGGAAACAACACTGGTTGAATCAGAAGAAGCCGTATTTGATCTGCTTGAATCATTGTTACAGGAAGTCGATGAAAAGCAGCCAGCCAAAGTTGAGACAACTGTAGAGACAAAACAAGAGCAACAAACTGACCAACAAACACAACAACAGGTAAAGCCTGAAACAGAAACACAGGCTGAGCCGCAAACCGGGCAGCACACAGATAATGTAAAGATTTTTGAGCAATTGCCGCTAGAAATGCAGGAGCGGTTGATTGCCCAGGCAACTGAAGAACTGAAAATCAAAAACAGTCTTCCTGAGTGGGTAGAGCATACGATCCCCTGCTTGCTGGTCGACGTGGAAGGCGTGGAAGTGGCAGTACCACTGATTCTCTTAAGTGGTATTTCTGCGTGGGACCAGGAAACCTTGCCGATGCCTACCCAGCCAGACTGGCATCTGGGTGTCATTGAGTACCGGGATGAAAATGTTGTTATTGTTGATACCGCACGTTTGATTATGCCAGAGAAGATCACGCAGAGCGTCGAAGAGCGTAGAGAAAATCATGCCAGCCATTTTCTGCGAGTGGGTCAAAACCAGGCTTTGAGCTGTAATGCGATAATAGAAACGATTTCCCTTAAACAGGACGAGGTGCGCTGGAGAATTACAAGAAAAGCCAGGCCCTGGGCAGTGGGTATCCTCATTGAACGCCTGAGTGTGCTACTGGATACAGAAGAGCTGTTGAAGGAAATTAACGCAAAATAATGCTATTTTTATAGGAACAAAGATTTGTTCTTGCAATTGATATGATTCCGGAGAACCTTAATGACCACAGAAGTCGATGAAACGGTTAACAATGATCCAGAGATTCAGCTGGTAACCTTTCGCTTGAAGGATGAAACCTACGGCATCAATGTGATGCAGGTTCAGGAAGTATTGCGCGTTGCTGAAATTGCCCCGGTTCCGGGTGCGCCCCATTATGTACTGGGTATTATCAACCTGCGAGGTAATGTTGTTACGGTCATTGATACACGTGTACGCTTCGGGTTGCCCAGTGCTGAAATTGACGATTTAAGTCGCATTATCGTGATTGAGTCCGAGGCACAGGTGGTTGGTATTCTGGTTGACAGTGTTGCAGAAGTTGTCGATTTGAATGCTTCGGAAATTGACTCTGCCCCAAACGTTGGCAATGAAGAAAGTTCCCGTTATATTCAGGGTGTTGCCAGTCGAGATAGCAACCTGTTAATCGTTGTCGATTTAAACAAGCTGCTCTCAGATGAAGAATGGGCAGAAATGAGCATGTTCTGATAGAGGAGCAGAATTATGGCTGATATTACTCGTACCAATGAGCTGAC
>Ga0180433_10011554_pt1 | contig 10459 bp, 7 predicted proteins | sample SS_ome_8_FD_132980 | JGI IMG/M metagenome (GOLD analysis project Ga0180433, IMG submission 132980) | Hypersaline lake sediment archaeal communities from the Salton Sea, California, USA - SS_1_D_1 metaG | ecosystem: Environmental > Aquatic > Non-marine Saline and Alkaline > Hypersaline > Sediment...
ATCTCCGGGAACGTATAGACACACCTTGGCACTGTACTGTAGTTCACCTTAGAATTGTGTCCCATTAGGTTTTCAGCTGCGCATCTGCCTTGGGCCATGGCTACATGCGCCAACATGTACCCACCGGTAACGTCACCTATCGCATAGATGTCAGGAATACTAGTCTGCATCCTCTCATCAACAGCGATTGCCCCTTCATGTACTCTGATGCCTATCTTATCCAGTCCAAGTTTGTCTATGTTTGGCCGACGTCCAACGGCAATCAGGATTTTGTCAGCAATAACCTGCCTTTCTTGTTCCTGGCTAACAAAGGAGACGATTTTCCCCCCTCCTGGGTTGTCTTTGATCCGTGTCACTGACGCTGAGGTATTTATGCTTATGCCTTCTCTCATGAGAAGGTGAGCGAGCATGTCAGTGACTTCCGTGTCTTCCGTGGGCAAAATATGTGGGGTGATTTCAATAAGGGTTGTCTCGCTTCCCATAGTATTGAAGATTTGAGCAAATTCCAATCCAATGACGCCACCCCCTATAACGACAAACCTCTTTGGTATCTGTACTAGATCCAATGCTTCGTCGCTATTAATGACGTCTTCGGTGTCTACACCCGGGATTCTCAAGGTTTGTGTTTGTGCACCTGTAGCAATGATGATGTTGTCAGCCATCAATCTCTCTTTGCTGCCTTCCATACCTACGGTATGCGAATCTACAAAATGACCGATTCCACTTATCACTTCGATTTTGTTCTTCTCAAGCAGGCGTAGAACACTATTTCTTAACTGATTGACAATGGTATTCTTCCTCTTCATGACCGTGGGATAGTCAATACATGCATCTCTTATCGTAATACCGAATTCCGAGGCACGCTGGAAATCAGCAAAAAGCTCCGCAGAACGAAGAAGTGTTTTCGTGGGGATGCATCCATTATTGACGCAAGTACCGCCTAGATAGTTGCTCTCCAAGAGTGTAACTTGGGCATTGAGTTGCGCTGCACGTATGGCGGCAACATAACCTCCGAGCCCCCCTCCTAATACGATGACTTTTCTTGACATAATTGCCCAACCTCGTTGGATCAAAGTATGATTACTTACATATTATGGATACTCACTCATATCATAAGACTAAAGCATAGATACGGGATTCTCTAAGTAATGCTTCAGGCTCTGCAGATATTCCGCTCCGATTTTGCCGTCTAGTACTCTGTGATCAATAGTTAGCGTGAGTATCAATGTCGGCCTAGCAACAAGCTGACCATTTCTCGCAACAGCTCTTTCAGCGATTCTACCCACTGCCAGGATTGCAGCCTCGGGCGGTTGCAGGATAGCACTGAACCAGTCTATACCAAACATACCAAGATTGCTTATTGTGAAAGTACTATTACGCATTTCTTCTGAAGTTAATCTGCGTTCTCTTGCTTTTCTCACTAGATCATCTCGTATTTTGACAATCTCGATAATTGATTTCTTACTGGCATTGAAAATAACAGGCACAACTAATCCGCCCTCCACAGCGGTAACGAGTCCGATATTCGCCTGATTGAAGTAGTTCACCTTGCCATTGTCATAGCTGCAGTTAATCAAAGGATTGTCTTCAATGGCTTTGGCGCTCGCCATCACTATAATATCGGTTATAGTGACATTGATTCCTATCTTATCATTTATCAATTGCAGGAGATCTTCACGCACCTCTCTTAGTCTCTGCGCATCGATTTCCATCGTAAGATAGAAATGTGGGGTTTCGAAACTCTCAACCATACGCCTTGCGATTGTATTCCGCATCAAAGATAAAGGCTCAGTTCGTACCTGATGTTCATCCTTTTCTTCGACTGGCTGTGCGGTCGCAGGCACTTCTTGCTTAGATGCATTTATGACATCTTCTTTAGTTATTCGACCACCGGGCCCGCTACCGGATATCAGTGACAAGTCCACACTGTGTTCTTTTGCGAGTTTTCTTACTAAGGGCGCTGCTATTATGTTTTGCCTGGATGATTTGGTCTCCAGATTCCCGGATTCTTTGCCTTTCGTTGAAGATGGGATTGTGGCGGTGGCTTCTACGGTAGACTTCTGTGTCACATATTTCTCAGGTAATTCCTCATCTTCTTGCGTGATCACAGCAATTACCGTCAAAGTCTCTATTTCAACATTTTCAGGAACTAATATCTTTCTTAATATTCCCGATGCTGGCGATTCAAGTTCTGTTTCGACCTTTTCAGTCTCAATTTTTGCTATAATTTCCCTTCTTTCAACTCTATCCCCTTCAGATTTGAACCACTTGATGATACGACCTTTGCCCTTACTCAAGCCCAATAGAGGAAATACGATTTCTGATGCCATGCTAATCTCCTTCCTGTATTTAGGGTCTCATCTCAAGCTATTAGCGTGTTGACTGCGTCTCTGATATTATCCTCGTTTGGGACATAGAAACCCTCAAGGGGTGGACTTGCGGGTACAGGTGTCATCGGTGCTGCAACTCTAACAATTGGGGTCTGCAAATAATCGATAGCCTCTTCCGCTATAACTGCAGATATTTCACTACCTATGCCATTTGTCTTCCGTCCTTCCTCCACAATGATAAGCCTGCCGGTTTTCTTGATGGAGTTAACTATAGCTGATTTGTCCATAGGGAAAAGGGTGCGCGGGTCAATTACCTCAATACTAATACCGTTGCCTGCCAATTCCTCAGCTATGGACAGAGATCTGGCGACCATACGATGTATAGCGACAATCGTGACATCATCACCTTCTCTTCTGATTTCTGCTTTGCCAAATGGAATGGTGTAGTATTCCTCGGGGACTGATCCAGTTGTACCGTATAGGCTTCTATCTTCAACAAAGAGTATCGGATTCTCATCCTCTATTGCAGCATTCAGAAGGCCTTTCGCGTCATAAGGTGTTGATGGTACCGCGATTTTCAGCCCAGGCCAGTGCATAGCCCACGCTGCAAGACTTTGACCGTGGTGACATCCCGAGCCGCCGCCAGCAGAACAAGTTGTTCTGAAAATCACAGGTATGTTTATCTGTCCCCCAGATATGTAATGTAACATAGCAGATTGATTGAATATTCCGTCCGAGGCTATAGTCATGAAATCCATGAACATGATTTCAATGATAGGTTTCAAACCGGTCATTGCTGCGCCAGCTGCTATCCCACCAAACGATGTCTCTGATATAGGGATATCCATGACTCTATCTTCACCAAATTCATCAATTAACCCAGCAGTAACACCAAATACGCCCCGATATTTGCCTATATCTTCGCCCATTAGGAATATTCGATCATCTTTTGCTAATGCTTGCTTTAGGGCCTCGTTGATCGCCTCATTGTATTTGAGTTCTCTCATCATTCCCTCCTTTTGACCTAAGGTACAAATACGTCATCCAATGCTTCTTTTGGCTCAGGAAAAGGACTTGTTTTGGCATATTCCACAGCCTCCTCAATTTCGGCCCCAATCTCATTTTCAATTGTGTCTAGGACAACCTGATCTATAACCCCCTGATCCAACAGTTTTTCCCTAAACGAATCAATAGGACATCTCTTAGCCCATTCATCCATTTCCTCTTGAGTTCTATATTTGGTGCCTCGAAATGCATCCCCCTGGTAGTGCCCCATGAATCGGTAGGTTCTGCATTCTATAAGCGTAGGCCCAGACCCTTCGCGTGCTCTCTTTGTTGCTTGCGTAGCCGCCTGATAAACCGCGGCCACGTCCATTCCATCAACAGCGACGCCAGGCATGCCATAGCTAGCTGCTCTATCCACGATGTTTACCAGCATACTCTTTTTCTGCGGCATAGAAATTGCATACTGATTGTTTTCACAGACAAACAGAACCGGCAGTCCGTGAATAGCAGCGAAGTTCAGCCCTTCATGGAAAAAAGCTATATTGCATGCTCCATCACCAAAAAAGCAGGCTACAACCTGATTAGTCCCCCTCTTTTTTATTGATAGCCCCACCCCCACAGAGATCGGTATTCCTGCGCCAACGATGGCAGCCACGGGCAAGATTCCCATTCTAATGTCTACCATATGTAACGGACCACCCTTGCCTCTGCATATTCCCGTTCTCTTACCAAACAGCTCAGCCATCATCGCCTTCAAATCCATACCTTTTGCAGTGATGTGGCCGCGTACACGATGAGTGGGCGAGACATAGTCATCTTCTCGCAGAGCATTACAAACCCCTACTGGGACAGCTTCTTGTCCATTGCACTGAGCGGACAAGCCAACACCTTCACCTCTGCTATAGAGGTCAAAATACCTCTCCTCGATACGCCTGATCAGAGTCATTTGTCTTAACATTCTGATAGCAAGTTCCTTAGATAGTCTCATTTCTTACCTCCTACTTACGTTGAGGCCCTTCCGTTTCAGCATTCCTGCAAGCTTCTCATAAGTTCGTGTTAAGATTCACTGCCATGTCTTTACAGCCTCAGTCTATAAGTCCTACCGCACTGTTTGTTCTATGAAGCCTCAATCTCCGTCTAATAGTTTCCTTCACGACACTTACGACGTTATGGTCGTGTTTCTAAGCTAGGAAACACGAATACTGCCCAGCCATTTCTACTTATTTGATCACTCAACGTCGCGCACGCGGCGAAGAATTGCAGCAGTCATGCTGCCTATCATAAAAGTCTGTATCAATTTCACCTTCGGAGTGAGATGAACCTGAGACCACACCACCCCGCACTTTCTATTGTACCTTCCCTAACTATGCAAACCCTCAGCAACTTGCTCGCCGTATAATGTTTCAATTTGGCAATCACATCACCTATCGCGTGCTTCGGAGGAATCACCATCGATAAAGACATGTTTGTTAACCCGTGTACGCGCTTAAGTATGTCGCTCCCAAACATGCAGATCCAATACGTTGAGGACCCTCTGCCTATGATGATGTGTCTGCGCAAGGTTCGAGATAGGGCGGCGATATTTCGGTATCCGGACAAGAATCCTATTTCGTGGATAGATGCAGTGCCCAGATGGCTTTCTCCAGACACTTATTGCATACCTCATATCGCCGCCTGCTCATTCAGTCACGGGCAGAGTCTGACAACGTCCTTCAGATGAACCGGAGGGACAATCGCCTAAGAGCATGTCACATTGTATGACGGAAACTCACTGGGCCAAACATGTCCCATTTCTTCGGACAAACAGACCTTGCGATCAATTATGTCCCATATTTCAGGGTATTCAGCTTCCAGACTTTCCCCCATGGCGGTAACCGTATCAGGGCAAGCCGCAGCCCATGTAGCTGTCTCATTCTGGGTCAGGTAGCCATAGTATGTAACACCGTTGTCGATCAGTCCTTGTATGTCGTCCAGAAGAGCCGCATCGCTTGCTTCGGCATGGTCAGTCATCACCTGTTCAGCAACCTCAAGGAAGACATTCTGAGTTGCTTCATTCAGGCTATTCCAAACATCTATGTTTATGCACTGGAATAGTGGAGTGGGAGCGCCGATACCAAGCATGATCAAGTGGTCCGCTACTTCATACTCAGAGCCGTCCAAATGTCCTGATGGTGGCAGCAAGCTGCCATCAATAACGCCGGTTCTTAGCTGTTCGTATCTTTCGGGCTGTGTCAGGCCTGTTACAGGTACTATACCTGCAGCGGGCGTCCATTGGGCAAAATAGCCACCCAATTGAGCGACACGCAACCCTTCGAAGTCGGTCAAATTCCCTACGGGCACACGGGCCAGAATTCCGTAGTCAGTACCACCTCCCAAGTACAAGACTTTTATGCCCATGTCATCCCATTCCTCTGAAAAAGCATCGGGAAATTCTTCTCGCAGTTGCCACTCTACTGCAACTTCTGTCGCTAAGCTAGTAGGTTTGAACGGAAATGCAAAGCTAGCGAAATTCAAAGGAAACAAGCTGGGTGTATATGCAGGAACCAGCATGCCAAAGTCAATTAGCCCCGTCTCCATTGCCTCCGCTGCCTCTGTACCACTAACTAGAGTCTGCAAGAAATGGTTTTCAAAAGTCACCGCCCCATCTGTCTGTGCTGTGACGTTGCCCTCAAACCATTCCACTAACAGATTGAACATAGATCCTTGCGGTACATGAGTGTGTGTCACTAGTTCTATGGTCGTATACTCTCCCTCTGGGGGCGTGCCACCACAGCCTACTACGGTTAAGCTTATGGCTAGCACTGCCGCTAACGAGATCAAAAGCGCCTTCTTCACTGTTTTCCCTCCTTTCAAGAAATCTTTACAACTGTGCATAACTGTGTCAAATCTAGTACTAATCAAGTCATAGGCAATCCCCCCCTTTGATCTTTTTTCCGCGTTATTCTGCTTCTCTAGCTTGTTCCGTTCATGTAAGGCATTTACAGAGATTCACAAAGGTTCACACTCGATAATTCCGTCAACAGGCCACTTGGAGAGTACATCTACCCCTGTGGATGTTACTGCGACTTCTTCCTCAATGCGAAGGCACTGCCCGTTCGGATAATCGGGGCTTTTTTCATTGGTCGGCCACAGTGTCTCGAATGACATAACCATTCCTTCCTCAAGTACCTCGGGGTAATCAAGCGACCATATTCGAGAAATCATAGGTTGCTCATAAAGAGTCAAACCAATTCCATGAGCCCACTGGCAAAGGCAAGCCGCTTCTTCATCCGGATAGCCAAACTCCTCCGCTTTTGGCCAGTGTTCAACGATTTCCTTCGTTGTAACACCCGGCTTCATCATTCTGAAAGCATCCCAAGTAAAATCTCTAGCCTTTGCCCATGCCTCTTTCTGTGCTTCGGTTGGTTTGCCGCAACTGAAATTCCGGTAGTAACAAGTCTTGTAACCTAGGTAGTTCAATTCGTAAATATCAATCAATATGATGTCACCTGGTCTTATTATCCTGTCACTTCTGGTATTTGCTATAGGCCACGAATGAGGGCCTGAGGAAACATGTCCACCTGCGACTATTTCAGCTCCGGCGTACAACATCGTTTTTACCATCTCAGCGTAGATTTGCTGTTCTGTTATGCCCGGTCTAATAACCTCTCTGGCTCTTTGAAACCCGGCTTCGACCATAGCACAGGCAGTTCTCATGACTTCTATTTCATCTTTGGTTTTTGTCTTTCGAGCTTCTCCCATTGCCTTCCACCCATCTAGTGTTACCCTTATGCCTTCTTTCTCGAGTGCATTTACTAGACGAGTATTATTAGTGTCGATGCCTATGTTACCATTAAGAATACCTAGCCGATTAAGCTCTTGTTTCATCTGCGCTACCAGCTTATCTACCTGTCGATCATACGCTACTTCATTTGTTAGAAGAAGACCTGCAGGAAGACCTACGCAGATTTTGACTTCTTGACCAGGGATATCCCTATAGGCAGGTTCGATCATACCCGCTTCATAATGCACGGGTTGCTCGGCATCTTTGGCAAATAGAACGTAGCGATATACTGGGTAAGCTGGACCGAGAGTCAAATACCGGCAATTCTCAGGGGTAAGACATAGAACTGCGTCAAGCCCATGTTCTTCCATAGCTTTCTTTGCCTTATCCCGTCGTTCTTGCCTCATCCTGTCATAGTCTACTTGAGATCCGAGATCTGCACGCATTCTGCCATATGGTCCCATCTATTACCTCCTTCATTTGTCTTTTGGGTAAGCTACAAGAATTGACGAACCTAATGAACCCTCTGCTCATCAGCGCAAAACAGTCAAACCATAACAAGCACCTCCTTGAAAAACACACCCAACATCGACAGTTTGGTTTCTCGTTGAACTAGGATGAAGTCGAAGGCAATGACTGACTTTGCCTAATAACAGTGTAGTCTGTTCTGATCTGTGGCACAACGGTCTTTTGACCACGGCCCAAAGTTAGTCTATACTGGAAAAGGAATCACCCATTTGGCTGGGGGCCCACAATGTTGCTTATGACCAATGCTTCTGTAGGATCCTCGTGAGGTGAGATTTGGCTAAAGAAATACTGAAAACCACTCATGAACGCCGCCAGTCAAAGAAAATTAGGGTGATGCTGGCCGATGATCATCCCTTGCTACGCCAAGCACTGAGGGAGGTGCTCGAAAAGCAGCCTGATATTGACGTTATTGCCGAGGCGAGCGATGGTGAAGAGGCGGTGAAGTTTGCCACTGAACTTGTTCCCGACGCGGTGATTATGGATATAAGTATGCCCAACCTCAATGGACTGGAGGCAACGAGACGAATCAAAGCACGGTGTCCGGCGATAGGGATTCTGGTGCTGACTGTCCATAGCGACAATGAGCACATACTCAGTATACTCCAGGCCGGCGCCGGTGGCTATTTGACCAAGAGTGTGTACGGTGATGAAGTTGTCCATGCCCTAAGGGCCCTGGTCTGCGGGGAAACGGTTCTGACTCGATCGGTTTCACAAGAGATCTTCAAATATGCTTTTCGACATACCGTCAAGCCTGCGAAGTTGGATACATGCGAGCAGCTTTCAGCTAGAGAACTGGATGTGCTCAATATGGCTGCCAAAGGCATCTCCAACAAGGATATTGCTCTCAGTCTAGGTTTGAGTGTGCGCACGGTGAAGGCTTATTTGGCTGACATTTTTCTGAAACTAAACGTGGCCTCGCGAACCGAGGCGGTTATGGTCAGCTTGAAGAGAGGCATTATTAGCGTTGATGCCCTAGAATAAACGGAACTAATTGAGAGCAAAATGTTAGGCATCCGTACGCAAAAACCCAGCCGCAATATTGTTAGGAACCCTCATTTTTGGGCGGTTCTGGTCATTTCCTTAGCTCTGGTATTTCTCTATCAGACCTGGCCGTGGCGGAGCGTGAGCGCAGGATCATGGTTTCCCTGGCTTACCTTGTTGGATGGCCTGGCATTTTGGGAAGTGAGCAATCGCATTATCGGCGTCTTGTTCTTGATACCGATCATTTATGCGACGGTTGTTTTTTCATGGCGCGGTGCGCTGATGGCTTTCTTGCTGGCGCTGGCTGGGACACTACCGATACTAACTAGCTTCCGGTCAACAAGTAACGTAGTGACCAACATAGTCTTGCTGCTGCTGCCCTTCTTGATTGTATCAATAGTAGCTTTTGAACTTGCTTGGCGCCGCAAGGAGAAGGAAAATTTTGCAGATCGAGAGGCGCAACGCGAGTTGTATATGTCAAAAATACTTGAATCAGAGGAGCACGAACGACGGCGTATTGCCCAGGAACTCCACGACGGTGTCATACAGACATTGCTGGTAGTCGCTAACCGTGCTCAGAAGTTGATTTCCTCTGGTCATAAAGATACGGTGGAAATGAAAGGGAATGCCCAATGGATAAGGGACTCCACCCTCCAAGCCGTTCAGGATGTACGGAGAATAAGCCTCGACTTGAGGCCATGCATTCTGGATGACTTAGGGCTGGTGCCGGCATTGCGGTGGTTGGTGGATCAGAAAGGCCAAGAGTCTGGTATCAGTACTCGAATTGTGATAAATGGCGAAGCACGCAAGCTATCGCCTCAAGCTGAGCTTGCAGTATTCCGGATAACGCAAGAGGCGTTAAACAACATCCAACGTCATTCCAAAGCCACGGAGGCGGTTGTCAACCTGGAATTCACCGAACAATGCCTCAAGATAAGTATAGAGGACAATGGTCAGGGATTTGGCTACCCCGAACGTTTTGATAGCCTTGCCGCCAAAGGTAAACTGGGGCTAATTGGAATTAAACAGAGAATCGATCTTCTCGGTGGAACGTTTGAGATTCGCTCCCGTCCCAGGGAAGGAACTAGACTTCTGATTGAGGCAAAGTGCTAGCTCGCTACTGGTAATTTGCTTGCCGAATTCCTTAGCCAATGCCCAACCTGCTTCTCCAATGTAGCTAACCCCCTGATTTCAAGAGAGGGGTCAAGGCTGTGGCCAGAAACATTGCTGTTGCCCCTAAGATGAACGCATAGTTATAGTTGCCACTTATATCGAATGTGTAGCCTGCCAAGAACACGCCAAGCGCACCACCAATTCCCCAAGAAAGTGTAGTCATTCCCAGGCTAATTCCCACATAGCGTAGCCCAAAAATCTCTCCCACTAACGCTGCAAGTTGCGGCACATGCCCCCCATAGCCAAATCCATAAACAACGGCGAAGATATAGAGTATCCAGGAAACCGATGAACTTGTGAATCCTAGTATCGCAATTCCTTCAAGGAATGCCGAAATTGCCAAAGCTCTTCTTCTCCCAATGCGGTCTGAAACTGGGCCCAGAACTAGTCTGCCAGCAATGCTGGCCCCGCCGATAATGCTGAGAACGGCGGCCGCGACCGTTGGAGACAACTTAGGCCCCTCTTGAACGTAGGGCACTATATGTACCAGTACCATCTGAAGGCCAAACCCAATCATTAGGTTCGTCAGACATAGGAGCCAGAATACCTTAGTACTGAATGCCTCCCGAGGTGAAAGACCAGTGGATTTCGCACCGATATTGTTCTCGGCTTCAGAAGACCCCCTGCCCTTGGCTACCATCCCAGGAGCCATTTCGCGACCAGGGGCTATTCCCAAACC
>Ga0180433_10011555_pt1 | contig 10459 bp, 12 predicted proteins | sample SS_ome_8_FD_132980 | JGI IMG/M metagenome (GOLD analysis project Ga0180433, IMG submission 132980) | Hypersaline lake sediment archaeal communities from the Salton Sea, California, USA - SS_1_D_1 metaG | ecosystem: Environmental > Aquatic > Non-marine Saline and Alkaline > Hypersaline >...
CAACTTCTGTATCATCACCAAGTTTTTGATTTTTAGTAATACGCTTTGGATAAACGTTAGTTACAGTTGCTAAAAATAATTTATTATCATTAAATAAATCCATTATACTTCCTTATTACCAACTACCCGATGCACCACCACCATATTGACCACCACCGCCTGTATATGGTGGTTCCTGTGTTGTTGCGTTTGGTGTTTTTGTTTGTGGATCTCCTACTGAAAAATTACCTACTTGATCCCCAACTCCAGGTGATGTTGATGTTCCTCCTGGTTTTTTCTTTGACTTTTTAATCTCTTTACCTTTTTCAGTATCTTTATTTTCTTGTTGTTTTGTATCATAATTATAAATTTGTTCTTTTTCAACAAATGTTGTATCAGCCATTTCTGTTCCTTCAATTTGTCCACGAGTAAATGTTATTGTTGTTGTCCATTGTTCGCCCCATGTAAAACTATGAGATACAGCGTTAATATAACAATAAAAATCTCTTACTTGCCACAATTTATCATTAGCAAATTTTTTAATAATACATTTTTGACCAATTTTGTATTTTGAATCACCACGTACTATAAAATTACCTTTCCACCAATAATTAGCATATTTTTGAAACAAAGAATATGCTGACATATAAAAATCTACAAAATCATCAGAATATAAATCATTAATTGTTATTGGTCTTACACCATATCTTTGCCAAAATTCTAATATTGCTGATCGTGATGAAAGTGATTTATTATCAATATGATTCTTTTGAGTTTGTCTTATCCATGCAAGTGTTTTTGCTAATTTATTTTTTGTTGGAGCAAGTGGTTGTAAATTTTTAGCATTTTTAGCTTTATTAAATAATAATTTTTGTCTTTCATTAAATTTCTTTTCACTTAATGCCATAAATGTTTTAACAATTTCTTCTGTTACTGGAGCCATTCCAACAGCTCCCAACATAATTGGCATTTTACCTGCCCAACTTGCAATAGGGACAGATAATACTAAAGTTTTTAATTCATCATCGCTAACTGTAAATTGCCATCCTAATACATCTTCTTCTTTAATTTCAACCCAATCTTTAATTAATTTCCCAGCTTGTGTATCAATATTACTATCTTTTGTATCAAAATTCCATGCGTCTAATGCTCGACGTAATACAATATTGCCAACTTCATCCATAAAAAATTCATTAAATGGTAATTGAGCACTTTGTTTTAAAATATCAAAAACAGGAGATTCAGATGAAATATTAGCAATATTTCTATTTGTTGTCGCAATATATTGCATTCTACCCCAAGGATAATATGCTTTTTCCTGTGCGTTTTTCCCAACTAAATCACTTTTACTAACGCCAGCTTCTCGAGCAGATTCTATATCTGTTGCCCAATAAAAATAATTAAAACTTGGTTCTGCATTATGTATAACTTCAACATATGATTGAAATGTTCCATCTTTAAATTTTTTCTTAATATCAACCCATTTTACCTTAAACGGTGGGGCTTTCTTAAGTTTTCTAGATGTTACAGTTGTTCCTTCTATTATATTATCATTTTCATCAACTGCAATCATTTCTTTATCAGTTAAAATTCCAAATAAATAATTTACTAATATTAAATCGATAGCTTCATTAGGTCGCAATCCTAAAAGAGCAATTTGACCAGTTACTTTTCTAAGAAACATTTCATCATATGGAAAATTAAAAAATAAATAATGAACTGCTAAGAATTTGGCTAAACATTGCCCACGTATAATTATTTGATTATTAGCTGCATTTTCCGTTAATCCAAAGTTATTTTCTACTGCATCAATAAAACCACAAAACACTAAATATGGATTATTATATCTCTCAACAATTCCTAAAGGTACAACATCTTCTTTTGATGTACCAATTGGTTTTTTTGTTTTTGGATCTGTATTAAATGGACGATCATAATAACCATTTCGATCATAAATACCAAATCCTTGTTGAGGTGCGTTTTCAGCCATATAAATTTCAATATAATCCATAGGCTTAATTCTAAAAAAAGCGGAATTTTGGCTAAATGTTACAGTATTTTGAAATGCACTATCAAAAAAATGTTGATTATAATCTAATACAATCCTAAAAGAACCAGTAGTCGAATATATATCTTTATTTGTTGTAATAGATAAAACATTTGTTGGGTTAATTTCACCTGATGCTGTAATAATTCTTATATAATAATCTGGAGCGTATTCTTTTGACATTTATTAAAACCATCCTGATAAACCACGCGTTACACCAACTCCTGCGCCTTTACCACCTTCAACCTTGCTTTCATTTCCAATAGTTAAACTTTTATCAACAGTTGGGGATGGTGGTTGTTCCATTCCTGGCATTTTAAATCCCATTTTAATTCCTAATGCTTGTATCATTCGTGATACTGTTCCAAATCCAGCACTATTAATTTGACGAAGTGCTTCTAATGAAACTTCTGCAGAATCTTGAATAAATTTTTTACCCTTTAAAGCATCTGATGAAGCTTGACTAAAAGCATTTCGTATTTTATGAAATTCATGTCGAAAAATAGCTGATTGGCCTTCAATTGGATGTTTTAAGTCTTTTAATGTTTTATTAACATCAGCATCAACGGTTCCTCGCGCATTTTTCATTAATAATTCTTTTTCTTCATCTGGCATTAATCCCATTTTAGCAACATACGCACCTGATACGCCTTTACCACCAGCCAACCATTGTGCATATTGGTTCATTACTGGTGGAGCACCAGCTCTCCCCATAAAACCACCAACATAATTACTAATTAATTTAGCTTCTTCTGCTGTCGGAGTTGCAGCACCCATTTGAAATAACGCTATTCGTTCAGGATCAATCCCTGCTGCTATATACATTCCAAACATAGCAGGATCATTTAATGATGCACCAATTGTTTGTTGTAGTCCTTGAATTGCTTGACCAGCTGCTTTGCCACTTATTCCAACTTGTGATGGACCTCTAAACGCTCTTGTAGTTTCTCCAAGAGCTTGTGATGGTCTTAAGCTCATTATTGCTAATTGAGTTCCCATTGCAGACATTGTTTGTAGTTGTTCTGCTTGTAATGCTGGAGCAACACCTTGTTGTCGCATTGTATCAATTGCTTTTTTAAATTCTCCTCCAACATCACCACCAGGAATCCACATTTGCAATGATCTGCTTGCTTGCATCATTGTATTTGCAGATTGTCCATATAAAACAGTATACTTAGCAAAATCTTTTACCGTGGCCGAAAATTCAGCATTTGTTCCACCACCTGTTTGAGCAAACATTTCTGTAAAACCTTTTAATTGTTCAGGAGATAAAATATTAACCCTATTACCACCTACACCAAATGGTCCAGGTGTTTGTAATTGTGCGGCTCGTGTAAGGTAATCAAATCCAGTTCCACCACTACGTAATCCAGCGCGTGACATTGAATATCCAAACCCTAATGCTTGTGGTACATATTCTTCAGCACGATCCATTGTTTGTTGAGTACCATATAGCCAAGCTGCTCCAGCTAAAACACCACTTCTACGTGCAACCTCACCAAGTAAAATCTTTAATGATGCTGCAACACCTTCACCTTTTTCCCGACTTTGTCGATACGCTTGTCCTGCTGGCTGCAAGTATCTTCCAACAGCGGCCATACCAGCACCCATTTGTAAGATGTTGCCTTGCATAGCCCCACCCCACATTGTACCAATACCCATGCCACCAACTAAAGCATTAAGTAATCCACCACGCTGTGATTTATCAACAGCTTGATCCATTTCTGAAAAACTACCAATGACTTTTTTAATACCTTTATCTAATTCATCATATGTGTCAGCAGTTTTTAAAATACGTTGTGTTTCTCGTTGTGATACTCCTCTAGCTTCAAACTGCTCTAATCCCATACCTTTCAATGCGCCTTCTAAAGACGTTTGAATAGATTTTTCAGCACGAGTCATTATTAATTCTGCAGTTTGTTGTGCTTCGTCTTTAGCTGGTCCTTTTTCACTTAAAGTTTCTAATGCTTGCCCAGCTCTCTTAAATTGCGAAAATGCATCTTTAATACCAGACATATTATCATTTAGATCTTTAAAATGTTGATTAGCAACAGAATCACTATGAATCTGCCCAGGTTTTGAACCACCCAATATAGTATTAATCATTTCTGACGGCATTGTTTTGTTTTTCCTCAATATTTTTTATGATTTCATTTTGTGCTAACTGTACTAAATTATCTTTTTCTTCTCTGCGATGTAATGATCTTTGACGTGCTTCTTCTAATTTCTTTTTCCATATCACATCAGCTTCTTCTTTTGTTACGCCACTTCCTGCAGTTCCTTCACGCTTTTCATTATCATGTGCTAAATGGGCATACAATAAGATATATTGCATTTTAGTAAGATTTTGCACAGACCATGGTAACCCATATTTTTCCCAAACACCAAATTTTAATTCTTGCCAGGCTGTGCTAACGCTTTTTTTAAGCTATCGAAATCTGTTTCGCTATCACTTTGAAATTCAATAAACTTAGAATAAACAGGAAATACAATTTCTTTATACGCTTTTCCTACTTGTTTGATTCTTTGTATCATATCCCAAAATGTACCTTTAAAAATATTAACTTCACCATCATCATCAATAATTTTAATTTTATCAACAACAATATCAAGTGTTGCTAACATTCTAACAGCAATAGTAATAAGTGCATTATCCACTGCTTGACCAAGAATTTCTTGTTCCCTAACAGCCATTTTTAACTCTTCTTGAACTGTTGGAATGTGAACAGTAAACTCAAATTTAATCTTTCGTTTGGGATTTTTTTCATCATCAAACGTAGTTAATATTTTTGCTGTAAGATCATTTCCCAATTCTATCTTAGCTAACTTAATATCTGTCTTTTCAATTTCTTGATCATTGTTTTTTTCTTCCACTTTTTTCTCCTCTTTTTTGTTTTCTTTAATTTCTACTTTTTTATCTTGCTCTACCATTTCTTTCACCTCCTCATTACTTACGTGTTTGGTGATCCTCTAAAAATTGCATCTTCTAATTGTTTTGCAAAAATATCTAATCCCTCCATAACAGCTACATTATCAATGTTAATTGTAATATTTCTTGAAGCAACTCGGCATCCTCGCAACATAAATAAATCATTTCGATTTGTAGTTAAAATATCAACTAATCTTGAAGCCTTCTCAACATCTCCTTCTGGATATTGAACAATTGGATTAGCAACTCTAATATCAAATTCAAACATTGAAAATAAATCTCCAATATTTGTATTACCGACTAATAATTCTCGTGATCTATCTAATAAATTTCCACCAGAACTATCTGTTATTTGTTTAAAAATAGTAGCTCCAGCTTTAATAACAGCACCAACATCCGCTATTGCTTGTGTTAATTGATCTCCAGAAGTTGTTCCCGAATTTTGTTGATTTCCTAAATCTTGTAATTTTTCTACAAGTTGAACAATTGCTCGTTGATCTCCAAAAAACGAATCCATTTCTACAAATGCACGTTGTGCTGATACAGTATATTGTGCAACACCTTGAGCATAATTTTGTATTGTATGTTGATATAGATTTCTTACAGGTAACAAATCATAATTTGCATTAATTGTGAGATTTTGTAAATATCCTACTTCATGTCCAGTAGGCATCTCAATAATACAATTTGCTGCAGTAATTGTTTGTTTAACTCTCATTATATAGACCTCGTTTGAAATAACATTGTTACATTTTGCATCACTACAATATTACCAATCGTTACAGATAAACTTCTTGCTGTTAAACAACAATTTTTATATTTAGCAAATATTTTGTCATCTGGATTAATTAACTCAACATCAAAATACACTACAAATGTTGCTCTATCAGTTAATGTTTTACCAGAAAATAAAGCATCAAACCAATCATAAACCTTTTCTACGTCTTGTTGTGGTTTATTTAATTGCATTTCACCGTCTTCAATATCGGACCTAATATACCCTTCCATCTCAGAGTTTGGGACTAAATAAGGTGTTAACTTATCAAAAAATAAGTCACCATCTAATAAAGCACGAGACGCAATAATGCGTCCAGTATGTACTCCCGGCAAAAAGACAGCAGGCATATTATTGCCAATTTGATTAACTGGTTGAACATGAAAATCCTCTTCTACATTTAATTCTTGAAGAGTTCCAACTTCAACATTGTCAAACAAAATTCTGGCAGTTAATGCTGTTAAAGGATTTCCAATTATTCCTGGCATTTATTCTCCTATAATTAAACAAAAATGGGCAGGAAGCTCTAGTCTTCTTTTCAGATTTTATTCTTAGCCCATTTAAGTTAATTTACTATTAAGTAGTTGGTAATGCGTTCATCAACTCTGCTGCGCGATTTGAATCAGTCGCAACTTTTCTCTTTCTTGCAAATAACGAAACATCACTCATAATAATAACCCCGCCAACATCAACTGTTGCACGTCGTGTATTTAATGAACAATCTTCGAATACAAAAAGAGGTGCGCCTTCAGCATTTTGGATTTGAACATCGAAGTATAAACTTACAATTTTGTCTCCTAGATCAATTCCACCACCACCTGCAAGAATAGCCGCAACTAAATCTTCTGGAGTTACTGTTGCATTTTGCAATGCATCATTATCCGTAGCAGAAGGACCTTTGCCAACAAAAGGAGTTTTATCCTCGAAGTCGCCATTTTTCATTGTATAAAGAAGATCTAATACTAAATCAGTCTCTAACAATGCACGTCTTGCTGTTAAATCATATTGGGCTACGCCCGGAACATGAATAACATCAATACCATTACCTATTGCACTTAATCTTCTATAATTGTTGTTTTCATTCCATGACAACGATTGTAATTCACCAACTGCTCTTCCAAAGAATAACAATGTAGCGGTAATCGCTGTTAATGGAGCTCCAATTAAGTTAGACATTTTCTTCCCTCCTTTTTATTATAGTACGTTGACAAATTCAGTAGTTACGAAAATCCAGTTAATTGGATTCACAGGAGCTACTTGATAATTCACATAGAATACTTTTGGATTATCAGGATCTTTTGTAACCCTAATATTTCTGTATCCTACAATGATTTCTGATTCTTTCAATCTTCCAAGAACAGATTGTGCTGTCGCTTGGATTTGACTTTCAATACCAAATACACCTTTCTTACCAATATAAGTAGATTCAAGAATTGATCTCATATTACTATTAATATAATCTTTTATTCTTAATACACTATATTCTTTGAAAGGATCTTCAATCGCTTCTGATTTGTCTTGAACTGTTGTAATACCTCTAACGATTCTTCGTCCTTGAGGTACTTCTTCAATTGCAAGAATACCATATTTAACTAAGGTATCTTTTTCAGATTCAGTATATCTCTCAGCAATACTTGTTGAAGTAATTGTTTGATATGTTAATGGTGTTGCAACGTCAACTCCAGCAACTCTACCAACAATTTTTGCAGCAGTATAAGCTGCAGATTCACTATCAGTACCTGGAGCAACTAATACCATTCTTTCAGAATTCATATTATAAGCTCTCCATACTAATGAGTTAGTTGTATCGATATCCCCAATTGAATCATCAGCGGTTGCACCAACAATCGCAGTTCTTTCTAATCTTTGTTGAGAATATGTTTCAACATGAGTTTGGAATAACGCATGAACTGTTGCATCTGTCGCACCAGCCGGATGTAGAATATTTACAAATTCATTTTTGTAAAGATCTAATGCTGTGCTCCAATCAGCTAACTGTAATGGTGTTCCATCACTACCTCCTGTTAGATTTGTAAACCCAACATTAGCAGGTAAATTTCCACTTACCGATGTAGTCATTGAAACAAGAACAGAAGCATTTTCTACTGTTACCCCATTAAAATAGTCAACAATTGCTTGACAATTAGCAAAATTATCACCAGTCTCAACTGTTGTTCTATTTGTTGTTGAATCATAGAACTGAATTGTTACTTTTTTCCCACTTAATGAACCATCTTCAACCTTCACTTTAATATCATTTACATAACTTCCATAATCTAATGATGTAACTTCTAATACATCACCACTTGTTGCGTCTTGTAAAACTGTAGAAGCTTGTGTAGCATTACCAACACGAGTCATATAAATAACTTGTGCGCCATGCTGCCATGCTTGATTTGCTGCCTCATATAAGTCTCCGCCTCTAAGAACTTGGCCCGCAGTTACTGGATCTGTATATCTTGTAACTACATTTGGCTCTCCTCCTTCAGCTGGACCTAACATTGCAACAACTCCACCTGGAGCTAACGCAATAGACGTTAATCCAGATACATCCGTTTTAACAGCCGCTTGTGGTACTCTATAAAACTTTCCGTCAAACACTGGGCTCATAATAATTCCTCCTTTTCTAAGTTATTATTCATTCTTTCTCTCCTTTTTTTATTCCTAATTCATTTTCTGTCCAAATTGAATAAATTATATTATTCTTATTACAATATCTTTGCGATGCTTTTATTTGTAATAAATTCCTTTTCTCTTTTAATCTTCGCAACGCCTTTACATCTATCAATTGTCTTTTGCCTGATTTATATTTTATTAAAATATCTGGAATATGATTTTTAACTTTCTTATTACTTTTATATGATATTTTAAAAGGCTCAGCTTCCCAACTTTTAATTATTGAACTTGCTTTCTCTATTAATTTATAAGCACATAATTCATAACTCGATCGATAATATATTTTTATATTATTAATTTTTGAAAAAAAATAACCACTCTTATAACGGGAATATGGGTTAAATTTATTATTAATAATAGCATCACTCATTGATTTACTTATCTTTGCTCGTGTTTCATTTGAAACAATATGTCCTATTTTTCTTTTGTTATTTTTTTGTTTTTCTCTATATTCTTTAGATTGCCACATTTTTTTTTACGGCTTTACTTATATTCTTTTTATGAATAGCACTTTTTTTTCTTCCTTCTTGTTTTTTACTTTGCCGTTTTTTTTGTTTTGTTAGAATGTTTTTTACCAGTCATTCCTGATTTATGCCCTATTGTAAAAACCATACCAATCCTCCTATCGATTGTTCCTAAATTAAATACAGGCAGGCAGTTTAGGAAAGCTGCTTTTCGATCCGTCGATCTAGCCTATCCTTTTCTAATTTGTTGTTTTGTTAAACATATTTTTATATAATTCTATCCATTCTTTTCTTTTTCTTTCATGATTTGGATCTTTAACATTTGCATGGACCTTAATTGCTTTAATATACATTGGGTCTATTTCGGTCGCAAATTCAAAAAAATTAATCATTGATTCTGCATTATTTATTACTTCAACCATAATCTTTTCCTCCTTTAATAAAAATCGCCAGTGGCAATTATTGTGTTTACTGTAATTCCTTCAACTAACTCATCTGTAGACCCGTATTCTAATCTAGTTGTGACTAAATATGTGAGAACCCCGCGATATATCGTCCTTGGTAATTTAGCTACATCTAATTCTTGATCTCCTCCACCAATTCGATAAAATTTAATAAACTGAAATTTTTCAAATAAATCTTCTTTTTTATGCTCAAACAAAATTTGTCTTGTTAATAAATATAAGTCATCTCTATATTGTGGATCTAAAGTCCAAATTGCAATTTCAAAAATATCAGTTTGTAATGAAGAATATTTAGAAGATCCTAATTGATTAGCTTGATTTTCTTGTTGATATAAATCAGTGACGAATCTCATTTCTTCAGGTGCAGTAATTCTAGAAATAGTAATTAATGCTTTTTTATCAATTTCTTCTACTGTTCTTGGATATGCTGTAACAACTTTAACATCGATTTTATCAGGATATTGTTGCATTAATTCGTTATAACGATTTCGTAACATTAACCACAGACCATATTTTGGATCAATAATTGCCATCTATTAATACTCCCTATCAGGCTCTATTTCGTTTAAATATTGTTCTATTCGTACAACAATACCTTCTTCAATTTTTTGTTTAGCTTTTTCTACAAAATTTGTTGCTTGATATCCAGGATGTATCCAACTATCTGGCGAAGAATGCGGTCCAACTCTTCTAAATACCGTTCCACTAGTAGTTTTTAATGGTACAGTTTTTCCCATTAATCCTGGCTTCATATCAAATGCACCATATCCTCTATTTAAAAAAGATGCTTGATACCCAGCTTCACCTGGAGTATCACTACCAATTATAATACTATATACACCAGTGGATGTTTCACCAAGATATCGTATAGAATTTAATAACCCAGCAGTATGTCTTCTAATCCCAACACTCTGTATTGTTTCGACAACGTCTTGAATACCTTCAGTTTTTAAATATTCATCTACAATACCACTAAATCGTAATTGTAATCCTGTTAAATTTGCCATTTTAAAAATCTATTTTCCTTACGTGTATTCGCTTGCCAAGAAACTCCCCCATTTGTATTGTCTGAGGCATGCTCATTACTTTCCATATTCCTGCTTGACCATGTATTTTAATTTTATC
>Ga0180433_10011557_pt1 | contig 10458 bp, 14 predicted proteins | sample SS_ome_8_FD_132980 | JGI IMG/M metagenome (GOLD analysis project Ga0180433, IMG submission 132980) | Hypersaline lake sediment archaeal communities from the Salton Sea, California, USA - SS_1_D_1 metaG | ecosystem: Environmental > Aquatic > Non-marine Saline and Alkaline > Hypersaline >...
CGGCATATTTTTCTATAGAACTTCTAACTTCTTTGACGTATTCACTCCATTGTAGCTGATTGAGTTTGTCATCCGAATTGCCTATTTGTACTATGATTGTCTTCATTGTGACCTCATATAACGTCATTATAAGCGGTTGCGGGGGCACCCGTCGCCATGCCTATTATCGCTGTCGGGTTCCCATGCCCAGGCGTTGTTAAAACTTGCCGCCCCCGCAATCCGCTTGATTAGCTTGTTAACTGGCGGGCCGGTCGTTACCCCGGCTCGGGCTCTGCCGGATGGGGGTAAACTGCTTTCGCCGCAACATGCCCAAGTTTCGGTTTACTAACAGATTCGCCCTTCATCAAGGTAGCGTGTCTACTTTCCACGCCGCCGCCAGTTAACGTTCAGATAACCGGACGGGCCGGCTGTTTGGCCCGTTCCGAGTTGATTGGCTTGTTAGCCGTTTATAGGCCACGGCTGCACTTCTTTCACCAGTTCGCGGACTAACGGAGATGACAGATAGTACCCATCTCCTTCGATCAGTCTGTAATTTTTCAATGTTGTTTTATCGACCCAACCAAACAGAGGATCTTTGATATTTGGTTCAAGGTTGTTCAAATCAACATTATCTTTGTTTAGCATTTTGATCACCATAGAGACGGCTAACAGTGCAATAGATGGAAAACTGTCCATCTATTGGCGGAACGTTCGTAATAGCATGGAAAACATTCCCATACTATTGCGGACATTCGTCGTGTTTGTCGTTTAATAGGCCGATGCCTTTGAATTGCTGGGTGGTGCTGGCTGATGGCCTGAAGGTGATTACCTTGAAGCTGTCTAATATGCTGGCATAGAATTTACTCCTTTTCATGTGGCGGTTGTTGCCGCACCAGATCCGGAAGGCGTCGTATAGGGCGGTTTTCCGGATGGTGGCGTTTTCTGCCAGGATGCATTCATCCTGGACGAATGAGAGGACGGGGTCCACTTGTGTTTTTAGTTTGTCTTTTCCCATGACGACGGATTCAGGGGTGGTGAAGCATTTGTTTTCGAGGACGCGGTACAGGCCATCTAACGCCCAGAGGAATACGCCGTCAAGTACGGCTTCGAGTTCGTCTTTGAGGTAAGGATTACATTCTTTCCCTTCGAAATTTTGTTTGAATTCGAGGACGGTGATCCGGCGGAAGAATGAGTTTGTGCGCTCGTTTATGTGGGGGAATTGGTTCATGCTAATAAAGTGTTTTGCGTAGGGCCTGAACCGGATGTCGCCGATGCCCTTTCTCTCGCACTGGATTTCGTCGCCGGCGGATGCTTTCTTGAAGCCGGTGACGTCTACCCTATCCGGGCTGGTTTCCGACTCGGTGTTTATGTATTTGTCTTTGAGTTCGGATAGGCCGAACCGGCCGGCCATGCGTTCTATGCCGATGTGGCAGATGGCGTTTGGGCCTAAGAGTTTGGTGAGGACGTGATCAACTACCCCTTTGCCGTTGCCGCCGTCACCGATGGCGAAGATGACACCCGGGAATAGGATTTTTGGGAACAGGCAGTACCCGAAAAAATCCTGAAGGGTGTCGAGTTTCAGGGGATCGTCTGCGAAGATTTTGGCGATGGCTTCTATCCAGGGGTCGCAGTCGGCATCTTCGTTATAGCTAATCGGAAATTGCACTTTACTATTATAGGTGTGGTCGTGGGGGAGCAGCTCGCGTTCTTTGATGCCCCACATGCCGTTGACGAGATTCAAGTACATGGGGTCTGTTTTGATTTCGTCGTAATCTTTGTATGTTTGGGCCGTTAGCATATCGACAATCTGGTTGATCCAGGCGGGTTTTGAATATTGGCCGAGTACCTGGTGAACGGTTCTTTTTATTTTGCCGATGGAGTATGGGCGCCAGACGCCGGCGGCGGTGTATTTCCAGAATTGGTTTTCTTCTCCGCAGCAGTAGACCGGTTCCAGCAGGGATTCGAAGTAGTCGGCGGCCAGGGCCGGGTTCAGGGCCGGGCGGCCTTTGTCGTTTTTGTAGAGGAATGGGAGTTCCTCTGTTTGGTAGGCGACGGCGGCGGCGGCGCCGGTTGTTGCGGTGGGTCTTGGGGCTGCGCCGTATGGGGGCGGTTCTGGTTGGCGGGTGGTGGTTCTGGTGGGGTCGTATCCGGTCATGAATGGGGCGAGGTTGGCTGCGCCGCTGATGGCTGCGCGGGCGTCGTGCCATGTTCTGCCATGGCATCCGTTATGGAAGCATTGGTAATATAGTTGCCCGTCGCTTGATTGGCTGATGGCGGCATCCCGCCCATGATCAGGGTCGAATAGGCAGGTGCTTAGGACGTATAGGGTGTAGCCTTTTTCCGTGCCTGCCTTTTGTTGGTATGATATGCCGTGATGGGCTAAGTACTTGGGCAGGTCGAGGCTGCCGAGGTCGCTGTCTGTTTGCCGGCGGGTTGGTTTCGGCCGCTGCATGGGGACGACGTTGGGGGGTTGTTTTTTTGGTTTTTCTTTGGGTGCGTGTGCCGCGAGTACATCCAATATACGGTCGTTTACCGGGATGTCGGCTAAAATGGGGAGGTGGTCACCGGAAAATTGTATCCGGCTGACCCGCTGGGGCCGCTGTTCGGTGTGGTCGCTTTTTCTGGCGGTGGTGCCGTATAGTTTCCAGATGCGGGCAGGGTTGTAGACTTTTAGGTCGATGTCTACGAACGGGTCTGCCCATCTTGCGGCGGCGCCGTGAAGGGCGGTTCTGATTTTTGTGGTGGTTTCTTCGCCGGGCGGCAGGTCCGGCAGGCGGAACAGGAGGTGTGCGCCGTTGCCGCTAATGGCGCTGATGCCTTTTTGGGCGGTGCGTTCTTTTCTGATGTCTTCGTGTATGCGATTTCTGAGCCGCCAGGCCCGGTCGAATTCTTCTTGGCTGGTGTTGAGGTCTGTGCCGCCGCCTGATCGGATGGGGTCAAGGTCGATGGGGAGCCACCGGATGGTTTGTATGTTGGCGTCTGCGGTGGTTTTTGTTTTGTTGGTGGCGGCACGCAGGCGGTTGTTTGCCCGGCCGAGGAAGTCGGGCATTACCGGGTTTATGGTGAAGTAGATTCCGGGGGTTTGTTTTTTTTCGAGGGCGGCGGCAGCGGCGGCGAATGCTTCCGGATCGTTGAAGTAGCCGAAAACGATGCCGGCGCCTTTGGCCCAGCCATCCCATGGGCCTTTGCCGCCGCATCCGTAGGCACGGATTTCGCAGACTTCGCCGGGGTTGAAGAACAGGGTAAAGATGTCTTGGAAGTTATGTTTTGGTTGTTTCATCTCTTAGTATTACCATTCCGGGGTCTGTTCTGAGTGTGTCTTCGATTCCCTGCTCTACCAGGCGCTCGTTCGCGTATCTGTGATGGGGCGTCCAGCGGCCCCATTTTGTGAGTTCTTCAAGCCGCCTGCCGTTTACCCTCATGAACCTTATACCCGCGTTCCTGGCCCTGGTGAGTTCGGTGTCGTCTATGGTGTATGGCATGTCTTCTCCTTAGTTTGTTTTCTAATGTTTCGAGGTATTCCCTTACCATGCATAGGCAGGGTTTGACTTTGACCGTTACCATGTGGCGGCCGTTGACCGTGCGGGTGTGATATGTTTTTTCGAGTGGCCTGTGGCAGTGCTGGCATATGTAGTTCATGTTCGTCTCCTTTAGCTGGGGTTAGTATGCTTCCTTTGCGTTTTTCTTCGTCTGGGCTGTCGGCACGAACAGGCTGTCCAGCGCGTCCACATCGTCTTGGTCGGCTTCAGTTATATAGTGCATGTAGGTGCCGATTGTTATGTGGACGTTTTTATGGCCGAGGGCTTTTGACACTTTTTGTATGGCGTCGCCCTTGTTGAGCCTGATTGTGGCATAGGTATGCCGAAAATCATGGAGGCGGATGCGGCGGAGTCCGGCGTATTCTGTTATTTTGTTATGCACCCGGCGGGTTAAGTTTGCCGGGTGGTATGTGGTGGCGGTGTCTGTTATGAATATTCTGTCGGGTACTGCCTGCCATCCGTTACTTATTGTTTGTTTTTTTCTGGTGGTTCTTAACCTTTTTAATGTTTCAGCAAGTTCAATGGTCATTGGCACGCGGCGGGATGCGCCGGTTTTGGGGGTGCCTTCGATGCCTTCGGTGATTGTTTTGCTCACGACTATGAACCGACTGTGGAAATCTATGTCGCCCCAATTGAGGGCGATGGCCTCACCCAACCGCATGCCGGTGCATGCGAGGCTCAAGAAAAATGGGTAATATGATGGGAACCTGTTTATGCAGGTTTGCAGGTAGATTTGCAACTCATCAGGTCTGTATGGGTCAGGGGTTGCGGTTGTTTCACGGCCGCCGACGTATTTTTGCAGGCCGGCGGCTGGGTTGGCGGTGATGATGCCGTCTTCTATGGCCATGGTCATCATCGAACTGATGCAGCTTTGTATCCGCTTGATCCTGTTTCTACTGAGGGTGGCGCTTTTTTCTATCAGTATATTTTTTATGTGTTCTCTGGTTATGTCAACGATTCTTTCAGCTCTGAAATTCGGGAGCAGATGGATGTTAAAAATGCTGTTGTAGCTGCGGTGTGTCGATGGTTTGAGGCTGTTTTTGACATATCCGTTGAGGAATGTATGGGCGTATTCGGAGAATGTGGGGGATGGTTTGACTTTGGCGAATGCGTTTTGCCCGAGGGCAAGGCGTGCACGGAGTTTGTCGGCGACGAGCTGGGCGGTTTTTTTGTTGCCGACGAGTTTGCTGGTTCTGCGGCCGTTGGTGCTGACGAAGACGTACCATTTGCCTGATCCTCTCTTTTTTTCCCTGACTGTGACGCCCATCTTTTGACCCTCATTTTTTTAATTATTTTTCTGATTGTGTCTGAGCTTCTGCCGAGATGGCTGGCTATTACGTTGGGGCTTTTGCCGGCCTTGTACATTTCGCAGGCTTTGTTTTTTTCTGCGATTGTGACGCGGGGGGCTGAGCTTGTGAATCCGCGTTTTATGGCTTTGTTGACTGCGCAGGCTGAAAAGCCTATGGCTGCGCCGATTTTGGCGCCGCTTGCCCCTTGTTTGTGCATGCGTTTGACCGTTTCTAATTGCTCTGGGGTGATCCAGTTGAATTTTGGGCCGGCGGCGTATCTGTGTTCCGGTTTGTATGCCGGGTCGCCTGGTATCGCGGCGATGTCGTACCTTCCTGTTCTGATGGCGGCGTCGTATGTTTTTCGCCCTTGGCAGTAGATTGCGCAGGTTTCTTTGTCGCCGTGCAGGTTTTTGCATTGTGCGCAGGGGCTTTGTTGTTTGGTTGGCGGGTACATTTAGTTTGCGCTTATCTGACTGAGGATGTCCGAGACGATGGTGTCTGTTTCCGGGTGGTTTACGCGGCAGCCGGTGAGGTATTTGCCGACACTTTGGACGTTGACCAGGGTCGGTCCGGTGTCGGGTTTGCTGGCGATGATTAGCCCTTTTTTGATCCAGGAACGGACGGTTTTTTCTCCGATGTCGAATTCTTTGGCGATGGTTTTTACTTTGGCGTATTGGAGCATGGTTATCCCCCCCCTTATCCGTTTTGGTATATGTTGAAGTTGTTTACGATTCTTGATGGGATTCGTTGGGTATTATTTCCATCAACGAGTGGCGCCATGGCGTTGACGATGGCGACGAATAGCCTTGGCTTTATCTGCTCTTCGATGGGAAGGCTTGGGTATTGGCACATGCATGGGTGTGTTTTTTGTGTGTCGCATTTTTGGTTCCCGCATCTCCATCCGTTTTCGGCTTTGGCTGCTACCCATATTGCGTGGAGTTGTTCGGGGGTGATGTCGGGTTCGTTGAGTACGTGATTGACGCCGTTTATGGTGAGCATTTGGTCTTCTGGCGCCATGGCGAGCCAGCCTGCCTGGTTTACGGTGATTGTGCTTGCGTATACCATTTGAATGAGGTGTACTATTTGGGAGAGCCCGTCAATATCCATTGATTTAGCCTTGTTGATTTAGCCTTGGAATCTGCTTTTGATGGTTTCTATGTAGCTCTTCTGGGCCCCATGGGCATACTCGATGACGTCTTGTGCATTTGACATGAGCAGTTCTATGGTGGTGATGTCTTCTGATGTGAGCTGGCCGTCATGGTCAATGAATGATTCTAATAGATCCACCGCCAGCCGGAGGTAGTGGCTTTTTTTGTTGGCCCGTGATTCGATTATTTTTTTGAGATCAGGGGAGCAGGCCATTGATACCCGATCTTCTAACTTTTCGCTGGGTTCGCCGATAAGCTGGTTGATGCGGTGGACGGTGGCGTTGAAGTTGAAGTTGTTTTTAATTGGCATCTTGTGCCTCTATTTTTTCTGCGAGGGCTTTGTATAGTTCTGCCGGTGTCATGGAAAATACCTTGTGCCATGGAATGTCGATGCTTTCGCCAATTTTCTTTGCAGCACATGTGCCGTAGGCCCCATTGTTGAATATTCTGCTAAGGTGCCCTTGAGATATGCCTGTTAGATTGGCAATTTTGCGTTGGTCTACGCCACTTGAGGCGGCGACTTGCCTTACTGTTTTATCTTTGATTTCTCTCACTTTTCCCCCTGCTATTGTTTTGTTTTTTTCTATATTCATATTAGGAATATATTGGAATGTCAAGATTAAATATTCTTTTTATGAATTTATTATGTATATATGGAAATTTATAGAGGTTGCTTTTATTCCGTATTTGTATAATTGTTGTTATTATGAATAGTTGTTTTGATCATTTTAGGATTGGCGTGCGGTATGTGATGCAACAACGGGGCTTGTCTCAGAAAACGCTCGCTATTGATGTGTTGGTTACACAGGGGACTATATCTAAGTTACTTTCCGGGAAGAATGAGGGGACAGTGAGGCTCCGCGAGTCCATTGCTGCTGTCCTTGATATGCCGGTGGTTGATCTTGTGGAGATCGGGCGGCGGGTGGTTGGGGCGGAGTCGGTGGAGGATAAACGTCGATGGTATAGGGATGATTTGTCGGAGTTGTTCTCTGAGTTCCCGAAGCTGCGGGAGTATCTTGAGATGGCGCAGCGGGCGTTGCGGATGGGCAATCGTGAGCTGGCGGTGATCACGTTGCGGGATATCAGCAAGGCGCTTGATGGCGTTGAGGATGGTGACGACGCGTTGAGAGGGGGGGCAAAACTTAGGTAGCATGGCGGATATTGATGATTTTTTGGTGCCCGGCGGTTTTCATATTGAGTATGTGGTGTTGGCTATTTTGCCGTTTGTGCTGATGGTGAGGTAGCCGGCGTCTCGCAGTGAGTTGATAGCGGTGTCGTAGGCGGGGGCGCCTTTTAGTATCCTGCTTGATAGCAGGTTTCTGCGTTTGACCTGCCCGCCCCTTTGGTCAATGTATTTGTATAGTTTGAGTGATGGCTGATCAAGGTCAATTTGTTGATCTTGTTCGGCTTTTGTTGTTTGTGGGGTTTGGCCGGCGTCTGTGGCGCTGAGTTGGGGTTGAGTTTTTTTGAGAGTGAGGCGGCTTGCGAGGAAGATGTTGAATATTTGGACGAATAGGCGGAGGGCGACGATGCCCCATGATCGCAGAGCCATGACTGCCATGCTGATGGTTGCTTGGGGGGATGCGTTGAGTTGTTTGAGTGTTTGGGTTCGTTCTTTTTGGGCGTTGGTGAGTTCTTTGTTTGTGGTTGCGTAGTTGAGGCGCTGGCCTTGTTTGTTGAGGTCTGCGAGGCGGGTTTCGAGGCTGGCTATGTTGGCGTCCATGGCGGATATCAGTCTGTTTTGACCGGCTGTTGTTTTGTCTGCTGTGAGCAGGGGGTCGATTCTGCCGTATGAGGAGGCGAACAGGACGAAGCCTACGAAGCAGCATACGATGATGCGGGCGAATTTGTCTTTGTAGGTGGCGGCGATGATGCATCCGCCTTCGAGCATGGCGGCGGTCATCCAGCAGAGCCAGTGGGGTAGGCCCTGGGCCATGCAGAAGTGGGCGGTTTCGTATATAAGGAAGGTTGATCCGAATAGGATCAGGGTTATAAGGATGGCTTGTTTCATTTTTATCCTCCGTAAAAATCTTTCATTTCATTGATGACTTCTTTGACGTTTCCGTTTTGCCATCCGCCTTTGCCGCCATGGACGGCGATGGCTATGTCGGTGATGGTGTGCTTTCTGGTGCCGTCCATGTTTCTTTCGAAGTACATGTTGGCTATTCTGGCTTTTTTGTGGTCGTTGGCGTAGAGAACGACCTGCCCGTCTTTGAAAACGGGGTATTTCTCGTCTGGGTCTTTGTTTTCGGGGGGGTGTAGCGGTGTGGGTGTGGGTGTTACACCTACACCACCGGGGAGATAGTGGCGGGGGAGGGCGGATGTCTGGCGGATGTTTTCTATTTCTGCCCTTTCTCGCTCGATGGCGGTTTTCTTGAGGTCGCTGTCGAGTCTGATGTTGGATATGTGGGTATAGATCCGGTGCCCAAGTAGGGTGATGCCGCCGGTTGTGACGGCGGCGAGTATGAGGTTCGCCATGAATGTATCAAAGTTGTCGCTGATGATGCCTATACAGGCCATCATCATTATGAATGTCCAAACGGCGGCGCTTGTGTTGATAAAGCTTATCATTATAGTAGTACCTCCATGGCTGGTTACCTCCATGGCCCAGGTTGATATGGACCCGGCTGCGGGTATGGCTGCGGATAGTAGCCCCCTGCCCTTTGTTCAGGCTGTTGTTTGCCTTCAGAGTTGTAAATTTTTATGAAGGTTATGGCATCCGATTCGTTGTTCATGTTGGGGAATCTTCCGGTTTTTTGTTTAAAGATTTCCCTGGTTGTAATGTAACGAAGGTGGTCTTTACCGCCGTCACCGGGTCTGGTTGCCTGCTGTGTGTTTTCGGGTTTGCTGGTGGGTTTGATTATCCACCAGATGAATGCTGCGAATATGATTAGATAGGTGATGCCTTCGTTTTCCATGGTTATATCCTCCCCTGGATAAAATTTTGGTTGGTTGTGATGCCGTTGGCCTGCATTAGTTCGATCAGTCTTGGGTTGTTCGATGATATGAGTATCCATTCGAGCTTGTCTGCTTTTTTTTCCGCTTTGTATAGCATCCGCCATATAATAAGCAGGAGGCCTCCGAAGAAAACGCTTACAATATGGGCGATGGTGATGTCGTTTTCTTGGTGTCTGTCCCTGGCGACGTCGGCGAGGGCCGTGGTCGCGATGATGTGGGCTTGGTTGTTGCCCTTGATTCGTTCGAGGTCTGCCGCGTAGGCTGCTGTTTTTTCATCGGCCTGGGCTTTGTCGGCGAGGGATCTGGCCTCAGATGCCCTGCTTTTGGCGGCGGCTGCTCGCTTGGCCGGGGCCGATACGTATATCTGGTTGATGGCGAACAGACAGCCTACGAATGCCAGGCCGGCTATGATGGGGACTAAGAATAGTTTCATTTTTGCACCTCCGTGGCGGATGTGCGGGGCTTGATCTGACGGGTGAATTGAGATATGGGGTTGTCAGTCAATCCGCTTATCCTGAGTAAGTGGGTTGGTTAGCGGCTGGGGGATGTTGTCGCATCTTCCGGCCGCGAAAATTCCTTTTATGAATTCTTTATTCACGGGAGGTATATTTTGTCAAGTAAATATTTTGTTTTTTGTTGCTTGCTATTTGCGCTTTTGGGTTGTGGGTCGTATGGCGTTGCGGGTGATCCGGCGGATTGGGGCGTTTTGTGGGAGGGTATGGAGCCTGATGAGAAATCTTTTTACCTTTTAGGGTATCGGGATGGGTTGCAGATGTCGACGGTAGGCGCCAAGCATGGGTTTGAGATTAGTAGCCTTGGGCATAGTGATGTGGTTGTGGCTGCGGCGGTGTCTGATCTTTATAGGGACGGCAGAAATTCGGTGATACCTATCAATTTGATGGTGATTGTGGCTAAGGATCGGTTGGATGGGGTGGATGTTCGGGAGGCTTTGCGGCGGTTTCGGCGGGGGGTTGATTGATTTTTGTTGCTTGCTATTTGTGAGGTGACATTCCCCATTCAGTGCAGTACGCTAAAAATGGTCTGTTTGTTTTTTTGGGGGATTTGTGCAGGTAGTAATAAGCGTTGATATATTCTTTTCTCCGGTTTTGCTTTTCTGTTGGTGTTAGCCCTTTTATGGCTGTTTGTTTGCCAGTCTTGGCGGAGGATTCCCGCAATAGGCATCCACATGACCGCGTGTTGCCTGATCGGAGATGGGCCGAGAGTACTTCAGTTGTTTTTCCGCAATCGCATATGCAAAGCCAAATCCGCGAGCCTGTAGTAGTATCCCGCGTCCCCTCTATGTCTCTTAAAACCGTGAGCCGCCCGAACTTTTCCCCCTGCTTGACTAACTTTTTTGCCGGAGCCCCAATTGACCCGCCTCCAAACAGCTCTTTTTTGATGGTGTTTTTTATGTCGACCGGGAACGTCTAAGCCTCAGCGGCTTTAGTCCGCTGTAGGCGCTGGTTATGTGGTCGCACCTCGTATGTTTTCCATGTTTCGCAAGTTTCTGTGTTTTTATAGTAGCGGACGGCCACCAACTGCCCG
>Ga0180433_10011558_pt1 | contig 10458 bp, 9 predicted proteins | sample SS_ome_8_FD_132980 | JGI IMG/M metagenome (GOLD analysis project Ga0180433, IMG submission 132980) | Hypersaline lake sediment archaeal communities from the Salton Sea, California, USA - SS_1_D_1 metaG | ecosystem: Environmental > Aquatic > Non-marine Saline and Alkaline > Hypersaline > Sediment...
AGCTCTATTTCTTGATTCTTTGATTTTATTTTCTTTTTTTCTGTAATCTTTCTTCTTGTTATAATATGCTGATAGGAGTACCGCTGGAACGAGGAAATGATGTTCTGGTCCGTGCATTTTTATCTTTGGATTTTTCATTAAAATTAAAGACAACTCTAGCGGGTCTTCCAGTTTACTGTTAATGCAGGTCCGTTCTATGAGATCATTTGCCGGTAGGCTGTGGCACTTGTCGCATACAAAATGCCCGTCTGCACTTGCTACATTTGTATCATATTTATCCAGACAATAATAGCATCTTTTCTTCCTCGCATTTTCTAGATAAATTAGTTCTTTTCCACAGATGAGGCATCCAGTTTTATATTCCATTACATCACCAGTCTATTATGTAATTCATAAACCTAATAGATATAGCGGGATCCCTATTGCAAGGCCGAATGCTATGTTGAATAATTTGATCATTACAGCATCCCTTGTAGTATAGGAGAACAGGGGTATCATTCCGTGTCCATCTTGCACTATGGAGCTAGTTAATAACACAGAAAATGGAACGAGGCCACTAGCAAACATCATAACAAATACAAGATGCGGTCCAGATTCAGGGATTAACCCGACAAGAGCACTTATAATGAGAACCAATCCCATGTTTGCCACTACAAACTCGCTTAAATCCCAATTTATAAGTCCGATATTCACAAAAAGCAGGGCAAAAAACGTCCAGAGAAATATTTTCCATACATGTTTTTTGACTATGTGGCTCCAGATATGATCTTTTAGATAATGTTCCGAAACTGTTGCATTAACAACTACTGCAATAATAGACAGAGATATAAGAATAATTCTTTCAGGTTCATCAAAACTCCAACTCTGAGGGCCCCAGTAACCACTTAAATTCAATAAAATAATGAATACAAAGAATGTAATTAACACATATCTTATAGGAGATAAAAGATGAAATTTTTTTAAAATGGACGGTTGGAAGTAATGTTTTTTATCTACGTCATGTATTTTTTGAAGGCCACATTCCTTACATGGAACTATATTGAAAAATACTGCAATCTTGTCAGCTATCCATGCTCCGCCAATTCCTAGCACAAACAACAGACCAAAAAGTATTAAAGCCTCTCTTGGAAACTGAGTCAGCATAACAAAAGCTTCATCTCCAGAGGTAGCAATCATTCCTCCCACAATAGCGCCAAACGATAAAAGACCATGAACATAAAATGAAACGTTCATAAATGCTCCAAGACATCCAGGTGTTGAACCAAGAAACGAGGCTGTCATATATTGCCGTGTTTTGGTTCCCTTAACTGCCTTTTTCATCCTGCCCTTTGTCATAACATTGATGTAATCAACTAGAAGTAGCATGACAAAGACAAAAATTGTTATCATGATTGTCTTGCTAAGAATGGGTACTATTATGTCAAGCACGTTATCTCTCCAAAACCTACATATAATTTATTGATCTTTCCTCACTATGTGCATTGTATACATTAACATATGTTATATGTTTTCCCATGGGCAAGTGAAGCTGCTATAATCCAAATTGTAAATGTGATTGCGGATATTCCATCAAAGCAAAAGTCATACCATACCAGACAATAGAGGAATTTTTATTGCTCCATTATGAAGGAAAACTGTGGTTAAACCAGTTCTCATACCATTTTTTCCCCATCACTCATACTCTTGCAAACATTTCAAAAGGATAGGTTATTACAATATCATCAGAATTTATATATACTGCCCTATATATAATAAATAACTATAGGATGAACAGAGCAATAAAGTTGGGCATATTGGTTATATTTGTCGTAATATTCATTTTTTCCCCAACTGGGAATATATCAGCACAAGAAAGGCATTTAGTAAATGAAGCACATCCTGGAATCATAATCTATGTCGATTATAATAACACAGCAGGACCATGGGATGGCACAATAGATTATCCGTATCAGCGATTACAGGATGGAATAGACCATGCTTTATCTGGAGATACTGTTTATGTTTATTGTGGGACATATCATGAAAATATTGTTGTTGACAAGAGCATCATGTTAATTGGTGAGAGGAGTAATATTACTATTATCGATGGAAATTATGATGATTTTGTTGTTAACGTGTTCGAAGATTGTGTCACGATAATAAATTTCACTATTAGGAATTCAGGCGGTTATATTGACAATGCAGGTGTAAAATTCAATTCAAATAATAATCTGATTAAAAATTGTATTATTTATAGGACTAAAACGGGAATTTATTTAGATAACTCATCATTCAATGAGATAGATAATTGTACAATTCATACGAACGGCGGTGGCGTACTCTTGAAAACATCAGATAACAACACTGTCAAAGGATGCTCTCTTAGTCATAATTCAATAGCCATTCATTTTGAACACTCGACTAGCAACACAATAGGTTTTTCCTATTTGTATGCAAATGGTATAGCCTGTTACTTTGAGTATTCATCAAACATTGAAATGTGGCATTGCAACATCAGTGATAATAGTGTTAACATAGGTGGTGTTTTTATCAGAGATTGCTCAGATTTTAGCTTAACTAATTGTGTCATCTGTCACAATGGGGCAGGTGTAAGTATATCTTCATCCAGAGAGATATCCGTCACTAACTGTGATCTTAATTTGAACACTCATTTTGCAATATCGCTACGGACGGCATCTTGTGACGTTATTTTTTCAGAATGCGAGATAAGAGATAATTTCAGATTTGGAATATATTTGGAGAAAGGCAATTCATGTATTATAAGGAATAACAACATTTGCGATAATACGCTATATGGTATATATTCCAAAGTTGCAGAGTGTAACGCCTTGCATAACTGGTGGGGATCTAAATTCGGACCATCGTACACCAATTTAAGGTTAGGTGATAAAATAACTTGGTTTCCTCATCAAATAAAATTCTTTCCGTGGCTCATTAAACCGTTAGATGGTATTGGAGCGGACTGGAATAACAATGAACTATATATGAAGGATGAAATCAACAATTTTACGGAGAAACAAGTAAATCTATCTGGAGATGATTCTGATGAAGACGGCATACCTGATTGGTGGGAAGAAAAGTGGGGATATAACCCACTGGTGTGGGATGATCATACAAACTTGGATCCAGATCAAGATGCGTTGAACAATTTTGAAGAGTGCTACACTGATCAATATGGTTCAAGTCCATTTCAAAAAGATATTTTCCTCGAGATCGACTGGATGGAATCGTCAGATCCAAATATCTCGAATAGACCACCAATTGATTTAATAGAAAGTGTTATAACGCTCTTTGACAAGCACGATATCACTCTACATGTTGATCTAGGAGATCTAGGTGGAGGTGAAGAGATACCTCTGATTTGCGCATCTAATTTTTCGTTTGCAAAATTACGAGATGTATATTGGGATTATTTTCTGCATAATGGTCTTACAAACCCTCGCAAAGGCATCTTTCACTATGGAATTATCTGTAATTACTGTCCTGATCTTAATTTTCCATTCTTTGGGTGGGATCAATTTGACTCATTTGCAATATCGTCTAAATGGCTTAAAGAAGAAAATCCTCTGATTGATATAGGGCAACTTATAGTAGGTGGGGCAGTTCATCACCTTGGGCACACTCTTGGTCTAATTGCCGATACGTACGGCGGCATTGATAATCTTGACACTTCTAATCCATTCTCAGTACAATGGTGGAAATATCGAAACTACAAAAGCTGTATGAACTATCGTTATAAATATAAGCTCCTCACTTTTTCGGATGGTTCAAATGGCAAGGGTGACTATGACGATTGGAAAAATTTTGAGTTAGATTTTTTCAAAAACAGTCATTTTGAACAATCTGATATCTCCTCCATTGGCCTGCCAAGATATAACTAACTAATTTATTCATTTGTTCATTAGATGGATTGTATTCATGGAACATTTTGTATTATTGTAAATAAAATTTGAGATGAAAAAAGCATTTTTCACTAATATTATATACTATAAAAGTATTATGCACTGCGGATTTAACCTGGATGGGATTGATGGATGGATATTTCGTTACTATATTGCGGTAATGGTGTGTCTTGTACTGTTTTAGAGAACATGAATATTTTATTTGATAGATTTTTTTGAATGGAGATTTTATGACTAGGGGTCCCAAGATAGTAAAAGAACTAAGGGAAGCGGAAAAACTTGGAAGACTTTATGGTCAATCACAAGGTTCACATACGGGGCTGGATACATCTGAAGAGTTGAGGGGAGATATATCAGATGGACACACCAAGATTTTAAACGAGGGTGGTGAGGATAATGAATTTGACATAAAATCAACGCAACATAATGTTTTTTCTGTAGATGAATCAGGAGATGAAAAAGAGTTATTGTTCCAAGTTACCAGTGATATCATGTTATATCTAGATAGGAACGGAAGAATAACTAAAATAAACAGGGCAGGACTTGATTTTTTAGGTTTTTCTGAAGATGAAATTATTGGACAATTATTTTGGAAAGTACATGGAGTTTTGTCTAAATGTGATATATTCAAATATCTTAAGGCATTCAAAAATTCAATCAAAGGAGCTTATACTAAGGATTTTTTGAGTGAAGTACATGAAAAATCAGGTAGAAAGCGTACCATAAAATTTTCAACGTTTCCTGTCAAAGAAAATAAAAAATTAAAATTTGTTCTTGTTGTAGGAAAATATATCACTAGAGAAAAAAAGACTAATAATAAAATACACGAATTTGAAGAAATGTATCGCGATCTATTTGAAAATTCCAATTATCTTTTCCAATCAGTCAGATTGGATGGATCTTTTGTGTATGTTAATCGCGCATGGAAATGGATCCTAGGCTATAATCAGGATGAAATTTCAAATCTATCTATCCTGGATGTTATTCATCCAGAAAGTAGAGAAGATTATATGAAATTGTCCAATCGTTTAACATCTGGAGAAATTATTGAAGACATTGAGGTTTCATTTGTTACCAAGGATGGCAGTAAAATTATCGTCGAAGGAAGTGTCAGCTGTCAATTTGAGAATGGTAAAGCAGTTTCTACCTGCAGTATTTTTCACGATGTAACCAATAGGAGGAAAATGGAGGAGAGGTTGCAAGATTCTGAGGAAAAATTCCGGACTCTTTTTGAATCTTCCACGGATGCAATTATGTTATTAGATGATGATGGTTTTTTTGACTGTAATGATGCAACACTCAGCATCTTTGGTTTACCCTCCATGGGTAGATTTATTTCTAAACATCCGTGCGATTTGTCACCCCCAAAGCAACCCGATGGAAATGATTCACTGACGGCGTTTAATGAACATATTGCAACAGCATTTGAAAAAGGATATGATTATTTTGAATGGATGTATAAACGTAATGATGAAACTATTTTTCCATCAACTGTGCTTCTAAACCACATGAAATTAAAAGATAAAGACATTTTACAAGCAGTTATCCGTGACATAACTAATCAAAAGAAAGCAGAAAAAAAGCTTCGTGATACACAAAAAATACTTCAATCTATGAATAGTGAACTTGAGCAACGGGTTAAAGAGAGAACGGCCGAAGTGAAAAAACTCCTACTGCAAAAAGATGGGTTCATAGGGCAGCTTGGTCATGATTTAAAGAATCCATTAAACCCAATTGTAAACCTACTCCCACTATTAGAGGGGCGAGAGAATGACCCTGAAAAAAAGAAGATTTTTGAGGTAGTGAATAGAAATGCTGAGTATATGAGAAATCTAGTGGTTAAAACAATTGAACTTGCAAGGCTCAACTCTCCAAATACAGAGTTGACTATGAGTGAAACAAATCTTCTAGATGAAATTATTAATGTTGTTGAAAAAAATAGGCTAGCATTTGAAGAAAACAACATAGAACTCAATAACAACGTTGATGGAAGTATTATTGTAAAAGTTGATAAACTTAGGATCGAAGAGTTATTTGACAATCTAATTAATAATGCAATCAAGTACAGCAATGATGTTGGTTCTATTACAATTGATGCAAATGAAGATAAAGATTTTGTTACCATATCTTTAAAAGACACTGGCATTGGTATAACTGGTGAACAAATTGGTTATATTTTTGATGAATTTTACAAGGCTGATGAAGCCCGTCATGATTTTGACAGCAGTGGTCTGGGTCTTCCTATCTGCAAACGTATTGTAGAACGACATGGTGGAAAGATATGGGCTGAAAGTTCAGGAGAAGGAAAGGGTACGACGTTTTATTTCACAGTTCCGACAGTTTCCAAAACAAAATAAGTGGAACATTGGAGAAAAAGTAAATAAGTTACGAAAAGATACATAAAAGAGGGATGATGGAAATTGGATAAGAAAGTAATCATGGCTGTAGATGATGACGCGGACAACAATTTCTCTTTTAAATTGAGATTAGAGAAGTTAGATCCAAGTTATGAAGTAGTCACTGTTGGTAGTGGAAGGAAATGCCTTGAACTCCTGGAAAATCACGAAATTCCAGATATTATATTGATGGATATTATGATGCCAGGGGCAAATGGCTGGGAAACTTATCAAAATATAAAAGAAAACTCAGCATGGAAAAACATCCCTGTAATTTTTGTTAGCGCGAGTAGCGACGAACTCGCTCAGAGAATTAAAAACATTTTAGGTGACGATTACATCGAAAAACCGTATGATATAGAGTTTGTAAAGAAGAGGATTGATGATATTTTAGGAAACATAAGCCAGAATTAGTCTTCTTAGGATGTTGATCTAATTGATTTCTGTTATCTAAACGTTAATTTTTCATTAGATGATATAAATATTAACCTTTCTGAATGTGATTCTGTTATCATGATGGTTTAATCATGAAGAGATTTTAAAGGATTCTTGGTCTTTGGATCAGATATTAGAAAGATATCGTTACATTATCATAAACAACAAATTTTCCTCTATTAATGTTTCATATGAGGCATTTATTTATCTTAAGATAAACAAATACTATTTGTGATATGTGGCTGGTACAATCATGTTTTTACCATTTTCTCGTCCTCTAAAAAATAGTAAAATGAAACGAAAGATTGATAAGAGGAATCAACATATCTTGCAATGTAATTATAATGATATTATAATTTTAGCATATGGAAGGAGATGGACTTGAAAAGAATTATGGTAGTAGATGATGAACCGGATCAAATATTCACCGTCAAACAGACTTTAGCGGATTTTGGTGATGAGTACGAAGTCATATCTGCAGAAAGCGGCATGCAATGTCTTAGTTTATTGGAAAACAACGGAATTCCAGATGTCATATTGCTTGATATTATGATGTCTGATATGAGTGGCTGGGAAGTTTATGATAGGTTAAAAGGAAATCCTGCATGGGAAAAAATTCCTGTAATTTTTCTAACGGCTAGAACGGACAGAGTTGCTAAGAGTGCTGGAGATTTTTTAGGCGATGACTATATCGAAAAACCATTTGAACGGAATGAATTGAAGAGAAGAATCGATAAACTTTTAGATAATAATTAGTAGAATTCCTTAATTCTTTATGCCATGGATTGACATATTTTTTCACATGTGTCATTATATACTTTCATAGAAATGTTTTACCATGGTCACATGTTATAAGCCAACGCTATGGTGAGGTTAATATGATATTTTTATCTTTTTTAATTTATTTTTTGGTTAAAGTGACGCCAGCTTTTAACTTTAAACATACTTTTTACATTTTGACACGTTATACTATGCATACAATTGATTTTACTTGGCTCCAGCGGATCGTGCAAAGATTAAATACTTGGCCAAAAATATTGTACGATAAATTGGGATATCAATTTACTGTCCGATTATCATGAATTTCAGTATTTCATATAATCCTCGATTTTGAGTTGCCAATATAAATATATTAAACTATAATTTTTATCTCATTATGCCCTACTTTAAGATAGAAAATAATTTTTTCATTCTTGATGATATATTTTATAAAAGAACAGATGTTACAGAACTGAGAGGCTGGGAAAGAATGCTCGAACCGTACTCCGATAAAGAGAAGAAATATATTATGTATCTAGTAAAGAAGTATTTGCCTGGGTTTGGTATCCAAGAGGGCAGAGATGGAACTACTGTCATGTATGAACAAAATGCCAAGACAAAAAACAACGACCAAATTGAACAATAAAAAATACTTTTAATTTTATTCTACGTGATATTTTACTTTTGAATGTAGTAAATTGATCTAATATGTTTTGGATTTTTTTCATTTCGACATTTTGTAACGGAACCATTATCTATAGCTATTTGAGGTTAGTTGTTTTTTCCTGTTTTTGTAGATGTAGATTCAAAAGATATTTAACGATTTTATCTAGGGTATCAAATTCTTCCCTTTTTGCTCCTTCTCTGGAAAGAAACAAAAACCACATCCCTGTGTTTTTAGCAAAGTCGCGGTCATTTTCACTATCGCCAATATAAATCAATTTTTCATCCTGTATTCTTTTCTTCAATCTTTCCAATAGGTGAGAATTGGGTTTTATTTTTTTTAAATCTATAAGATTTCCACCTCTTCCAATGCCACAATCAAATAGATCTGTATAGTTAAACTCTTCAATAAAAAAATCAACAATTTCTTGAGGGGAATTACTTACTATGCTCAATCCATATTTTCCCTTCAATTTATACAGGCCGTCCACGTCAGAAAAAGGTTTAATCGTCCTATTCTTCATTGCCCTAATCTTTTCCTTTATGTACTCTCTATTTCTTGTTTCCCACAGATCTTCTGCTTTCACATCTAATTCGATACTCATCTCATTGAATCTGTGAACGTTTTTAGAGTGAATTTTCATCAGGTTTTCTTCAGAAGCTTCTATTCCAAGATGCTTGAGTGTTTTTTCTAAAGCCGCGTATAGCCAAGTCAGATCGGACTCTGAATCAAGCAATACACCGTCAAGATCAAATACGGCTCCGTAACTGTTTTTCATTGGAAATACCTCATCATTATCAATCCATTCATTTTGTTTGTGAATAAACACGTATCATTGTCAATCACCTGATTCTATATAATCCTCATGCCAGCTTCTTCACGTGTGGGTGTAACAGAGTAAATGTCTGCAATCTTTATTTCTACAACACCTTTAACAATTTTATTAGGTTTTAGTTTTAATATCCAATCTTTAGCTTCGTCGAAAGTTTTGCCTTTAAAGTGATATGTTGACAATCCTTTGATTTGATAACCTTTCGATCCTTTCCACATAGCAATTGATACACTCTTATTTTGCAGGATGTTCTCTTTCGTCTTTTTGAAGAAACTATCAATTACCAATATTGTATCATTATTCGCTATTTTTTTAGACGCAATTGGTACAACGTTTGGCACTCCATTTTTGTCTGCTGTCGAAAATGCCATTATTGGAATAGTTTCGAAAAATTGTTTTATTTCATCAGGTATTTTTTCCTTCATAGGTACCGTAATTGTTCATGTCTTTAAAAGAATGTTTTCTATCTACCTGCTACTATTTCTGGGCAAGGTATGTAGTAGTGACAGGGATTTTTTATAAGAGGGAGCGTTTCGTACAGTGGTTTTCTTTAGTGAGAATAAATCCTTGTTTTTGATGAACAGAAACGTTTATTAAATCATTATCGACTTACACATTTACGAAAATGGGATGCCATATGGATAATTGCTTTAGTGCATCTACTGAACCGTTGGAGATTTGGTAAGAATGTCAAAAATAGGTTTTCTAAAAAAGGGTTTTCCAGGTAGTGAGGAAGAAAAAAGCAAGAATTTGACGGATGTCAATAAAGAAAGTTATAAAAATAAGAGAGAATCAAAGACATTAAAAAAAAGTACGAAGAAGGAACAGAAAGAATTTAAAAAGAAAGAGAAAAAAGAATTGCATTCAAAAAAGAAAATAAAACTGAATAAATCAAAGAAGACACTAGGTGGGAAAAAACCATGCGAATGGTCAGAAGGGACAAAGGACGAATTTGGAGAAAATAAAGAAACATACATACAACTTCACGTAGAAAGTGATCAGAGTTTTAAGGAATTATTGCTGGATATATATTTTGATGAAAATGCACCCAATTTCTTTAAAAATGAAAATGAAGTGAGGTGGCGTCCCACAACTGACGAAATGGATTCCATTCTTGAAGCTTTTGATATTCTTTCACAATCTTCGGTCAGCTTAGAAAAGAAAATTGATAAACTTTCTGAAGAATTTTATTTCAAACCAGAAAAAATTGAAGTTGAACAGTCTAGTTCAGATATAGAACAGAAAGAAATAGATGTAAGTCCTATGTCTGGAGATGTTTTCAATAATAAACAAGTGCAGAGCAGTGAAGATCTAAAGAAAAATACTGATGGAACCCTGGTAAACTTGGAAAAGAAAACAGATGATCTTTCTGAGTCGGACAAACTCAGTGAAGTTTTCACAACACCTCCAAAAAAATCAACCGAATCAAACGACAGTTCTCCGAATTTTAATGAAATAGTTAAAGAAGAT
>Ga0180433_10011559_pt1 | contig 10457 bp, 11 predicted proteins | sample SS_ome_8_FD_132980 | JGI IMG/M metagenome (GOLD analysis project Ga0180433, IMG submission 132980) | Hypersaline lake sediment archaeal communities from the Salton Sea, California, USA - SS_1_D_1 metaG | ecosystem: Environmental > Aquatic > Non-marine Saline and Alkaline > Hypersaline >...
GCCTTGATGTCTTTGCCGATGAGGGCTGCGGGCTTCTCCGCTTCGGGAACCTGTGAGTATTCGCGGAAATCGGGAACGTGGCTGGTTAGCTCCCGGTACTGCGTAACCGATGCCTTCCTGAGCCTGCGTTTCTCTTCTATTTTTCGTTGTGCCAGTGTCATGTCTTTCATGGAGGAGTACTCCACCGGCTCAGCCCGGCAGATATACTCGCCATCATAAAAGACGATGAGCCACTCCGGGTCGAAGGGATCGAACCGGATCGATACCTCTTTCCGGTGTAAATCGGCCAGGCGCTCGTGCTCGTAAAGCTCGCCCCGGAAGGTAATCCGGCCCCGGTCGACAATCCTGGTGTCCTTGGCAAGAAAAATCAGGTCCACGGCCTCGTCGGTGAGCCGGACCGGGCGCCAGCCCTCTGCATGGCACGCCCTAAGGCAGTCCATCGGCGTGGCACTTTTCGGCTTCGGTTTCCAGGCCCACTCGCGGATCACGCCCCGGTGGGCCTTTCGCGCGTTGTAATAGTCCATCGCCTTGAGCACGGTGAGCACGAACTCCCTGAAGGTCAAAAGCTTGCCCGCCGCTGCCAGGCGCTCGATGTCTTTCTGGTCGATATCGTTCTCCTCCTGGTTCCCACCCAGTTTCTTTACATTTCCCGGTACCCGGAACTGGTTTTTAAGGATTGCCTCAATCGCGCTGTTGGTCTTTTCGATCATCTTGGCCTTGGCGTTCCGGACAATGGCCTTCCGGTGGGAGCCGGGGAGCGTTATGCAGGGATTGATCTCTTCCCCGTCTGCATCGGCCAGGTCAACGGGGATATCCTCGGTGCTGTGCACCATGAGCCCCAGGTCCCGCATCTCTTTCATGATGCCCATGATGTAGCGGCTCTCCTCTGGGCGGCCGTGATCTGTATAGATATGGTCAAAGGGGCCGAAGATCTTCATGCCCATGCGGAGGGCCAGCCCCATGAGATAGGCGTCGTATTTTTTGTCGACGGCGCCGCCGTAGAAGCACCGGGTGCGGAGGTCCTGCCAGAAGTAACCCTCCGGCCTGAAGACCTCGCCCGTGTCATCGTCCACCACCCAGAAGTCGAACCGATGCTGATCGCCCACCAGGATCTCAAAAGGCGCCAGGTCAGAGTAATCCCTGAGCACCGGGGGCAGGGTGTTATCCAGCGCCCGGACGCCTCCCCGCTGGAGTGCCAGGAGCTGGGGAGTCGCCTTTTTCTCGAACCACCACAGGGCCGAGCGGTACGAGCCGATCCGCCAGGTGCGTTTGGAGGCCTCGACAACCAGGAGCCGGTAGAGCTGATCCTTTGAGATTTTTCTGTGCTCTTTCTTGAGACAGAGCCCCAGCCAGAAGTCGATGGCCTCGGGCGTCCATGACTTGGGATTGTCCTTCTGGGTGGGCTTGGTATGCTTGAGCCCGGCAAGGCCCTTTTTCTTATACCTCTTTATATAGCGGTAGATGGTGGCTGCGGTTGTGTCGTGTTTCAGGGCCACGGCCTCGATCCACGCGCGCTTCTTCCACCCCCTGGGTGTCTTCATGGCCTCCTGCACGATCCTGACACACCGGGTGATTTTGGGGCTTCTGAGATCGTTCGGCGAGAGGGCCGTCTCGTCGGACCAGATATTGTCTCTATTTACAATGTCGAAATTCGGGGTTTTTATTAAGGAGAGCTTTTCTGCTGCGGCAAGTGCCGCCTCAGGTGCCAGTGCGGGGAGGATAGCCGGCGGGAGGGCCTCATTTTTTTCAATGTATGCTTTTTGTGCGTCGGGCGAGAGGCAGGAGAGGGCGATCTCCGTTTTCATGCCGCCGTTGCCCCCGCCTTTATCCGATTTTACATTTCTGATGGATTTGTAGTGTCCGGCCTTGATTCGACGTTGAATTGCTCTTTTTGTCATTTTTTCGAGTTCGCCACCCTCTTCCGCAGTCAACCAGATCTCTTCCATAATCAACCCTTCGATATAACAAAATAAAATCAGCTAAAAAGACTTAACTTTTCCTTATTTTTAAGGTTCGCCACCTGTTCGCCACCTCCCGCTGGGTGGCGAACCGTGTTTTCACCCAAATTCTCATTGGTCTGCACACATATGCGGTATTCATCCATCACTAGCTCTAAGGCAGCATCGCTGCTGATTGTATGCCGTTCGCTAACAATCCTGGCGATATCCCGGAACCGTTCACCTCCGTTAAGCCCCACCCGGATCTCGCTCCGGATCGCCGCCTCCCTTGCCCCGTTGAATTGCCCGCTTGCGGGCACGCCGTCAGGCGATTCAACCGGGGTTGCCGGCGTATCTTTCCGATACTTTTTCTCACCTTCAGGCCTTTTACCCTGAGCCTGTCGAAGGGCAGCCTTCTTAACCTTTAGCGTCTTTTTTCTGCTGCTTCTCTTTCCCATCCGGTTCCCTCATCTCCTCCAAAAATATCAATCGTTTCTGTCGCTGCTTCTGGAGCTTTTTGATCTCCTCCTCGATCTTCTTTATCTCCGACCGGAGCGCCTCCTGACCTGGGAGCACGAAAACGCCGGCCTTTTCCGCCAGGAACCGCAGCGGCTCGTAAGAGCCCACGGCCTGGCAAAAGGCCGGAAGGAACTCCGCCGGGAAGCGGTGGTAGTCCTTGGACTCCGCCGTCCATGTGTCGAGCATGTATTTGCTGATCTCCTGGTTGACCAGGGCGCTCATTCTGCCCGCGATCTCCCAGCGGGAGAGAGGGCATCGCTTGATGCACTCGGAGATGATCCCCTGGAGCTGGTACTGTACATTGAGGCTTCCGGGTGCTGAATCGTCAGGAGCGTTGAGGCGTGAGATAAGCTCAAGGAGGCTGTATTGACTATCAGTTTTTTTCCGAAATTTAGACATTGCCATTGAAAAAAATAAAGGTTATAAAATACCAAGGGCCTTGAGCCGCTTGCTTTTTTCGGCTTCGACCTGGCGCTCGATCTCCTCCGCGATCAACTTTTTAAGGAAGAAATCGGAGCCCGGCCCCCAGATCAGCTCGTAGGGGCAGCCCAGCCAGGCGGCGATCTTCTCGCGGACTCTGCGGGTCTCGCGGAATTTTACGCCGTTCGGCGTTCTGATTGGTGCCCGGATCACAACCTTCTGAAAGCTGTGATACCCGACACCTGCCTGCTGTGCCGCCTTCTGCAGCGTCAGGCCCTTGGCTTTTATTAATTGTTTGATTAGGGTCATGGATAAATGGCCTTTATGCGCATTCTCATGCGGCTAAGGTTTGATTGATGAAAACAAGGCTCATAAATGCTGACCTTTTAAAAGCCGTATGGGATGAAAGTGTTAAAAGTGTTCTTTTTCCTGATGTCCTGGTAAACACATTGAACCCTCAAAAAATCATTGATGCCCAGGGTGAAAATTTCCCGGCTATACGTGAGAGCCGCCGGAATGAAATAGACGCAATAATTGATGACCTGGTAAGCTCCGATACACCTGAAATGCTTTCTGCAAGGCTTCTTGAACTTGATCCCATGATAGCGGCCCTCTATTTTGACCGGATTCAGGCTGCGAGCTTTGCCCTTGAGACCTTTGACCTTGAGACGGTCGAGATCCCTGAGTCGTGGTACACGTTAACTTTGCTTCTGCTTCAGCAAAAATCGTTTCAATGACGCTCATGACGGTTGCTCCTTTTACCGTCTATCGTTGTTTTAAATTTAGACTGTAAATCCTTTATAAAATCGAACATCGGATAATGTCAAGTAAAAAAACGATCATCGATAAAAATAATTTAAAAAATTTTGGTATTCGTTTTAGATCCTTGCGGGAAACGCTTGGTTTAAAACAATATAAGATGGCTGAATTATTAGGAGTTTCTAAGAATTTTATATCTGATATTGAGCTCGGTAAAACATCAGTAAAAATGCCTATCCTTATTATTATCGAAAACCGATGGTCGATCACCCCTAATGAAATTCTCACCGGCGAAGGCTTCGACCCGGAAAAAGCTAAACGCCATGTTGCCGAACAATCCCCGGCCGAAGGCGTGGCTGGACCCGCCTCTCCCATTATCCAGAAAGAATATATCAGCAACTTCTTTAAGGCCTTCGGTGAGATGCTGGCAGGTCTCGATAACCGGCTCGCATCAATAGAAAATCAAATAGTTTCCTTAAAGGGTGAATCAAGCTCAGAAACAATCGAGGAATTGAAGGAGATCGTGTTTCGGCTCAAACAGCTTGAAGACGGCCTCAAAAAACACACTCCCCCAGAGGGAGTTACGGAACGCCGGAGATTATGGATTGAGCTGAAGCAAGCCTTTGGCCTTCAATAGATTAAACCAAAGGGCAGGGGCAATATGATCCTTGTCACCTTCAACTAGGAGGTCATCACAAACACATAACCCATACCGTTTTTACAAATAAACTCTCAGGACCTTCAATCCGCTAAATGGCTTCCCCGGAGGGATTAACCTCATGCCTGAAAACATTCTATACTACGGCGACAATCTCGATATCCTTCAACGCTATATCAAAGACGAATCAGTCGACCTGATCTATCTCGACCCACCATTTAAAAGCGATCAGGATTATAATGTGCTCTTTGCCGAAAAAAACGGATCTCAGTCAAAATCCCAAATCAAGGCGTTTGAAGATACATGGCGCTGGGATCAAGGAGCTGCCGAGGCTTACCACTATATTGTTGAAAACGGCCCCGAAAAAGTTTCTCAGGTTATGCAGGCTTTTCGAATAGCTATAGGTGAAAACGACATGCTTGCATATTTATCAATGATGGCACCCCGTTTGGTAGAGTTGCGTTGTGTTTTGAAGCCTGCGGGCAGCCTTTTTTTGCATTGTGATCCTACAGCGAGTCATTACTTAAAGATGCTCATGGATGCTATATTTGGGCCAGTGAATTTTAAGAATGAGATTACTTGGAAGCGCGCACAGCCGAAGTCTCATGCTGTCCTCCGCTTTTCACGAGCGCATGACATAATCTTAGCCTACTCAAAAACTGATAGGTCGCTCTTTAAATCCCAGTACAAACAGCACGATCTAAAATATCTCGAAAAATTTTATAGATTTACAGAACCTAGCACGGGAAGGCGTTACAGGTTGGGTGACCTCACCAACCCAAATAAGAATCGACCCAATCTGACTTATGAATTCCCTCCAGGAAGTGGTGTTATAAGGGTCTGGCGCTGGACTAAAGAAAGGATGATGAAAGCATGGGAAGAAGGTCGCATCGTTTTACCTAAAAAAGGCAAGGTAGCACAATACAAGCGATATCTAGATGAAATGAAGGGGACTCCGATTACCGACTTTTGGGATGATATAGAACACTTGCACGGTTCGCAACAGGAGAATCTTGGTTTTCCTACTCAAAAACCTGAAGCTCTTTTGGAACGGATCATTATGGCCAGCAGCAATGAAGGAGATGTTGTGCTTGATCCTTTCTGTGGCTGCGGTACCGCAATATCGGTAGCTCAGCGCCTCAAGCGCCAGTGGATAGGTATTGACATAACTCATCTGGCAATCACTTTGATTAAACATCGCCTTCAAAATGCCTTTGGTCAAAATGTGGAATATCAAGTTATTGGTGAACCGGTGTCCCTTCCTGATGCTGAAACATTGGCAATGGACGACCCTTATCAATTCCAGTGGTGGGCCTTGGGCTTGGTTGGAGCCCGGCCTGCAGAGCAAAGGAAGGGTGCTGATAAAGGAATAGATGGGCGACTCTATTTCCATGACGAGGTCAAAGGAGGAAAAACAAAGCAAATCATACTGCAGGTAAAAGGAGGTCACGTATCAGCCTCGCAGATTAGGGATTTACGAGGCGTTATGGAAAGAGAAAACGCGGAAGTTGGGGTCTTTATTAGCCTCCAGGAATCAACCCAACCAATGCGCAAGGAGGCCGCTTCAGCGGGATTCTATAAATCACCGGGCTGGGGCACTACTCACCCTCGGCTGCAAATTCTAACTATTGAAGAGCTCCTGAACGGAAAACAGATTGATTACCCCGCCCCGATGAGCACAAGCAGAACCTTCAAAAAAGCCCCCCCAGCCAAATTAAGAGAGGAAGAACAACAAAATTTGTTTTAATAATGTTCGACAAGAGGGGAGGGATATCCAATGGCAAAATTTGGTACAGTAACTTTCACCGGGGCATCTGAGGCTAAATATGAATTCAATGCATATCCTTGGGGAACCAGTTTCAAGAAAGACTATGGTGCCGTATACTTCGTGACAAAACGGGATAAGGATTCGAAAGGCGGTTACTCCCATAAAAGGGTCTACGTTGGCCAGACAGAGGATATGTCAACTCGTTTTGATGATCACCACAAACAAGACTGTTTTGAACGTCATAGCGCAAATTGTATATGTGTATATGGTGAGCAAGACGAGGATACTCGCCTTGAAATAGAGCAAGACTTAATCGACAATTACGATCCACCTTGCAATGATTAATAATTCTTCGGGCAGTGAAATAGGTTAGCAAGTTTACCACGCTTGTGTGTCCTTCACTCAACTGAATTGTTGGTTTACAGAAAGAAAGCTCAATATGTTCGATGTATTCACAGAAGAGATTGAGGTTTTAATAAAAGACGGCGTTGCGAACCTATATTGGTACAGGAGTGATCTGTATAAGGCTTGGCTGCGTTCTGGGGTACCTCAAGAAGTTGCAAACATGATCTACAACTCACGTGACTCAGAAGGTAGAAAGCTGACTAAACGTAAGCAAATGGATCGACTTTACAATGAATTGCGTGAAGGTGATTTCAACCGTCGTCTTGAAGTATCCCGTAACTTTGTTCGTCTCCTTATAGAGCATAGAAATTTTACTCCGCAAGATGAAAAACACAGGATTGAAAAAGCAGAACATTGTGCTCTGAAACTAAAGGCGGTTATAAAGGAGCAGGAGGAACAGAAAGAATATAGAGATTCGATACGGAGAAGAGCATTTAAAGCATCAAAAGAGACATACCAGAGCCAACTGCTTCATCTTAGAGATGATTTCCAATGCTACACAGAACTTGAGCCTCAAAAGAGGGGATATGCACTAGAAAAACTTTTCCCCGGGCTCATGCGTATTAGTGGAATACCCGTTCAAGACTCTTTTAGAATCGTCGGAGAGCAGATTGACGGAGGTATTAAGTACGATGGTCATTATTATTTAATCGAACTAAAATGGGCAGAGAAGAAAACGGGGCCTAAAGACATCGGGAGCTTTTATTATAAGGTAGACGGAAAGCTTGATGCCCGAGGTATCATGATATCCATGAACGGGTTTACGGATGGAGTCCTTAAAGGTCTTCCACATGGTAAGGGACTTAAAATAATGCTTCTCGATGGAATACATCTTTCTAATGTATTTTTTGGAATGTACACATTCCAAGAGCTACTAGAACATTGCATAAGCCATGCTGCATACAAATCCGAGCTGTATTCTCCACACTCAATTACAAGTAATAAAGGGGCGCGAGCATAGGGTCAGCCAACGAGATACAAGACTTTTCGCTCATAAAAATCATCAAGGCCAACACCACCCGGAGATGAGACCCATTATCTCTCGAGGATTATTTGGTGTTGGTTGGCTAAAAAAGAGCCTACTTAATATATAAAATATTGGGCTCACTCTTGGGATGTATTGATACTGATTTGATATATTTGGATATTATGGTTGATAATCTAAAAGAAGACCTTGGTAATAACCAGACTCTAAGAGATAAAAATGGATCTTTTTTAAAGACATTACTCATCCCTGCCATTGTGTCTTTAATTGTGGCATTGATAACTTCATTAATAACGCTTCATCTAAAAATCGCCCATGAACATCCAGACATCCAGATTTTAGGTGCGTTACCAATTAATTTATATGAGCCGGAAACACGGGAGGAGAGTCTGGCAAAATTCCGAAATCACAAACTTGGCTTCATATTTAAGGTGAAAAATTCATCACCTACTGAAACTATAGTTCACACGGCAATCTTTGAGGGTTGTGTCCCAATCGATCCGTATGTAGCGGAAATGCACTTCCACTCCTTTGAAGAAAATGACAACAGAACCGCCAAAGAAATTTCTAGTGGAAAGTATAAGGATTCTGTTCAGCGTATACGTGCGCAAGCTGGGGTCCGTCAAAATTCGAAAATAATATTTGGATATGGGATATCCTATGTTGGGGTAGTTTTTATACTAAAGCCTCAAGGGGCATATCTTAGGGCTCGTAACAGCGTTTCCCTTAAAGGGAATTGTGAAGAAATACGAACACCAAATCCTGATCCTTCACTGTTCCAGGTTTTTGAAATACGCAGAACTTATTTTGATTTACCGAGAGAACTGCGGCCTGAATTTAGAGATGGTAGGCTAACATTGTCTTTACTGGTCGGAGATAGCAGCATAATCGTGCCTCCCCAAAAAATAAAACGGTTACGATCTATAAGATTGCAAAACTGGGATACATTAGCTTTCCCTCAAATGTACGAAAACCCAGATACGAGTTACCCTCCCTTACAAGGGAAATAAACGAATGAAATCCAATGAAAGCATGGGGCCTGCCCTTGACATAAAACAAAATTAAATTCTCATGGATAATGAAATATTACAGTATTTATGGGCCTTACAGAAGGTCAATGAAGCACTGATCGAGGGCTTAAAATTGGCGATTTTCGTCCTGGAGAAGAAAGATGACATCACAGAAGAGAGGCGCACGTCCATGATTAAATCACTCAAAGAACTCATCTCTCAAAGTGAGGAGATATACGCCGACGTCCCAACAAAACACTGATAATTTATTTTCTGATGGATGGTCGAATCTTAAAGAGATGGAGGGTCAGACTCACACATTTCACAAAAACTTGGTTCTCTAAAATCAACAAAGCAAGGGTCACCTAGGTCAGGAACTATCCTTGACCATGCAAAAGTATCGTCCGTTTGAAGAACTGGAGGAGATAATGGGAACTAATATGAGGCTTGGTTTTTTAGCAGATATTATTAAAAGAAATTGGTTTCAAGCTGGGGACAATACCACTGAATCTAGCTGGACGTTTACTGAGGATATAACAGAGCTTAATATTGGGGAATTAAGAAAATTACTTTTTGTATTTTTTGACTGTGTTGAAATAAAAATAGAAAATCAGAAAGTTTATGATATAGCAGCATCTCTCAAGTCAGGAGAATCATATGAGCTGGACGATTTAATAATAAATAATAATTTTATGTGTAAATTTTTAATTTGCATTACCTATTCAGAATACAGAATAAACAACCTCCTTCTACATCCTCGAGAGATGCGATTTCATGAATTTAAAAAATTGTGCCGGTCAATCGGTCTCTCGTATGATATGGTAAAAAAGATCGATAGAAACTGGCATGCTCATATGAGAGAAAAAGTGTTCGGCGAGGGTAATTGAACTATTTTAAGTTTTCAACACCTCTATGTTTACAACTTTATTTTAATAATTAATTAGTTATATAATTTATCAACAATTTCTAAAGGTTCGAATAAGCCTAACCGCTTGAAAAAATTAGAAAAAAAATAAAAAAATCCTTTACTTTTCTCTTACGTTATGAAATATTCCCCTTAAAGACTATCAAGGGGCGGCACATGAAATTAAAAAAAGGATTTTTGGTTGTTTTTGAAGGTATAGACGGTGCTGGTAAAACAACTCAGGCAAACTTGTTGCGTGATCGCCTTAAAAGAAAAAGCCTTGATGTTGTATTATCCAAAGAACCCACCAATAGTATGTATGGTCTAAAAATTAAGAAACTCGCCCAGGGAGAAAGGTCCTCTACAATAGCAGAAGATGAATATAACCTTTTTATAAACGACAGAAAGGTTCACGTTGCAAACACGATTAAGCCTGCTCTCCAACAGAAAAAAATAGTAATTTTAGATCGCTATTATTTCTCTACAATGGCCTATCAAGGCGCGCTTGGTTTGAATTACCAAAAAATTAAGGAAGAAAATGAATTATTTGCTCCTGTGCCTGAAATAGTTTTTTTACTTAAGATACCGGCACGACTTGGGATAAGGAGAATTCAGAAATCAAGAAATGAAGAGCCTAACCTGTTTGAACAAGAGGAAAACTTAACAAGGGTGCATAAAATATTTGATTCACTAAAAGAGAATTATATAGTGCCTATCAACGGTGCAAAACCAGTCGAGGAAATCCATAATATCGTCATGAATGTGATGGATGACGTTATAGATCATTACCTCACAAAGGATGAGCAATATACTCTTTTTAATCATTACATTAAAGCCATTTAATGCTTATTTAAGTTAGCAAGATTCCTCATCCCGTTTGATCGTGGGATTACTTCTGTAAATTACCCTGATTTTTCCTTGGGAAATTGTCGCAAAATATGTTGCAAAAGGTACCATTCTCATCGCAACTCTCGTGCGACAAAATTAAGCTGAAATGATCAGCCTTTATGCTTTAAGTTGTTTATATCCCGCATCATCCCGCTATTTCCCATCAAATCCCGCCTTGTCGCACAATATCTTGCTCCCCACAAA
>Ga0180433_10011560_pt1 | contig 10457 bp, 8 predicted proteins | sample SS_ome_8_FD_132980 | JGI IMG/M metagenome (GOLD analysis project Ga0180433, IMG submission 132980) | Hypersaline lake sediment archaeal communities from the Salton Sea, California, USA - SS_1_D_1 metaG | ecosystem: Environmental > Aquatic > Non-marine Saline and Alkaline > Hypersaline > Sediment...
CAACTATCCTGCCCATCGCTTTTTTATCTTTCTGATGCTTCTCCATAACACGGGATAAAATATTTCTGTCCCCTGGAACAGTAAAACTCTTTATAGTTTTAATTCCTGGAAAAGACTGGAATCCATACTCGGAAGTAAATCGAAAATAATGATTGCGGTAATCGCTAAATGATTTTGCCCCATGCCACACTTCCCAGTAATGAGCATCTCCCCTATCCTCATCATTTGGATTATCGAATGCTCCGCCTGATGATGGCGATGACGGCCAGTATAATCTTCCAGGGTCATATTTTTTAACTACCTCCGGTATGACTTCTTCAAACATATAAGCATACATGCCGGTAATCCGGTTTACTTCTGATCTTGTTATCTGACCGGATTTTCCCCTGCGTTTCCCTTTATTGCTGCCTCTCATCTTTTCCAGTATCCATTCTATCTCATTATTTCCACACCATATGGCAACACACGGATGGTTCCTTATTCTTTTAATGTTATATTCAAGTTCTTTCTTAACAGAGTTAATGAATTTATCATCTGCAGGATAAGCTGCACAGGCAAACATGAAATCCTGCCATACAATGATTCCATGCCTATCGCATGATTCAAAGAAATAATCATCAGGATATATTCCCCCGCCCCATACCCTTATAAAATTAAAATTGGCTTCAACGCAGTCCTTTATTAATTTTTCAGTACGCTCTGCCGAATATCTGGGCATCAGACTATCTTCTATTATATAGTTTGCGCCTTTGGCAAAGACTGCCACACCATTAACAACGAACTCGAATGATTCTCCCCATTTATCTTTCCTCTGCCTTACATACAGTGTCCTCAAACCAACTTCGATACTTCTTGAATCCAGTAATCTTCCATTACTCTTTAAGCTAACCTTAACCCCATAAAGCTGCTGCTTCCCATAACCATTGGGCCACCATAATTCCGGATTTTCAATTATAAAAACCGCATCATAATTTTTATCCGTATGGCCTGTTTTGATTATCTTTCTTAATGTACCTCCATCGGGAGATACCAGAGAAACATCAAGCTCTAGTTCTTCCTTTACCAATGACTCCAGATAAATCTGTACTTTAAGCTCGGCCTTATTTTTTTGATGCTTCTGGGAAACATATATATCATTTATCCTGGCGCCTTTTAAAATCTTTAAGCTTATATTTCTCCATATACCAGAATCCGGGAGCTTTGGCCCCCAGTCCCACCCGAACATACAATGTGCTTTTCGTATGTGATAAAAGCCGGGCATTGCTACATCCTGCAGCTTATTCCATATCGGTTTCTTTTTATGCATTTTTTCAATAAAGCTGGTTGGAGAGCGAAATTTGATGTTGATAATGTTAATTCCTGCTTTTAAAAGCTTTTTAACATCGAATTCATATCCAAGGTGCATATTATCCGTTTTTCCGACAAATCCTCCGTTTATTCTGATTTCGGCAAGAGTATCCAGCCCGTCACAGCAAAGGTATATCTTATCTTTTTTTAATACAGCCGGAGATATATTGAATTTTTTTCTGTACTCATAATCATTGTACAATAGCTCCAATGTCTTATCCTCGTTATCGCGATAAAAGGGTTTCTCTATTAATCCCCCCTGCAGAAGGTCCGTCAAAACAGAACCCGGGACCCTGGCCTTATGCCATTTCTCCTCGCCGGTTCTCCTCATTTCCCATTTACCGTTAAGACTTATAGCTCTCATTGCCTACACCCGTAGTCTTGATAAAAAAACTGCAATCTGTACATGGTTATTTCTGCCGGATAAAAATTCCAAATAAACTTTGAAGCTGACTTAAAATTAACATAACAAATATCAGATATATAAAAAAACGAAATAACGATTAATAAAATTTTATCAAAAAATTTTAGATTATCCTACTGGATAAAGGTTTAATCTAACCTAACTCCCTTATAACACTGCACGGGTTCCCGGCAGCCATTACATCTGGAGGTATATCTTTAGTAACAATGCTGCCTGCTCCTATAACTGAATTATCACCGATTTTTAAACCGCCAAGAATTATTGCACCTGAACCTATCCAGACATTGTCCCCTATCTCTATCGGAATACCGAGTTCAAGCCCTTTTTTCCTCTCGACGGGATCGATAGGATGCGAGGCGGTACAGATATGCACACCGGCTCCCAAAAGAACATCATTGCCAATTCTTACAGTGTTTACATCAAGTATCACGCAATTGTGGTTCGCGTAAAAATTATTCCCTAATTTAATATTATACCCGTAATCACAATAAAACGGCGGTTCTATGTAACAATTATTGCTTTCCCCAAGCAGTTTTTTTAATATTTTTTTTCTTTTCTTTTGCTCTAATGGGGCTGTTCTGTTAAACTCCAGGCATAACTTCTTTGCATTATTCCTTTCTTTTACAAGCTCCCTGTCCATTGAGAAGTATAGCTTTCCCGATAGCATCTTTTCTTTTTCCCTCATAAAATAGCTCCCGGCTTATTTAATGGTTCTTGTTTTTATTAGATCTCTATACCATAATGCACTATTCTTTAATATCCTCTCCCCGCTCTTATAGTCCACGTAGATAATACCAAATCTTTTTGAATATCCATGCTGCCATTCAAAATTATCCATAAGAGACCATAAAAAATAACCTCTTATATCCATATTTTTCCTGTTCAGTCTGGCAATTTCAAGTAAATGCCTGCTCAGATAGTTTATCCGTTTATTATCTCTGATTTCCCCATTTTTTAATAATTTATCATTAAACGCAGCTCCATTTTCAGTAATGTAGACAGGTATCTTCGTATATTCCTTTCTCAATCTTACTATAAGGTCATCTAATGCCTCGGGTACTATCTCCCAATCCATTTCCGTTCGCGCAAAATTACCATGGACTACTGTAAATCCCATTTCTGAATCACTGGAAAATTTAATTAGCTCACGGTGATAATAATTCACTCCCAGAAAATCAACTGGAACTGCTATTTTACTTAGGTCCCCCTCTTTTACAAAATCGAGGCCGTCTGTAAGCTTTTCATAAATCTCTTTCATATCTGCCGGATAAGACTCTTTAAAGATAGGGTCAAGGAACCACCTATTTAAATAGCCGTCCCTTATGCTGGCTGCCTCTTTATCCTCTTTATCTTTAGTTGCAGGATATACAGGTATTAAATTAAGAGTAATTCCAATTTTTCCTTCTTTTAAATTTAGCTTTCTAAATGCATCTACCGCACAGCCATGGGATAATAAAACATGATGCGCAACTGTCAGTGCTTCTCTCAGGTTTTTATGTCCCGGGGCATGGTTGCCTTCATGATAGCCAAGAAATGATGAGCATAACGGTTCATTATGAGTTATCCATAATTTTACAGAGTCCCCAAGTTCTTTAAATATCCTGCTCGCATATTCCGTAAACCAGTATACCGAATCTCTATTCAGCCATCCACCCATATTATATGCCCACATTGGCATATCCCAGTGATAAATAGTTGCTACAGGTTTGATATTTCTTGTTTTAAGCTCTTTAATAAGATTTTTATAAAATTGCATTCCCTCCGGATTATATCTTCCTTTTTCCGGAAAAATCCTTGGCCAGGAAATTGAAAACCTGTAAGCGTCAAGCCCTATTTTTTCCATTAACTCTACATCTTCCCCGTATCTATGGTAATGATCACAGGCAGCATCGCCTGTGTCCCCCATGTAAGTCTTACCAGTAATTTTAGAAAAAACATCCCATACAGACGGGGTTCTTCCGCCCTCACCTGCAGCTCCTTCTATCTGGTATGAGGATGTTGAGGCGCCGAACAGAAAATTATTCTTAAAACTTACTGCCATTATTCTCCCTATACTGATTCCTAAATTAGCAAAACTTTAGAGGTTAAAATATTATAATCAATTATCCCTTCGCTTAGTATGTGTACTTGTTATTTAAGAACTATACATGCTACCACCATGCAAGATTTTATCGCACGTAGATGGAATCATTCATATATTCTTTTTCTAACATAATACAATAACAGGCTGCAACATCTGATTACAAATAGCCTCTTATGGCTAATTATTAGACTCATATATAAATATAATTATCCTAAAAAGTAATATGCTATTAGTAAGTAACAGATATATGATACTCAGGCAACCTCTGCAATTCTACATGTAAGATTCTTCTGTTTTTTTATCAAATATATGTATCTTGTCGAGGTCTATAAATAATGTTGCTTTATCTTTACTCTTATATTCGGATCTCGGGTTAACCCTTGCCGTAATAAGCACGCCATCGACATCGACATACAGATATATTTCCGCACCCATTGGTTCTCTAACCTCAACATCTGCCTTAATCGTGTTATTGGCTGAAGTTTCCTGGACAAAATTAGTATCTTCGAGATCTTCCGGCCTGATACCCATTACAACTTCCTTACCCGCAAGGTTATTATCCTTAATTATTTTCTTTATCCTTTCGGTAGTCCCAAGCTCAAAAATAGCACCTTTAAAAGTAAGCTGGTCAGTTATGGTTACATCCAGAAAATTCATTGCAGGGCTTCCTATAAATCCTGCCACAAACATATTCCTGGGATTATCATATATATCCTGGGGCTGACCGGTTTGCTGAACCAATCCATCCTTTAAAATAATTATTTTATTGGCCATGGTCATTGCTTCAGTCTGGTCATGCGTAACATAGATTATCGTAGCATCAAGTCTTTTGTGAAGTTTTGCTATTTCCGTTCTCATCTGGACCCTGAGCTTCGCATCAAGATTAGAAAGTGGTTCATCCATTAAAAAAACTTTTGGTTTCCTTACGATTGCCCTTCCCAGCGCAACTCTCTGCCTCTGTCCTCCTGAAAGCTGTTTGGGTTTTCTCTTTAATAGGTCCTCGATCTTTAATATCTTTGCTGCTTCAACAACTCTACTCTCAATTTCATTCTTTGGGGTTCTTCGAAGTTTTAATCCGAATGCCATATTGTCATAGACATTCATGTGCGGATACAATGCATAATTCTGGAAAACCATGGCGATGTCCCTATCCTTGGGAGCAACGCCATTGACTAACCTGTCTCCAATGTAGATCTCACCTTCTGTCACTTCTTCCAGCCCTGCGATCATGCGCAGTGTAGTAGTTTTGCCGCAACCGGATGGACCAACAAGTACTGTAAACTGCTTGTCTTCAATAACATCGTTTATGCTGTTTACAGCTATCACATCCTCAAATTTTTTTGTCAGGTCTTTTAAAACAACCTTCGCCATTTTATCCCCCTATTCAGTTTTATAATAATTAATTTTATATTATAGAATAAAAATAGATTGGTTACCATAATAAGTACGAAGTTTCTCTTTTGTTATTTCCTTCTTAGCTAACAGGAGCTACTGAAAATCTCTATAAAATTTGCCAGGAACTTATCGTTTACATCAGGGAGCGCTATAGTAACCCTTATATATCCAGGAAGACCTATATTCTTACCGGGCCTGACTATAAATCCTCTTTTAAGAAGCTTCTCTATAATTTCATCACTTCGGGTACCGGTTTTAATCAATATGAAATTTGCATGTGATTTAATAAACTCTATGCTGTTTTCAGCAAGAACCCTGTAATACTTATCTTTCTCACCGCGTACTTTATCTCTTGTATTGTTTGCATAAGACTCATTTTCCAGTGCTTTAGCTGCCGCCTTTTGCGCAATAAAATTTACATTAAAAGGAAGTCTTACCCTGTCCAGAGTAGATATAACACCTCTATCTGCTATTCCATAACCGATCCTTAGTCCTGCAAGCCCGTAAATTTTTGAAAAGGTCCTCAGTATTATTATATTTTTATATCTTGAGAGATAACCAACCGTGTCAACCTTATCCTCTTCGGACATGTATTCACCATAGGCCTCATCAACAACCAGCAATATATCGCTCCTGATATTTTTTATAATATACTCAAATTGCCCGTGATCTACATTGGTACCTGTCGGGTTGTGCGGATTCGTAAGAAACAACAATCTTGTCTTATCATTTACTGAAGCTACCAGCCCTTCCGCATCCTGCCTGAACTCCCTTAACGGAACTTTTATTACTTTCCCGTTGCACTTTAAAGTTGACCTTTCATATATCAGGAAAGTCGGGTCTGAAATTACGATATTCATGCCCTGTTCAATAAAACTGTCGCATATCATTTCAATAATCTGATCCGTCCCGTTACCAATAATTATCGAGTTAATATCTATGCCACATTTTTCACTAATTTTTTGTTTTAATTCCCTGCACTGGCTGTCGGGATAATATCTTATATCCTTTAAGTTATTATAAATCTCCTCTATAACAACCGGGTCGGGTCCATATAAATTTTCATTAGAAGCTAGCTTGTATACCTTTTCCAGGTTATATTCCTTTTTAATCTCATCAATAGTCCTTCCTGGTATATATTCAGGCATATCCGAAATCCATTGTTTAACTCTTATACCCATAGACCCCTTATTTCTTTTTCTTCCTGAATCTTGCCTTAACCGATTCACTATGGGAAAACAACTTTTCAAACTCTGAAATAGTATTTATAAACTTCATTTCCCTTCTTAAAGCACTTTTATTATAGACTGTCAGACTGCTCTTTTTCAGAAAATCGCTAATGCCCAGCGGTGAAGAAAATCTTGCATTTCCATTCGTCGGGATAACATGATTCGTACCCCCTATATAATCACCGACCGCAACAGGGCTATACTCTCCCACAAATATGGCGCCTGCATTTCTTATCTTCCTTAATACCTTCTGCGAGCTTTTTACCATTATTTCAAGATGCTCCGGAGCTATTTTATTACATATGTTTACAAGCGTTTCTTCTTTTGGATGATAAATAATCCTGCAATTTTTCTTTAGCGACTTTAAAATAACACCCATATTTACCTTACCCCCGTATTCATCTGCAAGTAAATCCAGATGTCTGTAAATACTTTTAATTGTTTCTCTTGCCGACTCCTCGCTGCTGCTAAGCAATATGCTTCTGGAATCGGGGTCATGCTCGGCCTGCGCAATAAGGTCAGCCGCAATAAAATCAGTATCGGAAGAATCGTCTGCAATTATCGTTATGTCACTCGGGCCTGCAACACTGTCAACTGCTACATCACCATAAATCTTCTTCTTGGCTGCCGCGACATAGATATTGCCCGGACCCACGATCTTATCAACCCTTTTTATGCTCTGTGTCCCATAGGCAAGCGCTGCTATTGCCTGGGCGCCTCCAACCTTATAAACCTCTCTAATCCTGAATTCATTAAACAAATATAGAAGAACTTCATTCAAGCTGCCGTCCGGCCGGGGCGGCGTACATACGACTATTTCTTTTACCCTTGCTATCACTGCAGGTATCACTGTCATAAGCACTGAAGAAGGATAAGGGTATCTTCCGCCCGGTATATATATGCCAACTCTTTCCAGGGGAATCGTAATCTGCCCGATCCTCTTGCCTTTATCCGGCCTTATAATCCATGTACCCTCATTTTTTTCAAATTGGGCGGCGTGATATTCTTTAATGTTTTTACTACTTACCTCAAGCGATTCAATCAGCTGCGGGAATTTATTCTTAACCCCTGCCGCTATAGACCTTATATCTTCTTCTTTTACCTTAATATCGTCAATTTTCGTAAATCTGGTACTGTCAAACTTCCTTGAAAATTTTAAAACCGCCTTATCCCCCCCGGATTTTACCTCCTTCAATATCTGGCTGACTGCTCTTTCAACTTCATATGGAATCCTGGAGCCCTCCGGCTCATAAGAACGTGCCTGTTCTATGCTTTCGGGTTCTTCAATTTTTAAAAAATTATAGCTCATTAAAAATACCTTTGATACTTTTAGACGTTTTTATTAATATACCTAAAGAAAATAAAATTAGCAAAAATATTATTACTATTTAGATAAAATGACAGAAAATTCTGCTTCAAAAGCAAGCATTCTACTTCATGTCTGCTGTGGGCCATGCTCGCTTCATCCATATTCTTTTCTAAAAGATGATTTCAGCATAACGTTCTTTTTCTATAACCCCAATATACAACCCAAAAAAGAGTATTTAAAAAGACTTGAAGGCGCCAGGACCGTTGCAGAGAAATATTCTGTCCCACTTATAATAGGAGAGTATGATGTGAAAAGATGGATTATGCTTACAAGACACCTCGGGGATGAACCCGAAGGCGGTAAAAGATGCGAATTATGTTTTAAAATACGCCTTGATAAAACAGCAGAAACAGCAAAAAATTTAGGATTCGATTTCTTTGCAACTACTCTTACCGTAAGCCCTCATAAAAATCAGGCAATTATAAACTCCATCGGCGAAGAGCTTGGAGCTTCAAAAAAAATTAACTTCCTAAGAGCTGATTTTAAGAAGAAAGACGGATTCAAAAAAACGACAGAATTAAGCAAACACCTTAATCTATACCGTCAAAATTATTGTGGATGCATATACAGCAGGAGGCAGTAAAAAAATTCCTTATAAAGCAACCAGCGCAAAACTTCTATCAGATCTACTTAATAAAAACCATAAACCCATAAAAAACGATAAAAAGCTGGCTTAAAAAAATGCCGCTACTCTCCGTTATTTTTTTCCAATTGCTTCTTTTCACTAAATTTCCTGGTTACATAATTAGCTATAAGCATCGCAGCAAGAATAGTTACCAGGTTTATTATATAAACTACTTTTACGGAACCAATAAGAGTACTGTCAACACGGTAATATTCAATGAATGTTCTGTAAATCGAATATACCCCAAGATAAGTCACAAGTATCAACCCATAAGGCAATTTCCCCGGTCTTTTTCTATAATACCAGTGCATAAAAATCAGAAGACCAAATAATAAAAAGTTAGCTATCGATTCATACAGGAATGTCGGATGAAAATATTCATAACTCATATAGCCATCCGGCCTGTATTGCTCCTTTATAAAAATAGCCCAGGGCAGATCAGTCGGTTTGCCGAAAGCTTCCTGGTTGAAGAAGTTGCCCCACCTGCCTATCGCCTGTCCAAGTACTAACCCCGGAGAAACGATATCGGCCCACAACCAGAAATCGATCTTCCTTATTTTGCAAAATATAATAAGCGTAAGAACTCCGCCCAGTATAGCTCCCTGTATCGCCTGGCCGCCTCTCCTTATCGCAAAGATATACATGGGGTGAGCCGAATAATAAGTTGACCAGTTTACCGCTACATGAAGCAGTCTCGCTCCCAAAACCGAAAATACTATGGCGAAAGGAGCAAAATTTAATATTTCATCTCTTTTCTGTCCCCTGTAACCCGCCAAAAAATATGCGACCATAAATCCCAGGACAAGCGAGACAGCAGTTATAATTCCATACCACCTTACCGAAAGTCCGAAAATCTCAAAAGCTACCGGGTCTTCTATGTACAACTATCCTCCTTAAGTAAAATTGTTACCTTTTAATTAATCATATCAATAAATATTTAAGATTTTAACATAAATCATAGTAAATATTTATTTAAAAATTAGATTCAGTTAGAAGTAAATTTGCGTTTAATAATACTTATTAAATAACCTGTTTACATCTATATCAGTTATAATATGGTCAACCAGCGGTTTTCTCTCAATCTGTTTTAACCCTTCTTCATAAATGGGCTCATCAACCTGGTAAAATATTCCCAGCGGTATTTTTTCTTTTTCCATTGATTTTCTTATCGCCATGTTCAAATCACTTCTGTCATAATCCTTGATATCGGATAGCTTATAGACTTTTTCTCTATAAAAATCATAGGTATCTATTTTATTTAAAGTTATGCACGGTTGTATAATATCCACGAAAGAAAACCCATTGTGCTTTAAAGCTTTCTTCATAATATCCTCCAGATGCTTTGTATCCCCGGAAAATCCTCTCGCAACAAATGTTGCACCATTTGAAAGAGCCAGCAGAACCGGGTTGATAGGTTTCTCCCTGACTCCAAGGGGTGTTGATTTAGTTTTAAACCCTATATCACTTGTAGAAGATGCTTGGCCTTCGGTTAGGCCATAGATTTTATTATCACATAAAAAATAGGTCATATTTATATTCCTTCTGCAGGTATGTATGAAATGATTTCCTCCTATGCTGGTTCCGTCTCCGTCTCCGCCTATGATTATTACATTCAACTTGTGATTTGCCAGTTTCGCTCCCGTCGCTACCGGAAGTGCCCTTCCGTGCAGTGCATGGAAGGCATAACTCTTAACAAAGTTTACACAATTTCCAGAGCAGCCCGCGCCGTAAACTATAAGGATTTCATGAGGTTTAAGATTTAAGTTTACAAATGTTTTTTTAAGCGCCTTCCACGCTCCATAATTTCCACAGCCATAGCACCAATCGGGTTTTCTCGAAGTATTAAAATTAATTGTCTTTAAACCATATTTCTTTTTTTTAGGTCTGCCCTTTTTTCCAGCCATAGTTACTCTTACCTTTTCCTACTTTTTTATTTAAGCTAAAAACTTTATTCTATCTTTTCAATTCCATTAATAATTTCTTCA
>Ga0180433_10011561_pt1 | contig 10457 bp, 10 predicted proteins | sample SS_ome_8_FD_132980 | JGI IMG/M metagenome (GOLD analysis project Ga0180433, IMG submission 132980) | Hypersaline lake sediment archaeal communities from the Salton Sea, California, USA - SS_1_D_1 metaG | ecosystem: Environmental > Aquatic > Non-marine Saline and Alkaline > Hypersaline >...
ACGGTCGGCTCGAGAATAAGGTGCAGGTCGGCGGCGTCCACGTCGCAGTCAGCCAGCACAGCCTTTTGCGCCAATGCTGCGAAGGAAGCGACGATCGACGTCTTTCCCGTGCCGCCCTTACCGCTGATGACAACCAATTCTTTCATGTCCGCACAGTCCTCGATCTGATCTCGTCCAGGAGCGATTCGAATATCTTTCCGTATTCCGGCAGGGCCGTACACATCATCTCGCCGCGGGAGTACGCCTCGGCGATTGTTCGGTCATCGGGAATCTCCGCCAGTATGTCGATGCCGCTGTCCCGGCAGTATTCGTGGGTGTCCCGATTGCCCATGCCGGAGCGGTTTACCAGCACGCCGAAGGGCAACTCCAGGGCGCGGGTCATCTCCACGGCCAGCTTCAGGTCGTTGAGTCCAAAGGGCGTCGGCTCGGTCACCAGCAGCACGAAATCGCAGTCGCGAATGGATTCTATCACCGGACAGGAAGTGCCCGGCGGGGCGTCGACGATAAGGATATCTGCCGGCGGGGCACTGGCCTTGACAGCCTTGATTACCGGCGGACTCATGGCCTGGCCGACGTTGAGCAGTCCATGGACAAACGCCACCGGGCCGGCTGAGCCTACCTGGACGGTTCCCGTCTCGTGCAGCACTTCGGTAATCGCACCGGCGGGGCATACCAGCGAACAGCCGCCGCAGCCGTGACAGAGCTCGGCGAAGACCAGGACCGTTTCGCCCGCTGAGACGATCGCGCTGTATTGGCAGATGTCACCGCACTGGCCGCAGTGCGTGCACCTGGATTCATCCACGCTGGGGATCAACGTCCCGACGGCGGTGGTGGTTATGAAGCTGGGCTTGAGGAAGATGTGCCCGTTGGGCTCTTCCACGTCGCAATCGACATACGCAACGCTCCGGCCGTCGCGCGATGCGACGTGCGCCAGGTTTGTCGCGACAGTGGTCTTGCCCGTGCCGCCCTTGCCACTTGCTATGGCTATCTTCATGTCCATGCGTGTCCAAACTGGGGTTCGCGCAGCCACGGGCGGGCCCAGGACCTGCCCGGGACCCGCCTCGGCCTGCGAGCTGCCTTCCAACTGTCCGGCAGTGCTACTCGGACGTATCCGTCTCAAACTGCTCGATGCGCTGCTGGATGTCCGCCAGGGCATCCTGGAAGTACTGAGCCTGATTCTTCAGCGCGTCGAGCTCCTGCTGCGGCGTCGGTGCCGGACCCACGGGGGCCTGGCCGAACGGCACGCCGTAGGCTGGCATGCCGACAGCTGCTCGCTGGTAGCCGGGCATGCCTGTGGCGCGGAACCAATTGCGCCAGCCTCGCCCGCCGCCTCGTCCGCGACCATATGCTCCGAAACCCCGCCCGCCGGCTGGGTTCATGTATCCGGGGGTTGCGTAACCTGCGCAGTAACCCGCTGCGCGTCCTGTCATTGGGCCCATTCCTGCGGGGCCTGTTCCGTCTCCACCTGGCATGATGCTTCTCCTCGTTCTCAGTTCTCCAAAACCTACTGTCTGGTCATTCGCGTGCCACACTTTGGGCACGCCTGTTGGTTGCACGGCTGTCCGGGAATGTGCGGCGCAGCCTGTCCACAACTCGGACAGACGCACTGTCCGCCCGGACCGGCAGCTAGGGGACCGCCCATGCGTCCCCGCCCACCACCTTGCCCGCCGCCTCGTCCGGCGCCTTTGCCGCCTCCGCCTCCGCCGCCTTGTGGCGGGCCTTGTCCGTTACCTCGTGGCATTTTCGTCGCCTTTCATAGTGCTTGCTGGGCGCATCGCGCCCTTCGCAATACCAGGCTGCCGATCTCACAGCCCAAGTCCCGGGCGATTACCGGGCACTTGGCCTTGAGAATGAAAAACATCTCTCTGCCCGCTTCGTTGAGCGTTTCATAGTTGCCCTGTCCCTTTGCGATGACCAGGTCGGCTGAGTCAAACCGCTGCCGAAAGGCCTCGCTGCAGTCGGACAGGATCGTGCCCGGTGCGTCCGATCCGTTGTCGATGACTTCCACCATTTCCGTAATGCCCACATCCCGGGCGTCTTGAATGGTTACGTCGTTGATGATGGGTCCGCCCCTGACCGCCACCGTCACCTTCGCCAGGGGCATCTGGCCGATGAGCAGCTTGTCGAAGACGATCTCGCCGGCGTTGTCCGCGAGGTAAAGAATGTCCACCGCCTGCGAAATTGCCTCTTCAAGGGCTGGGATCTCCGCGTCGAGCGGGGCGGCCAGGGCGTGGTCAATTGCGTCGTGGACCTCGTCGTCCCGCAGGTGATTGTTTATGCCCATGTCGATCACGTTGCCCGCAATCGCCAGCCTTACCGCCAAGCTCAGCGGATCGTCCGCCGCACGCACGCGGGCCTCAAGCTCGGGATAAATGTCCATCGCCAGGCGGTTGAAGCGGTCCTTGATCGAGCGATACGGATCGTCCTGGCCCGTCAGCTCCCGGATCAGCCGGTGGATGCGCTGGGCCATCGCCGGGGGCGATTGACGCAGGTCCATCTCGCCCAGCAGCGACAAAGCCCCGCGGAGCGTCTGCTCGTGAACCGCTTCGTCATCGGTGACTATGCGGACCGATTCGAGCGTTTGACGCACAAAGCACGGAATGCAGTCGAAAAAGGTCCTCATCTGGCCCACCTATACCCAATGTCCTTCGACGTTGGGCTGGCTGACGCATTGAAGCTCGCCGGCCTTGAACTTTTCCAGCGCCTCGCTAGCGGTGCCGGTCGCACCGATGTATACCTTGACCCCAGCAGCCTGAAGCGTGGCGAATGCCTTGGGTCCGATGTTGCCGGTAATGACGGCCTCGACACCCAACTCGGCTACATTGCGCCCAGCCTGAATGCCGGCGCCCTGCATGGCGTTGAGGTTCTGGCTGTTGTCGTTTGCCGCCAGCTCGCCGGTGTCCGTATCAACTACGAGGAAGCACTTAGCCCGCCCAAAACGCGGATCGACGGCGCCCTCGAGGTCCTGGCCCTGTGATGTAATCGCTACCTTCATGACAGCTCTCCTTGATTGTCACCGCTGTTGCATGCCCCGGCCCCGGCCTCGACCTCGCCGCCCGAAGCCGCCACGCCCGCGACTGCCACGGCCGGGGCCGCCGCCCGGGCCCCAAGCCCCCATCTCCGGTTGCGACATGACAGGGCCGCCCTGGATGGCCAAGGCCTGTCCGTGCGTGAGCACCACGGCGATCTTGGACCGCGCCGCGCCGAGTATCCGCGTCACCGTCGGACGCGAAACGCCCATCTGCTCGGCCACGGACTGCTGGTCCAAGCCCTGTCCGTCTATCAGGCGAATCGCCTCGAACTCGTCCAGCGTCAGATTTACCCACTGGAGGTCGCGGGCGGGCACGCCGGCCGGCTTGTAGACCGTCGCAATTGGCTGGCCTGTCACAATTCGTTGTCGCGGGGGTCTGGGCATGTTCTCGTCAGTCCTTTATTATGAACCTACGTTCATAATAACATCGGCTGTCAGCCGTGTCAAGTTGAGCAGGATTCTTTTTCGGCCTCACGGAAGGTCCCTTAATCGGGGTTTTGGAGCTGCCTTCGGTGGCCGGGGTTTTCCGGGGAGTTTTTCGGGTAAGTGGTGTTGACACGCCCGCCCGGACGCCGATAGAATTGAAGTGTGGATGGCGGATTGGTCAGCTAGTACCGCTCTCATGGATAATCTACGGTAGGACGCGCACCTCTTCCGCCACCCCGGCGACGTGTATCCGAACTGTGAGCAGAGACGCTAGGTCTCTGCGGGGCGGTGTGCGCCTCTGGTGGCGCGCAACGGAGGCATTTCCGGCATCGTCGCTGGGGTAAAAACCCGGATAGCAGCTACACGGTATCCATGGCATCTGAACATGCGGCAATCCTGCCCTTGGTGGGCAGGCAAGCCTTCGGGCTGATTGGCGCAATCCCGCGTCAGGGGACGTGGGAAGCTTCTCTGGCAAGGCAGGCCGGGCTGGTCCCGGCCGAGTCGGACGACCTGGCAAGGCACGTATCCGCGGAAGGACTCATCCCATACTTCCTCCCCGACGTGCAATGGGTTTCCGGCGTCAATGGCAGGGGGGAGGAGGTCGCGATCATGCGACGGACAAAAGCAAAAGGTTTTACATTGATCGAGCTGTTGGTGGTGATTGCCATCATCGCCCTGCTGGTCTCGATCCTGATGCCCAGCCTCGGCCGGGCGCGGGAACTGGCCAAGCAGGCTGCATGTATGGCCAATCTGAACGCCATCGGCAAAGCGCGGGTGCTCTACGAAGGGCTCAACGAGGACAAGTTCCCCTTGCTCTTCACCAGCGGCAATCCGAACTCCGCGGCCGCGACGACTAACCTGGGCAAGACCCCCGCTACTGCCACAGATCGGGACGATCCGTGGGAAATCACGGCTACGGGTGCGATGCAGAACGTCTGGCTGCTGATTGGTGAAGGGATGGTCTCCGTCGATGCCTTCGAGTGCCCCTCAGACCAGGGCCTCACCGAGACCGGCGCGTATGCGGGCTGGGCAAACACATCGGAGTTCTCCTACGGGATGAGCTTCCCGTATGCCTCCGATGGGACCAACACGAACCCAGCGGCCCTGGGTAACACGCTCGGCGGCGGCTTCGTCTGGATGGCTGATCGGATGGAAGGTACGGGCATCACCGCTTCTAACCACAATATGGATCCCGGCGGATGCACGATATACCTGACGTTCGCGGGCAGCGTACGTAAGCACGCGAGCATTAGCGATGGTGCTTGCGGCATCAGTGACGATGAGATCTACCAGAACCAGGCGGGTACGCCGGTCTCTGGCGGGCTGCCTCAGGCTTCTGACGACAGCAGCATCAACCAGGCTGTGAGGTAACCGGCCAGTTTCAGGCCAGGTTGCATGGCAGCAGAGCAAGTATTGACACCGGGCAGGTCCATTGCGGGCCTGCCCGGTTTTGTTCTGCGGCCAGACAGGCCGGCGTGGTCGGGGGGTGGCCGAATCCCCGCGGGGCCACAGGGGGTCGATTGCGGCGGGCGGGATTCCCGCGTTCCATTGGCCCTTGCGACGGGGTATCATGGAAATGGCGGGGATATCGGCAATGTTCGCTGTTGAAAGGCGTGGGCTTTGGAACTGAGCATTCAACTGGAAGACCCATCCAAGCAGGGCATGTTGTTCGGCCCGGCCGATCGGCACCTCAAGACGATCCGCGAGGCCTTGGACGTGCAGGTTTTCGCGCGGAACGGGCAGGTCAAGCTGACCGGATCGGCGAAGAACGTTTCCCGCGCCGCAGCTGTGCTTGGGCAGCTTCAGCGCTCGGTGCGGCGAGGCCGGGCTGTCAGCACCGAGTCGGTCGCCGAGGCCATCAGTGCCGCCGCAGCCAACGAGCAGCAGCAGGCGGCTGAGATCCTGGACGTCTACGTGGCCGGGCAGCTCGTGCGCGCCAAGACGCCGGGGCAGAAACGCTACATCGACGCAATGCGAACGAAGGACCTGATTTTCTGCACGGGCCCGGCCGGGACGGGCAAGACATACCTGGCGGTGGCGGTGGCGGTGCACATGCTCAAGCATCAGCAGGCGAAGCGGCTGATCCTCGTCCGACCAGCCGTGGAGGCCGGTGAGAAGCTCGGCTTTCTGCCCGGGGACATGCAGGCCAAGGTCAACCCGTACCTGCGCCCGCTTTTCGACGCCCTGCACGACATGATGGACTACGAGCAGATCCGCCGCTTCATGGTCAACGACCTCATCGAGGTCATCCCGCTGGCGTTCATGCGAGGCCGGACCCTCAACGACTCGCTGATCATCCTGGACGAAGCCCAGAACACCACCGTCGCGCAGATGTTGATGTTCTTGACGCGGATGGGGCACGGATCAAAAATGATCGTCACCGGCGACGACAGCCAGATCGACCTGCCAGACGGGACGGTCAGCGGCCTATTGGACGCCAAGACGCGCTTAAGCGGCATCAAGAACCTGGCGTTCGTAAGATTGGACAAGGGCGACATCGTTCGCCACAGGCTGGTGCAGAATATCGTGGAGGCATATGCCGGTCCGGCTGGGGCCGACCGCGCCGAGCAGTAGCTGGCCGGCCCGCTGGCGGCTTGACCGAGAAGGCTTCCTTCAGCCCCAGCGGTGATCGACCGATCAATTAGTGGACCGATTAACCCTTTTGGCAGGGCTTTTGAAAGGCTACGTGCAATTAATTTGCAGAGCCTTTTTGTGGACTTCGTGTGATTCGTGGACTCAGATCGGTTTTAGACATGTGGCCCTTACGCAAGAAAATCCGACAGCGACGCCTTGAGATCCGCAAAAGCATCCCCTCTGCGGGCCTGTCGTGGTGGCTCAGCTTCCGACAGGCTGGGGGTGTCGGCTCGGTGCTGCTGGCACTGGCGTTTCTTGCCGGCATCGTGGCGATGGACATTTGGCCCGTGGACCCCTTCACGTATCGCACAGGCCAGTACGTTCCGCGAGACATCCGTGCCCGCGTGTCGTTCCCGGTCCGCAACCGCGAGGATTTCGAGAGCCTCCGGTCGCGCATCTACAACACGACCGCCCCGATATTCCAAATCAACGACGAGGTCGTGACCGAGATCCTTGCCGCGCTGAGGGGCATTCCGGGCCGGCTGCAGGCCACGACGCAGCCGGCAGAGGTGGACGAGGAGACCCGCACGCTGTTGGGTCTGGAAGATCTGGTCGAATTGGAGGCGTGGCGCAGCCGAGCCGACGGCGCAGACGCAAGGGACTACAGCAGGCAGGTCCAGCAGTTCGGCCGGGAGCTGTACGCTGCGGGAATCGTCAGGGCGGACGAGCTTGCCACCCAACGCAAGGATCGCCAACCCCAGCACGCGATGCTGATCCACAACGGGTCCAGCACGATCAAGAGCATCGACGCACTGATTGCCCTGGACGATCAGGAGCGTCTCGAGCGCGCCGCAGCCCAACTGGCCGAGATCTTCGACGAGCCCATCCGGGACGGCGTTAGCAGCTACCTGCTGACGGTTTTTCGCAGCGGCAAGGTTCTGTACGTCTACGACGCTCAGGCCACCCAGCAGGAAATTCTCCGCCAGATTGACGAGCTCAAAGCCAACCCGCCGGGCGAGTTCTACCACGCCGGGCAAGTGCTCGTCCGGGCCAGCCGAAGGCAGACGCCCACGGGAGAGGAAGTTGCGAGCCTCTCATCGGCCGAGCGGACGCTGCTATGGGAGGAACACAAGGCCTACAGGCGAGCCGGGAGGCGGGCCCATCCGTGGCGCATGCGCGGACGTGCCGTCGGCAGGAGTTTCGTGTTGCTGCTCGTGACGATCATGCTGTGCCTGTACATCGCATTGTATCGCCCGCGGATCGTCAAGAACCACCTGCGCGGACTGGCCATCGTGACGTTGGGTCTGCTGGTGCTGGGGGTGAACAAGGCCATCGTTTTCTGGGCCGGGCAGAACCCTCACCTGGCGGTCTTCGCGGTCATGACGGCGGGGATCATCCTGGCTATCGCCTACGACCAGCGGTTCGCGTTCGCGGTGGGGGCGTTTCTAGCGGTGTACCTGGTGCTCCAGATGCGATCCGACCTGCCCATGACGGCGGTCCTGGTGACGGCATTGGCCGCCAGCGTCTTCCAACTGCATGAGATTCGCACCCGCAGCAAGCTCATTGCGGTCGCAGCCATCACGGCGTGCATCGTATACGCAGCGACATGGGCGGTCTCGCTGGCTACGGCGCTTCCGTGGCGTTTTGCTCTGGTCAACGGCGCGCAGGCCGCGGGCGGGGCGATGCTGGCGGGCTTTGTCGTCCAGGGCATATTGCCGGTCATCGAGCGGGTCTTCCGCGTGGTGACCAGCATGACGCTGCTGGAATGGTGCGATGCGTCCAAGCCGCTGCTCAAGCGCCTGGCGATGGAAGCGCCGGGCACCTACAACCACTCGCTGCAACTGGGCACGATGAGCGAGTCAGCCGCCGAGTCGATCGGCGCGCGCGGGCTTCTGGCGCGCGTCGGGGCTTACTACCACGACATCGGAAAGATCAACAAGTCGACGTATTTCATCGAGAACCAGGCCGACTCCGACTCCAAGCACGCCAGGCTCTCGCCGGCCATGAGCCTGCTGGTGATTACCGGGCACGTAAAGGACGGGCTGGAGTTGGCCCGGGAGTACGGCCTGCCGCCCGTGCTGCACGAATTTATCGCCAGTCACCACGGCACGACGCTGGTGGAATACTTCTACCACGCCGCGACCCAACAGCGCAAGGACCAGTCCGAACCGGTCCCGGACGAAGTGGAGTTTCGCTACCCCGGGCCGAAGCCGAAATCCAAGGAAGCTGCGATTCTCATGCTGGCCGACGCGGCGGAGTCGTCTGTGCGGGCGCTGTCGGAGCCGACGCCCAGCCGGATCGAGAACCAGGTCCACATGATGGTCACCCGCCGTCTGATGGACGGCCAGCTCGACGAGTGCGACCTGACGCTCCGCGAGGTCCACACGATCGAGGCGTCCCTGGTCAAAAGCCTCTGCGGGTTCTACCACGCCCGGATCGCCTACCCCAGCGCCGCCGGCAAGTCCCCCGCAGGCGATCAGCCCAAGTCGCCCGCCGAGTCGTCCGAGGGCGACGCATCGGCATCGACGGCCCCCGCCAACGTCGCGCACACAGCGCCGGACGAGGGATGAGTTGACGGACCATTCCCTACGGGGCGTCCTTCAGCAAGTTGATGCGCTTCTGTTTCGCGTTGACGTCGTGGTGCCTTACGACGGTCGCGGGGTATTCCTTCTTGCCGCGCTGCGGGACGCTGAACGTCGCCTGCGTCGTGCGATAGTCGAACAGCGTCGTGGCGACTTCCGAGTAGTAGTCCACGTCTCCGTCCCATCGCCGCCGCAACTCGAAGACGATCGGCTTGGTGCGGTAGTTGCGGACCGTGTCCGTCCAGCGGGTCTTTTCGTCCCAACCGTCCACCACTTCCTTGTTGTTCACCCGGCGGAAGTGAAAGTTCAGCCGCTCGGTGGCTGTTTGCTGCGTTTCGTATACCACCAGGTCGTCGGGCCCGAGGTTGACCTCGATCTTGGCCTTGACGGGCACGTAGCGGATGAGCCGCTGGCCGAGGTAGGCCAAGCCCTCCCGGCCGTTGTCGCGGAAGACGCGGATCAGCCCGTTGGGCAGGGGGCTGGCACTGAGCTTGTGCTCCTCGTCGTTGTGCCAGATGAAGAACCGCACCGGCCTTGGTCCGTACTGATAGGCCCGCTGACGGTAGACGATGTCGAACTTCAAGTCCTCGGCCCGGACCGCACGCATCCGCTTGCTCCAGCCGTTGGGGATCGTCTCGGTGCCCTCGACGGTGAACATGAAGTACTCGCTCAGACCCTCCTTGACGATCGCCTTGGCACCGGATTTGGCGAGACCGCTGCCGGCGGAGGCACGGGCAAAGGATGCTCTTGCCGCCTCCTGTTTCAGCAGGCTCCTTTCTTCCGACGCAGGCACGGGTATGCCTCGCCGACGGGCCAGCTCGGCGATCTTCTCGACGAGGTTGATGGTCCCTACGATCAGGCTGACCTGTGCATCTTCGTATTCTTCGCCGCTCTTGTTGAAGACGCGCACGAAGCCGCGGAACTGCATCGTCTCCTCGGCCGGGACTGCAGATCAAACGTGAATTGCGCTATCGCGTGGCGTGAATCAACTCGGCGCTGAAGCGTTCCGCCGGGAAGCTGCGTCCCGGGCAGCCGGTGTGGCTGTCCAGATCGCTGTGCAGGTAGACGTGGTCAGCTGGAATGCGGCAGGCTTGCTGAAGTGCCCGCACCAAGGCCGTGAGCCGGGCCATCTGTTTTGCCGAGGGCTCGCCGCCGGCCAGGTCGCCGGCAAGGCACACGCCGATGCTGTCGGCGTTCAGGTCGCGCCCGGCGATCAGCGGCAGATGGCTGCCGGCCGTTTGCTGCTTCCAAAGTTGCATCGGCTGGATGCTCACTTCGTCATCGGCCGAGGCAAGCACGCGAAAGTGGACTTCCGAAGCGCGCCCGTCGCGATTGAGGCATTTGGCTGAGTGGATGACGATGTTACGCCACTGGATGGGTTGGAGCGGAACGTTAGTCTGGTGCACGAGCGTCGCGACGTCCTGCCCGTCTGACCTAGCCAGCGCGGCCAGATGTCCGCTCGGCGGCAAGAGGGGGTCGGTCTGCATTGCCAGCAGCGCCATCGCCCCGGCAAGCATAGCGACGAAGAGCACAAATAGCGTTTTGACCGTCCTTGATCTGAGCATACCCGCTTCCGACAGAAAGGGCTCGGACAACCGCTGCGCGAGCGTCCCTACTCTATTGGGCCTATCGGCCAAGGGCAAGACTCAACAGAAGGAAATCGGGCCAGCAGTCAAGATTTTTTCGTCGCAGGGATCCCCTATGGCACCCGCGGGTCAATCCTGTAGCGACTGAGCCTCGTCTTCGAGCAATCCCAGCTCCATCAATGCCTGCCGGGCGGCCTGCTGTTCGGCGTCTTTCTTGTTGGTTCCCCACGCGCTGGGAAAGCTCCTGCCGTCGATTGA
>Ga0180433_10011562_pt1 | contig 10457 bp, 8 predicted proteins | sample SS_ome_8_FD_132980 | JGI IMG/M metagenome (GOLD analysis project Ga0180433, IMG submission 132980) | Hypersaline lake sediment archaeal communities from the Salton Sea, California, USA - SS_1_D_1 metaG | ecosystem: Environmental > Aquatic > Non-marine Saline and Alkaline > Hypersaline > Sediment...
AATACGGCCCACTCTTTCTTTATTGCCGGTAGAAGTATTTACAATATAGGAGCCAGATTTTAAAACCCCGCTATAAACGCGCACAAAGCATAATTTCCCCACAAACGGGTCAGTGGCAATTTTAAAAGCCAGGCCGCAAAAAGGCTCTTTATCATCAGCTTGAACAACAATTTTTTTATCCTCTTCTTTCGGGTCCATGCCTTCTAGTTCAGGAACATCTAAAGGTGACGGCAGATAGTCATTAACAGCATCTAAGACCGGTTGCACGCCAATATTTTTTAAAGCCGAGCCGCAGAATACCGGATACAATTCGTTAGTGATAACGCCTTTTCTGATAGCAGTTTTTAAGTCTGCAACGCTTACTTCTTCGCCGTTTAAATATTTCTCCATCACTGCTTCATCATTCTCAACTACTTTTTCAATCATCTCGGCTCGGTATTTATTTATCATCTCTTTCATGTCTTCAGGAACAGGAATTTCCTCAACTTTTTCTCCATGCACGCCGGTAAACTTATAGGCTTTCTGCTCCAAGAGGTCAATCACGCCCTTATGATTTTCTTCAGCTCCAATTGAGAGTTGGACAGCCACTGCCTTTTGGCTTAATCTTTTCTTTATTGAATTTAAGCTCATAATAAAATCCGCGCCCATCTTATCCATTTTATTAACAAAGCATAAGCGCGGCACCCTGTATTTATCAGCCTGGCGCCAAACAGTTTCAGACTGCGGTTCAACTCCGGCCGCGCCGTCAAACACAGCGATAGCCCCATCCAGGACGCGCATGGACCGCTCCACTTCAACCGTAAAGTCAACATGGCCCGGGGTATCAATAATATTAATTTTATGGTCGTGCCAAAAGCAGGTGGTGGCGGCTGAAGTAATCGTAATTCCTCTTTCCTTTTCCTGGTCCATCCAGTCCATGTCAGCCGCGCCGTCATGAGTCTCGCCGATCTTATGTTTTTTCCCAGTATAAAAAAGCACCCTTTCAGTAAAGGTTGTTTTCCCGGCGTCAATATGCGCCGCTATCCCTATGTTTCTGGTTTTTTCTAAAGTGTAGTCTCTCATATTTTACACGGCTTTAGCCGATGGTTCATGATGCTTTAGCGTCAAATTTTCTACCCAGCTTTAGCTGGGGTTAAAGATGCTCGCCTGGCTTCACAAGTCGTAGATAATCCAATTTAAAATTAAGAATGTTTAATATACAAATTACTATTTTTAAATTATGATATCTACGAAGCGGGCTTTAGCATCATTTACCGCCCAGGCATGAAATGCTAGGGCTAGGATTTTATTATTTAATCCTGATAAATCAGGATATGTCTTCTTGTTCGTTCAGTTTAGCCCCATTTATGGGGCTTTGTAATCAGTTATCTAGCCTGCCCATTTTATGGGTAGGCGGCTTCGGTTTACTATTTACTGTTTACTATTTACTATTCACTATCTTCTGTCGTCTCATCTTCTGTCGTCTCTTTATTAAACGTCACCGGAATCTCCACCAAATTCAATTCACTTCCGTCCTTAGCACTCTGCTCATAAACCGCCACATACCCTTCTTTAGTATTATCAAATTCAAAGTTCAGGGTAATCGCGAAAGGTCCGATTTCACCGACTTCAGATGATTTAATAGTCACAAACTCATGCACCATTATTTCATGATCCTTATTCCGCAGTTCAACCTGCAAAGTACTCTCAAAAGCCACTCCTTCGCCCTTTATAGTCACCGGGCTGACCAGGTTATCACCAGCCTCAATCCCAAAAACTTTAATCTTCTCATTTCCAGTAGTCACTTCATTTCCAACATTCTCTTTGTCACCCTGCAACCCATCGTCAGTATTTTCAGCTTGCCCATCGGAGCCTTGGCGTAGCGGGATATCTTCATCTTGTTCCGCCTGTCCTGAGCCTGCCTGTGGTGAGCTTGTCGAATCTGCCGAAGGGCACTCCCCCCTATAAAACGCCCATTCCTCGCATTCAATTCCATCTTCAAACTTACAAACTCCATGCACGCCCAACTCATCCTGCCTCATCTCTAAAATCCCGCCTTTAGCTAAACAATTTACAGATGCTGGATTTGCCAACTGGGCACTATTACTATCAGCATTATTCTCCTCACTCACCGGCGCCCTGGTAATGCAACCAGTCAGGGCAAACATAAAAATTAAAATTGTAATTACATAAACTTTTTTCATATTTTGTGGCTATTTGTGTATAATTCGTGGCTATTTGCGCCTCGCTTTAGCGAGCGAAATGCGCAAACGCCTTATTAGCTTCAGCCATCCGATAAACATCTTCCTTTTTCTTTATGGCCGCTCCTTCACCCTCAGCTGCTTCTAAAAATTCTCTGGCTAACTTTTCTTTCATGGGTTTGCCTTTTTTTCCATTAGCTGCCTCTAAAATCCAGCGGCTAGCTAAAGCAAAACGCCGGTCGCCTCTGACCTGAAAGGGCACCTGATAATTAGCGCCGCCCACGCGCTTGCCTCGAACTTCAACTAAAGGCGCTACTTTTTTTATGGCTTTATTAAAAACATGCCGCGGATCCTGCTTAGTTTCGCTTTTCATAATATCAAAAGCTCCATAGATAATTTTTTCAGCTACGCTTTTCTTTCCGGCTTTCATTATATAATTTATAAATTTAGCCACGTTAACGTCATTATATTTTACGTCACCGTTAATATTTCTTTTTGGCGCTTGTTTACCTCTCATGTTACATATTACGAATTCAGTACGAATATACGAATTCTTAATTATTTGATATTTAAAATTCTTTTATATTTAATACCATCCGAAGTAAAATTAACTAATATACCTAATTTTAATCCGGTTGCTCTTAAATAACCGTTTATTTGATTAATATTTTTTCTTGATAAAAAATCTCCTTTTTTAATTTCTAAAACTATCTTCCCTTCAACAAGAAAGTCCATATAATAACTTCCTATTATATCGCCTTTATATCTAATTTTATATGGACACTGTGATATAAAATTAATACCTCGTTTTCGAAATTCTACTTCGATAGCTTTCTGGTAATGCTTCTCTTTATATCCCGGGCCAATCTCATTAAAAACATCAAATAAAATTCCAATAATCTTATAGCTCAACTCTTTGTAAATAATTTTATTGGCTCCCCCTTGCATATATATCAATTTGTATATTCGTAAAAGATTCGTAATTCGTAATCTTTATTTCTTTTCCCGCTTCGCTCCATACCGGCTTCTTGACTGCTTCCGGCCGTCAACTCCCCTGGCATCATATACGCCGCGCACTACTTTATAGCGCACTCCCGCTAGGTCTTTTGTCCGGCCGCCCTTTAAAAGCACAATTGAGTGCTCTTGCAGATTATGGCCCATGCCCGGAATATAAGCAGTCACTTCCATACCGTTAGACAGCCGTACCCGGGCAATTTTTCTTAGGGCTGAATTAGGCTTTTTCGGAGTAGTTGTAGTCACCTTTAAGCAAACCCCCTGTTTAAACGGAGAGCCTTTTTTAAGCTCTTTTCTTCTTCTGTGCAAAGTATCTAAATTAGTATGGAGAGCTAAAGTTTTTACTCTTTTTTTGGATTTATTCCGCCCTTTGCGGACAAGTTGATTTACTGTAGGCATTTTTTAATTTATTATTTATGATTTATAATTTATTATTTTAGATTTAAATTTGAATAAAAAATAAGCCAACTTATTAATCGGCAAGCTTAATTCTCAAATCTTAAATTTGATATTTACTATTCTAATTTATCAGAAAACTTAAAAATAGTCAAGGAAATAATAGACGACAGAAAACAGACGACAAAAAAAAGAATGTTTTACTTAATATTAGCAATTTTTCTATTAAACAAAATTTCCTTTTAAAGGATTATAATGATTTTTAAAAAAAATCGACAATAGAAAATCAACAATAGAAAATCTCTATCCGCCAACTATTAAATTAAACAAAAAATTTATAACCGGAATAATCAATGAAAATCCAAATATTAAAAATAAAATTACTAAAAACATGCCATATCGCTCTATTTCAAAAAATTTTCTCTGGGCTTCATATGGTAGAAATGCGGCCAGTACCTTTGATCCGTCCAAAGGAGGAATCGGCACTAAATTAAAAACCATCAGCAGTAAATTTATATAAACAATAATTACCAGCAGGCTTATCAAAAGCGGATTAGCTACTAGCCATTCAATGCTCCCAGAAAATCTTAGGATCAATCCGAAAAAAAGAGCCGTAATTAAATTCCCGGCTGGTCCGGCAATAGCTACCTTAGCGCTGCCGTATTTCTGGTCGCGCAAATTATTCGGGTTAAACGGCACTGGCTTAGCCCAGCCAAATACAAAACTAGCTCCGGACACCACTAAGATAAACGGCAATAATATAGAGCCAAACAGGTCAATATGCGGTATAGGATTAAGCGTTAACCGTCCTAAATCCTTAGCTGTTGAATCCCCTAATCTATCCGCCATCCACCCATGCATATATTCGTGGATTATAGCAGAGAAAATCAGCACCACTATTTGAAAAATAATTATATTAAATTCCATATATTAGACGACAGTAAACAGACGACAGACGACAGAAAAAAATCATCTTAGAATGAAAACTAATCGTATATTGTTAATCATCTAGGATGCATATTAACATATATTGCATTTTTAAGCAAAACATGTTAATCTTAAACTCATACTAAACATAATTAAACCAGTGATAGTAATACAACGATCCTCTGTCGTCTGTTTTCTGTCGTCTGTCGTCTAATATATGTCTAAACAATGCGCTATCTGCGGACGCAGTTCAACTAAAGGAGTTAAGCGCTCGCACTCAAATATAAAAACTTTAAGAAGGCAAAGCATCAACCTGCAGTCTAGAATTGTTAATGGTAAAAGATCAAAAGTCTGCACTAAGTGCCTAAAAACCTTAGCTAAGAAGAAAAAATAATATCATTAATATACATATTTAAAAAATCACCAATTTAACTTGGTGGTTTTTTATTAACAAATAAAATAAATCATATAAATCATATAAATCTCTGCAAAAAATTAGCAATGATTTATAAGATTTATAAGATATTAATTTTTTCTAAATTTAATTACTAGCCAAACCACCACCACATAATAAACAATAATCCACCCCCACCAAAGATAATCAATTTCAATATATGCATATGGCATCCTTATAATCCAATTTGTAACAAAAATAATGTATTTCAACAGCAGCCAGGCTGGTAAAAAAAATAAAAACCCATAGCTTGGTATCAGCAAGCTTAAACCAATGCCAGCTAACACGCTCACCATCAATAAAGGCAAGGTCCAAAGTACCAGCAGGTTGCTGATTGGCGAAATCACAGAAACTTGGGAAAAATTCATAGCCAAAATCGGCAAGGTAAAAACCTGCGCCGCCAGAGTAATATTAACCAACGCTCCAACCACTTTCACTACTTTTGTCATTCTGGAGGGAGCGAGGAACGAGCGACCGATAGAATCTCGGGATTTTTTCCTCCGACTTTCAATTAAATCCATTAATGCGTTTATCCACTTTTCCAACAAAGGATAAGCATACGCAATACCCATGACTGCTAAAAACGAAAGCTGAAATCCAATATCATCCCGCAATAGCCGCGGGTTAATCAGAAGAAGTACAGCTCCGGCTAGCACCAAGGAATTGGTCAATTTATTAAGACGCCCCAGGTTCATGGCCCACAACACTAAAAATCCCATCAGCCCGGCCCGCATGGCGCTGGCTGGCAAGCCAATTAATAATATATAAAGCAGCAGCAACAGACTGGCTGCCCAAAATGCATGCTTTCGCGCTAAGCCGATCTGCAGTAGCAGGCCCATGACCAAAGCCGCCAGAATGCTGATATGCATGCCTGATATGGCTACAATATGGCTCAAGCCGGCTTGGGAAAATTTAGTCCGCAGATCATCTGGAATGCCTTTTTTATCTCCTAATATTATAGCCCGCGCCAGACTGGATTCAGGTTCCTCTAACCCGAATTCTATTACATCCCGCAATTTATCTTTTATTTTAAATATAATCTTGTAAAAATCCGTAGGAACACGCCATGGCGTGTTCTCGGTTTTATCAGAGACATTATCAATTTCAGGAAAATAACAAACACTGTAAATATCAAACCTGGCCAGATACCGATCATATGAAAATCCTCTAAACCGCTCTGGCGCTTTTAATTCGCAGGTCATATTCACCTGATCCCCATATTCCCAACTCGGATATAAACTCGTGGTCACCAGCACCTTACCATGTATGAACGCAAGATTTTGCGTTCCTACGGTTTGCGCGAACGCAAAATCTTTCGTTCCTACGGTTTTCACGCAAACCTCTAATTTCTGGCTTTTTGATCTAACATCAGGTTCATTGCATACATACCCTTGTATATCCACCACCTGCCCGTTATAATACCAAATCTTATCTGGCGTATCAGCCGGCAACCCGATGCCATAGCGCCATATGCCTAAAAATAAAAACAGCCCTACTAGGGCTGCAATTCTAACTTTTTCTTTTTTCCAGAACATTACCAGCGCCACCGCACCCGCCATCATCCCGATAAACCACCACAAATAATTTTTCGCTAATTCTAGCGGTAAAAAAGAGGTAATTCCAACGCCGATAATTAAACTAACGCAACAAAGCAAAAAAATTTTAGACTTTGATAAATTAAACCTCATCTTATATAATTCTCTCACTCACAAAGACCCGTGTCATTGCGAGGAAGCCGGTCGCAACCGGCTGACGTCGCAATCCCGAGAATAATCCTTGCGCGCGAATACCTCTTCCAGTCATCCACGGGATTGCCACGTCGCCCGGTTGCGACCGGGCTCCTCGCAATGACAGAGTTGTGGGTTATTTGGTAAGTTTTTGAAAAATCTACTTCCTAAGCCACCGCAGGTAACTTTCAACAAATCCGTCCAGCTCACCATCTAAGACCGCGTCAACATCCTGCGTTTCATAATTAGTCCGGTGGTCTTTTACCATTTTATAAGGCTGCATCACGTAGGAGCGAATCTGCTTGCCCCATTCCGCCTTATCTAGTTCGCCGCGGATTTTCTTTTCTTTAACATCACGCTCTTCCTCCTGCATTTTAAATAATTTAGATTTTAAAATCTTCATGGCGGTTTCCTTATTTTGGTGCTGGGATCTTTCGGTCTGGCAGGTAACTGTAATTTTTGTGGGCTGATGCACTATGCGCACCGCCGAGTCAGTTTTATTAACGCCCTGCCCGCCCGGCCCGGACGATCTATAGGTATCAATTTTTATGTCTTCATCTTTAATCTTAATATCAGCTTCTGCCGGCAGTTCCGGGATTACCTCCACCAAGGCAAACGAGGTATGCCGCATGGCTTCAGCATCAAACGGCGAAATCCTCACTAGGCGGTGCACCCCGGCTTCTGACTTAAGATTGCCATACACCCACCGGCCAGTAATATTCATAGTCATGCTCTTTATGCCGGCTTCATTGCCGACTGTCCGCTCCACGATAACAGCTTCCCAGCCCTTGTCTTCTGCTAGCCGCAAATACATGCGCTCTAAAATTTCTGCCCAATCCTGCGCATCAACTCCACCGGTCCCGGCATGGATTGATAATATTGCATTGCGCGAATCATATTTCCCGGAAAATAAAACCATAAATTCCAGTTTTTCAAACCGCTTCTTAAGCTCATCATATTTTCTGTTGGCATCCTCTTCAATGCTCATGTCCTTATCTTTTTGCCCGACAGCCACAAGTTCCTCCAATTCAGTGATTTCTTTTATTAGCTCTTCCCATTTTTCAACTTCCTCGCTCATATTTTCAAGCTCCCGACTAATCGCCACTGCTTTGTTTTTATCCTCCCAAAATCCCGGCTTGTTCATAGCTAACTTCTTACTTCTAACTTCTAACTTCTTTTCATCCAAATCCAAAAGCTGCCAGGTCCGCTTAACTTTTTCCCGCAACATCTCTATATTTTTTAATAAATTTTCCATATATATTATATTATAACAAATATTTCTTAATTCTTTCTATTACCTTATACAATTCCTTTTCAATTTCTTCGTTTGTAAACCTAATAATCCTATAACCAGCTACTTTAAATGTATCTTCTCTTAATATATCTAGCTCTTTTACTTATTTATCATTATGTATTCCGCCATCTAACTCAATTATTAGTTTTAGCTTAGAGCAATAAAAATCAGCTACATAATTATAGATACCAAACACAAACGGCATCTGCCTCCTAAACTTAACGCCTAGCTGCTTATTTCTTAATTCACCCCATAAAATACGTTCTGCTCTAGTCATATTCTGCCGTAAACGCCTAGCAATTTTTACCATTTTTGTATTTTTAGACATAGTTTTTATTGCCCATCCCACACCTCACCCCCGGCCCCTCTCAAACCCCACCCCCGGCCCCTCCCCTAAATAGGGGAGGGGGGTCTGGCTTGCTAAGAAAAATTAGGTTATTAAATAAAACGTGGATAAAGCGACCCCTCCCCTGACTAGGGGAGGGTGCCCGAGCGTAGCGAGGGCGGGAGGGGTTTGACTAGGGGAGGGTGCCCTTTAGGGCAGAGGGGTGAGGAGAGGGGTGCCGAGCATAGCGAGGCGGGGTGAGGTTCGGAGAGGGGTGCCCCGGCTTGCGGGGCGGGAGGGGTTCGGAGAGGGGTCAGGCCGGAGGAGTTTTAGCATGGCCTGCCTGCGCAGGCAGGGATTTAAACAGACTTAAACAATAAGCATCAGCATATCCATCAGCGTAGTTTCAGCGTACCTATCAGCGTAATTCAGCGTTGTAGGCCTTACGGCCTACTCACTAACCCTCATCCGCCTCGCTCCCACATTATATAAATCTACTACATCACTAGCAGTTAAAGCATAATTATATAGCCGCACTTCATCTAAGGTACCATCAAAATAACTTGAGCCAACTCTACCAATATCCATATTATTAGCATCAATCGCAGTCGCGGTGGTAAATACTATATGGTGCCAATCCGTAGTTATAGTTGAAGCTGCTACTCCGTCAACGTAAACGGTGGGGCTAGAAAATCCATTAGCGGTTATCGTGCCGCTAGTTGAAGAAGCTGTATGCGTCCCGTTGTCTAAGTCAATAATATCTTCTGTGGTGCTGTCTGCTTTTATCCAAAAAGTAAGTGTGTTTATGTTTTGGCTAGTATCTCCTATGTTAATATAATCATCCACCCCATCAAACTCCAACGCCTGCCCAGAAACTCCCCCAGTAACAGAACTCTGCCCAAAATTAACAACATTCCCATTATTAGAATTCCCTGATCTATCTAAAACTTCAGCAGTTGAACTCCCCCAATCCATATCCGGCCCGTTAAATGTCCAGTGTCCGACTAAATTACCAGTGTATCTGTCTGTAATCGGGCTGCTAGTCTGAAACGACCTGGCTCCGGCCTGATAAAGGTCAAGTATTTCACTCGCGCTTAAAACCCTATTATAGATACGAAGTTCATCAATAAAGCCATCGAAATCACCTGCTTCGTAATTATCGTTCCCAATAATTAAATTTCTTGACGAGTCAGAACTTTTTGTATCAGTGCCGTCGCGTGTAAATGATCCTGAACCAAGTAAATCACCAACACCATCTACATAAATATTAATATCAGTTAGGGCTGTTGCGCCCCCTGTCCATGTTAATGTGACAAACTGCCATTTATTTAATTCAACAGAATAATCTTCTGTAATGTAAGCTAAATTATCACCAGTATAATCTTTTTCAAATGATATTCTATACGAGCTAAAACGCAAACACCATTCACCGTTCACCCCTCCACTATCTTCTTTGCAGGCTATATGTCCCATGTTACTGAAACCCAAAGTTCTTGGATAAATCCAGGCTGATATAGTCATAGGCCCTAGGTCATTGATACTAGAGCTAGGGCTTACTTTTACATAATCATTATCCATATCAAACTCAAGCGCCTGCCCGACTACTCCGCCTATTACAGATTGCTCATCAAAATTAGTAACATTCCCATTATTAGAGTTCCCGCTTCTATCCAATACTTCAGCTGTACTAGAACTCCAATCCATATCCGGCCCATTAAACGTCCAATGCCCCACTAAACCGCCCGTGTACTTTTGCGTTATCGGCGCATTAATCATCACCGAATAACCGCTAGTCTCGTCTGCCCCAATATCCCAATTCCGATAACCTCTAGTTTCACCGTCTATGTCGGTCGTAAATGCTAAATTCGCATCGTTTGATAAATCCGTCCCCCCGTTCCTCGCGTTCGCGTCATTACCGGCTAAATGAAAATCTTTGGTCGGAGCGTCAACAAAAGAAACAGTAACGTTTGTTATAGAATTAGAGCCGGGAGCAGTTGAATCAGAGGAGATATTATAATCTGAACTTGCGTCAGGACCTCCAAAATAACATTCGCCGCCACAATTTTGGGCAATATTATTTATTGCGGTTGGGTCTCCATCACTAAAATAAAAACCATAATAGCAATTACTAACTGTGTTG
>Ga0180433_10011563_pt1 | contig 10457 bp, 19 predicted proteins | sample SS_ome_8_FD_132980 | JGI IMG/M metagenome (GOLD analysis project Ga0180433, IMG submission 132980) | Hypersaline lake sediment archaeal communities from the Salton Sea, California, USA - SS_1_D_1 metaG | ecosystem: Environmental > Aquatic > Non-marine Saline and Alkaline > Hypersaline >...
CGTCAGCATAGCACTAAGCATAAAATTTATTCGAATTGGATGGGGCTTTGGTATTACGATGATAAGAATGTTAGTCAGCCACTAAGTATGAATACTTCGTGTGTAGGAATCATTTACTACCACCCAGAACGTGATAAGTATTACTATTCAAAAGATGGTAACTTCCAAGTAGCTGAGAAGGATGGATACCACTTCACATGGAGCGGTACTAAGTTTGGCGCAATTACTTTTGATTTTCAACCGCCATGTATGTTATATGTGCTATTTTAGGGTTGTGGGTTTTCATGGTGGCACAGAGCTACTTTAATTGTAGTGATGCCACCAGAAATCTATTTCTAATGATAAATGCCTCCTGGGTCACAGTTATAATTATGTTGTATTGGAGATTGATTTGCAAGTTACTGAAGCTTTGAGAGTTTTGGAGCCTCTTCTTGAGAACCAAGGAAATTTTCCTATTCGAATGAAGCAGGGAGAAAAAGAACTTGGAAAACTTTCCAAGGTTGTTTACGCTCAAGAATACACAGCTCTTGGTGGTAAGGTATCAGTTATTTACTTTATTCCCGGAGAAGAAGCTATCTGTATCAGAGAAGTCTATCAGATACTGTCTTCCCACGACTGTTCAATAGTGGGACCAAATAATAAGAGAATTGTAAATTTCGCTAATGGCCTTTTAGATATGGGCGGTGCAATGTACTTCGGTGGTTGCTCTATCTTTTTAGAAGCATGAAGTTAGACAAAAAAACATTAACACACTTGGCAGCTAATGCTGTTGAAAACTATGAAGACGAAGTAGCATTCAGGCAAGGATGTTTGGCTCACTCTATTCATAAGAATCTTCGGTTGAGTTGGTTCAGCCCATATAAAAAGAGTAGTTATACTGATGTTCTTGAATGGGTTGAAAGAATGGAGCTTCCTTTTTCAATGCGGTTCTGGCATCCGAGTTTATTCAAAAAGGCTTCTCAAGCAGTATATGCCGCTAATTTGCTGGATGACCACAACCAATATGCTTTGATGAAACGGTTTCTTGCTGGCTCCAAGAGAGATATTTATACTGTTCCAAATGACTTTTACAATTGGTTGGTGAAACGGCAATGAAATGGTACACAGTTGAATTTAAGGTAGACTATGACACAGGCTTTGACAAAAGGTTCTTCATAGTTAAGCACCAGTATGATACTCTTGAAGGTGCCAGAGAGTATGAGAAGCGACACAATGCAAAAAGCAACAGTGAGCGTCTTCTTGACCTTGAAAAAGATTATTACTATGAACCTTACAAAGTAGGTGACGCCGACACATTTGAACACACCAGAGGTAAAGTATGAACGAACAAGTAATTTGCCCGCTTTGTGGTGAGGTTTGCCATGTGCAGAACAACACAGCTTTCTGTAGTGGTCATTTCTCACTTGAAGGTCCATCGTTAGCAAGTATGACTAATAAGCTTGCTTACTGCTGGGAGAACATTCCTGTTGAGGACTTGTTTCACTGTCAGACTGAGATTAGGTGGGATGATCTCACTTATATTATGCAAGTTAAGGGGCTTTGGAAGATTGAAGCTGAAGGTAAGCTTCAAGATATTATTGGATTGTTTGGAGCTTTTAAGGAGTTGTTGAATGAATGATTTGAATCCTCCTATCATGGAGAAGATTTATGACTTGATTGAAGAAGTGGTCGCACTTCGCAAGGAGAACGAAGAACTGAAGAAACGGATTGAAGAACTTGAAAAGGGGTCACTCACTGGAATGGCGGGATTTTAATGAGACTATATTGCGAAAATGGAATTGAACTCTATGAGGCAAATAATTTAGAACTACTGCCTAAGCTAGATGAAAAAGTCAATCTTGTTTTAACTGATCCTCCATACGGAATCGGATATCAGAATCAATACACTTCATCTAAGCACGAAAAGATGTTTGGGGATGCGTGTAATGATTACAGTTCTTGGGCTAGGCATTGTTTTGACTTGATGGAAGATGGATCGGCTTTGTTCGCTTATACAAATTGGAGCGAATATCCAAGACACTTTGTCCAACTAGATGAAACCGGCTTTAAAATGAAAGAACCTTTGATAATTCAAAAAAGACCGGCAGGAACAACCGATCTTAAAGGTTCATTTCAAAGTAATTCAGATTGGTTGTTGTTTGGTTCAAAGGGCCGGTTTATATTCAAGAAAAGTAAACTTTTACGGAATAAGAAGGCTGGTGTAGTTCCAAATGCTGGTAGAAAGCCAGTTCCTGAATTTAAGACAAGATTTCCTTCTTGTTGGTTTGGTGAAGAGTTTCCGCATTCTACTGTAAATCCGGCAAGTATGCGCTCTTGGCCCATTAAACATCCGACCGTTAAGAATGTAGACGCTATGAAGTGGATTATTCAGATGTCTACGAACGAAGGTGATTTGGTTCTTGACCCATTCTGCGGAAGCGGGACCGTATTAGTTGCAGCTTTAGAGACTAATAGACGGGCTATTGGTATAGAAATCGATAATGTGTTTTGCAAACTGACTTTGAGTAGGTTATATGACTGTGAAGAAGCTTATTGAGAAGCTGTCAAAGCTTCCTACTGAGAAACAAGCAATGGTGTATTGTGGTAATGATCCATATGAGATCAAGAGTATTGTTTTTGATGGTATAACAGTGTGGGTGGATACAGATAACTATGAGGATTAAAGGCTTAGAAGCTGAAGTATTGGGAGTGGAGTACGGAGAGCTTTGTAAATACACAGTTAAGCTCTCTTTTAATGGTGCAACCACTATTGTTACAACATTCAATGTAAGCGATAAATTTAGCTTGTGGAACTTTCTAGTAATTTGGTTAGATGCTGCTATTAATTCTCCCCAATATTGCCCTTGGTATACAGCGAAGCACAATGAAAAAATACGTAAGTACAACCGAAAATGCAGAGAAGAAGCTCTCCATCTATTCGGAAGCGAGAAAGCATTGTATGAATACTACACAAAATTTCGACGGCTTAATCGCACGAGTTCTCTATCTTGATGACTATGTTGCTCGAATAGAACTTTCCTTTGAAGGATTGAGTAGTGTAATTATTCATAGTTATAATGGAGAGTTTGAACTACTGGAGTTTTTAAAGAATTGGTTCCGAGTTGCTAATACTAAAAAGTTTCCGAGTTGTTCGTGGCTTGGTGATGGTACTTTAGCGACTATGAAAAAACACTGGAAGCAAAGCCGTAAAGAAGGTCTGTTTTTATTTGGAGATAAACTGAGTGAGTACGCGGAAAAAATCGAAAATTGGTCGTAATGTTGTGATCGGACCCGATGTTAAAATTGGAGAAGGTGTTTTCATAACTGGTAATAGCTCCATTTGTGACAATGCTTTTATTCAGGATGGGTGTGTTATACATGACAGTTTTATTTGTGGCAACAGTGTAGTCAGCGGAACAATTCGTAACAGTGTCGTCCGTGGAAGCAGCACTATCCACAAAAACTCTGAGATTTATGCCAGTGAGCTTGAATCTTGTGTTGTTCTTGGAGTAATGACAGTAAACTGCGAATTGAAAAATGTAACAGTTGGAAAATCGATCAGTCATACTAAGGTGGGATAATGGTCTATAATTGCTCCGATAATCATAAGCGAGTCACTAAGGCACTTGAACTTCTTGAAGGCCTTGAATGGCTGAAAAACTGTGAGTTTAATATCAGTTTCAAACAAGAACCAGATGGAAAGTGTGTGATTTACAGCGAGGATACTGGGCATAAAGTGACCGGTGATCTTGGTATTCTGAAATTTGTAAAAAATAAACTTAAAAAAGTTACACCAGAGATTATTGATTTGTGGGGTTGACAATATGAGAGTACCTATGTATAATAGAACCAAGAAATTTGACCTTGATTCTTTTCTTGCTTATTTCTCAAGCAAGAGAAAACCTGCTTCGAAACGTAAGACAAAAGAAATTGAGAAACACACGAAACGAATAACTTATGAATCTAAAACCTAACACAACTTATTGTAGTATTGAAGTTGAGCTTGGTCTTTCTGAAGAGTGGAAGACCGAACTCTACAAGCTAATGCATGATGGGCAGCTTTACTACAAAGCTGGTGGTCGATACTTCAAGGCTAAGCAGATTCTTTACGGTCGTGTTTATTCTTGGCCGGATTCAGACGGTAATGTAGACTGTGTGGAATGCGTAGATTGTACCGGCTGTGTAGGATGCATTGGCTGTGTAGATTGTGAGAACTGTGTTCAGTGTGAGAACTGTCACGGTTGCTTTGGGTGCGAAGGTTGTTTTACTTGTGACCAATGTAATGATTGTGTAGATTGTAATGGTTGCGAGTGGCTCACACGCTGCAAAGACTGTAAGGCTTGTAGTGGATGCACTGAGTGTACTGAATGTGTAGCTTGTGACGGTTGCCACTACTGCTTGGATTGTGTTAATCTAAAAAAAGAAAAAAATTCTGAAAAAACGTCGGGCTTGTAAATGAAAGACTATAGAAGGGTAATCTGCCCCGAAGAATTCAAGTCTATGGCGCATAAGAATGGTCAAGTCCGCTACTCTAAACTTGTAATGGCTAAGCATCTTGGCAGACCTCTTGATTATGAAGAAGTAGTTCATCATCTTGATGGGAATAAACAGAACTGTGATATTTCTAATCTGAAATTGTTCCCAACCTATTCAGACTTTCAACTATATTGGCACGAAAAGCGTGCTAAGAAGACGAGACGTCGGAACACTGTGCATAAGAACAAAGATGTAAAGGCATGTGCTTGTCCAGAGGAATTCAAAGCAATGGCTTGGAAAGATGGACGAATTTGGGAACATCGTTTGGCAGTTGCTAAGGCTATTGGTCGCCCCTTTAAACGGAAAGAAGTTGTTCATCACTTTGATGAAAACTCATTGAACAATAAAGTTGAACAATAAAGTTGAACAATAAAGTTGAACAATAAAGTTGAACAATAAAGTTGAACAATAAAGTTGAAAATCTAGCTTTATTTTCTTGCAGTGGAGACCATGTTAGCTACCACCAGAATGGGAAACCAGAACCAATCTGGTCTGGAAAATCTAAAAAATAGTAAGTTAAAACTTGCATCTTGACAAATTCCTATTTCTGGATATAATAGGAGTATCGAAACAAGGCAATCGCCTTTCTTTTTGGCTTCAGTAGGTTTGTTCTACTTGTAGAGCCACATATTGATCCAGTAGTTTTTAGTCTACCTTTGGTAGAGGAGAGTGTATTATCTGTGGGATTTTCGGCTTTGTTAAAAAGCAGAACGCGCTCATTGACAAGGGAGTTATGTATCAACTTGCCAAGCTCAATGAGTCTCGCGGTAAAGATAGTTTTGGTTATTTCTCTGAAAACAGTTTTCTGAAGCGTGTCGGTAAAATCACTGACCGATATCCAGCTACGTGGATTAAGCAGAATGACCAATCTCGTTTCATCGGTGGTCATTGTAGATTCGCGACTCGCGGAGACGTGACTCGACGTAATTGCCATCCTTTCTTCTTTGAAGGACCGGCTGGCACCGTTGTTGGTATTCACAACGGTGTGGTTCCGGCTCCTGAATCTTATACTGTTGATTCCGAGTGGATTTTCGACGGTATTGCACAGGAGGGGTTGTCATTTCTCGACGATCTTGATGGCTACTGGGGAATCGCTTTTGTTTTCAATGGCGAATTTTATATCGCAGCGTGCAATCAAGAGCTAGCTTTTTGCATTGACGATGACGTTCTATACTTTAGTTCTGACAAGTTTCATTTGCAAATGGCAACTGGTTGTGAGTGTCATGACGTTGACGACATGATGATTAAGATTCGAGATGACTTCACCTTTGAGGTGACGGAATTCGAACCCCGTGGCTATGGATGGTGGACCGCAACTTCTTACGAAAGTAAATGGGAAGTGGGTGATGAAGAGTGGAAATATGACTCTAAGACGAAGTCTTTTGTTCCCTGTGTTGACGATGACTGGGAGGAGTGGGAGCAAACGGAAGGCACCTCTCTCGATTGGCTGAAGGATGAGGATGCTTATAACTCGTTTAAGAAGCGTTTCCACCAGCTATCTGATGAAGAGTGGGAAGCGCTCGAAGAACTAGGATGCTAGGAGCATTATATGTGCATTTTATGTGAAAAGCCTTATCAGGTGGTTCTAAATACAGCGCAAGTTGATAATCTTTGTGAGGAGCACAGAAAATTTTACACTTGTGATGAATGTGGTGCCGTCAGCACAGACGTAGTTGATTTAGATGAATCGCGTTTATGCCTTAGTTGCCGCCTCTTACGTAGAAGGTGTGTTGATTGTGGTAGATATGAACGCATGGAGAAGATGGAGTGTCATACCTATGATTGGATTTGCAAAGAATGCTACGGTGTCAATTACATAGCATGTAAATGCGGCTATCTGACGCGTCTTGATGAAATGTACACAGTGAATGGAGAAAATATCTGTGGACACTGTTACCGTGATGTCGTTAGTGATAACTGTAGAAATATTGGTGAGCCTATTAATGGTAAAACTTTCTCCATCATCAAATCATCTCGTCGGTATGGTGTTGAGATTGAAACGGACTGTGGAAACTATGTCTCGGTACCAAAACAATGGGGAATCAAGTTAGATGGGTCTATCTATGGCCTGGAGCTAGTTAGTCCTCTCATGAGTGGTGACGAGGGTTTGGAGTCCATTCGAGAATTGTACGAGGCGGTCGATCCAGTTTTTACGGAAAGCTGCGGTATTCATGTTCACGTAGATGTTCGTGATCTAAATGAAACTCAACTGCTTGATCTCGTTCGAGCTTTTGAAAACACGAAAAATAGCTGGATAAGAAAAGTGCCGGAACATCGTATGCAAAATGTTCACTGCAAGGGAGAAAATATCTATCCAGAGAATGAAACCTGGAATGAATGGTTCGATAGTATTGATGGTGACCGATATAAGTGGGTCAATTTTAAGTCTGTTGAGGACCATGGCTCCGTTGAATTACGGATTCTTGAAGGTTGTGGTGTGGACAAGGTTGTGAACTGGGTAGCGATGGTTGTCAACTTCGTGGAACAAGTTGTGAATATGGATAGAACAATGGTAACAAGTCTATGCTTATAGAGAAATGGGTTCATGGATCGTGGCGACGTACTGAAAGGCTGAAAAGTGGTGTCTCAGTGCCATGGAATAGAACATGCGCAATAGGAGGAGAGGTTAGTCTATGTGACCGAAAAGTTTTCTCGTGGCGTGAAGCAGAGAAATTTGTTGGATGCAGCCGCCAAACAATAGTTCGATATCTTGGCAGAGGACTGAAGCGACTAAGATTTAGTGATCTTGAGGAAATGAAAATTGCTCGTGGATGCCGAGTAGAATATCGGCAAGTGTGCAATTTGAGAGAGATGGAGGAGCTTGTAGAGAGCAATCGAGCACGCGGATGGGTCACGTTCGCATATGTTGCGGCCGAGAACGCAGATTATGAGATTCTAAAGAAGGCTCTGTACGCCTCATTTAGGGCTCAGAGTGAACTTGTGGGGCTTGAGTCGGAAGTTGAGCTAGGACGCCTCACGGAGCCCGAGGGGCGATTTGAGAGGCCAGAACTGTATCTGGGGCCGCGAAGAAAGATAATCAGCACGGACGCAAGAATATTACAGAATCATATGGTCCAAAAAAATTGGATAAAGTGTGTAGTCTGGGGCAAGAATATTGACTACAGAGACAATTTACAGATTATGATTGACCGAAAATCACAGTTGCTGGGCGGCGCAACTCTGTCACGAGCGGTAAATTCTGCACAAAAATTGTGCAAGAACCTATATCTTTTGGACGCCGATAGAGTGATTTTAGATCCGATTATTCGGTATTATGGGTGTCTCAAAAAAGGTGGCTTTGTGGGCCTAATTTAGGAGAAAAATTGGTGAAAAATAAAAAATTTTAGGTGTCCAAAATACCCCCTGTTTTGCGCGCTGATTTTTGCAATTTTGCCTTTTTCGGTGCTAAAGGGTTTTTTATGTCCGGAAGCGGATTTACAATTCTGCACTTTTTTGGACGTTTTTTTTCGAAAGAGTTTTACAAAAGTGGGGGTAGTTTGGACGTTTTGGCTCTGGAAAGAGCTAAAAAGTCTGTCATTATATATATAGGGGAGTTAGAGCAGAATTGATGGAAACGCGTGGTTTTGCTAGAAGGCTCTAGGAGGCTCGTGGCGCTCGTTTGGGGTGGATTGGTATCAGGACTCGCGTAGGGGCCTGAACGGCTCCTGAGCGATCTCCTGGACGGCCTGAGCGGGTTGCTGACAAATCCGGCTGAGGAAGTTGGGCGGTTTGAGGTGAAAATTTGGATTTTCGGCTGGTGCGGTGTCGGCCGGTCGCAAACCCTCTATCGAGGTTCTTCCCAACTTTTTACTCTAAGACTTCTCGCGTAGGGAAGTTTTATAAAAAAGAAGCTCCACTTAAAAAGAGGAAAAAAGAGGAAAAAAGAGGAAAAAATAAAAATTTTTGGGAACTCGATTTTGCGCGATTTTTGCGCGATTTTTGACGCCCAAAATGAGCTTGCACAAAAATTGTGCAAGGGCTTGCATGAAGCTTGCGCATCTGTTACACTGGATGTGACCCAAAATCATAGGGGCAGAAATTGTTCAGAACTCCACTAAGAGGTATTTTATAATATGTGGGGGTCCAGCAACTAGTTTTTGGTATGTGTGTTGGCAATAAAAAACCCTTTAGCGCTATAAAGCAAGGGTGTTGGCTCCCTCAAATCCGCGGCTCCCCAGTCGCCCTGCTAGGCCTTAAAGGGCATTTTGTTGACGAAAAATTCGTCAAACTCCACTTTAGACTGTTTTTTACGGGTTTTCTAGTGTGACATCTCACATACCTCACTTACTAAGCATAAAATCATCTTCAGCCACCTTTCTACTTTCTCTATTCCGCAGCCTTCTAGCAGCCTGATTTCAAAAGTGCCGTGTTTTCTGTAGGATTCTAGATTAAACCAAGTATATCGGGTCAGTACCCGACTAAGATAGGAACTAAAGGTATCATTCAACCTAACTTTTGGCAAACCTTTATGGCAGTACTCATTGTCCTGCCTTTCTTCATTGACAAAGGAAAACCATGCATCTTCTGTATCGATAAAGGCTTTAACCAGGTCTAGCTTCTGAACATCAGTCATTTCAGAAACATCGATGTGGACATGAATACCGCACTTGTAATCAAACTCTAGTTCACAATTTCTATAAATAGTTCGGATTTCTTCTAAACCTGCGTCACCTTGCAGAATAGGAGAGACAATTTCCATTCCATTGATGGAGCCATCATAATGAATACCCCAATTTTCAGGAACTGCGTCATAGTTTCCGTCATCGGTTTCAATTTCAATTCCGTAATATCTACGGCTTTTAATCTCATTGAAACTATTTGATCGAACTATTAGACCTGGGCTGCGAGTTGGATACATATTTCGAGGTACGCAGTCCGAACAATAAAAACAGTCTTCTACTTCTACTAAGTCTTCTATTCTTTGTAACTCACCGCATTCATCACAAATTTCATAGTTCGTACCTATGCAGGAATAGCAAACAAAACAGATTTGGTTCCCGCGAGTGCAGCAACGAACTCTGTTACTAAGAACAAAAGACTCACAATCCACGCACACACGATACCTTGGCAAACATGAACTGCATACAGAACCATCAGATGTTTCATGGAGTTTTTCTACATATTGACCACATTGTGTGCAGTAATGCTCTGGCGAACACAATTCACACCATTTAGACAAGCATTTTCTGCCACAATCTCGGCATTTTCTAACTTTTTCCGAGTAACATTGTTGACACAGATATTCTTCATCGACAACATACTTCGCAATCGTTTTACAAAATGTGCATTTCATAACTCTATTATAACCTCAAATAAAAAAAAGTCAACCCCTTGACAAAAAATCAATGGAGGATATAATAGGGAGGGTCTAATTAACTAAAAAATTCTTCAACCTAATTTCAATTTTGGATTTGGATCGCGCTTATGGATACTTATATATTTCCCAATTTTTTTCTTGTAGCCGTAAAAATAAACCAGGGCGTTTTTATAGAAAACGAAACCAGTTATCGAGTTTTTCTTTGCAATAAACGTAATCGTTCTGTTTGGTTTGATTGGCACACAACTAATTCGTTTTGTCGTAATGAAGCTATAAGATGCATTATTACTACATTTCAACTGGCTTTTGATAGTGCTGACCAATGTGCGTTCTATAGAAAATATAGTGATGCGAATAAAATAGTTTACAATAACATACTCCGTGCGTTACCTAATGTTATTTCTACAGCAAGAGCACGGAGATTCATGAGCCAGTGTGCCTATGCACCCCCATCTTTCAGCCGCCAAGATTATGAAAAAGCATATGATTATGCTATAGAAACTAGAAACTAGAAACTAGAAACTAGAAACTAGAAGCTAGAAGCTATAAGCTATAAGCCAGCATAGCATAGCATAGCATAGCATAGCATAGCATAGCATAGCATAGCATAGCATAGCATAGCATA
>Ga0180433_10011564_pt1 | contig 10456 bp, 14 predicted proteins | sample SS_ome_8_FD_132980 | JGI IMG/M metagenome (GOLD analysis project Ga0180433, IMG submission 132980) | Hypersaline lake sediment archaeal communities from the Salton Sea, California, USA - SS_1_D_1 metaG | ecosystem: Environmental > Aquatic > Non-marine Saline and Alkaline > Hypersaline >...
GAGAGGCACCCGCACGACCCTGCCCCCCCGGGAAGGACCCAAGCGGCCGCGCTGCAGCGCCGCCCGGGGGCGGCTGGTCGGTGTTGGTGTGTCAGATCGGGGCGCATGGTGGGGTGCCTCGCGCTGATGATGCGGGCTGCGCTGGGCTCTGTCGACACCAGCGCGCGCGATCTTGCCGTTTTCGCGTCGCGCAAGTGGGCAGGATCGTTGATGCGCGGATCGCGGTGTGCGGCCTGCTGCGCAGCAGGTGTGCAACAGGTGTGCACAGGATCTGCCCGGAATCGTTGAGCTGATCACGGTGTGCACGGTTTTCGCGGGGTGTCCCTTCCCGCGATCGAGCGCGCGCGCGCGCTTATGTGCGCGACCCCAAAAAAACGTGCACACCGTGATCAGCTGATTGATCCCGGGGACTTCCCGTGCACAGTGCTTGCACACCGCTTGCACACCGCTTGCACACCTGCGCTGTCGAGAACTTGACGACGCCGCCGAGATCGGTTGAGGCTGCAGGCGTCGCGGTCGGCAGCCGCGTCAGGGACAGAGAGGCAAACCTTGAGCCTATTTCGCGAGTTGAACGATGCGGTCGTCGCCGCAGGTGGTCTAGTGCGCGTCTGGGATGCGCTCGGACTGCAGCGCCGAGGGCGCGCGGCGCACTGCCCCGATCCCGCTCACAGGGACCGAAACGCCAGCGCGCAAGTGCATGATGACGGGTGGATCTGTCATGGCTGCGGTGCGCGCGGTGACGCTGCGGATCTCGTCGGCCTGGTGACGGGGGCCACCGATCCGGTGCAGCAGGCGCAGCAGGTCGCTGACCTCGTGCTCGGCGGTCAGCTGCCGCAAACGGTGCACTATGCACGCGCGCTGCGACGCGCCGAGCGCGTCGAGCGCGTCGCGCACGGCGCACCACCAGAGAGGTCGACCAGCTGGCGACGCGCAGAGCCGAGCGCTGAGGATCGCGCGGCGTGGCTCGAGGTCATGGCCGAGGTCGCCGCCGAGGCGCGGCCGTTGGATCGGCGCTGCGAGCGCTGGGCAAAGAGCCGGGGCCTGTCGCCCGGGGCGCTGCGGCGCGCTGGTGCGCGCCGAACGCCGGCGCGGTGGCGCCCGGGCTGGCCCAAGCCGCTCAAGGCCGATGGCGTCATGTTTCCTGCGTTTGGGCTCGACGGCGGCGAGGTGCCGCTGGCGTGGCGCATCCGACCGTGGCCCGGATCGTGGTGGGCCGCCGAGGTCGCGAAGACGCTGAGCACCGGGGGGCCATGGGGCACGCTGCCGCTGGGCCTGCGCTCTGCTCGGCGGCCGCTGCTGGTGGTAACCGAGGGTGAAGTCGACTGGCTCAGCGCGGTCGACGTGTACGCGGGGCGCGCGCAGGTCGTCGGGATCGTCTCGGTGGCCTCGCCGGTGTGCGCCAAGCTAGAGGCGCTTGTTGATGGCGCGACGCGCGTGGTGGTGCTGGTGCATGACACCGCTGAGGGCCGCGCGCTGTACCGGCGGCTGGCCCGCTTGCGCCGCGCGCGTGGCGGCCTGATCAGGCACCACCCGGCAGAAAGCCGGGATCTAAACGACCTGCACGCTGAGCCGCTCGGCCAGCTCGACGCGCTGCTCGACGAGCTCGGCGTTTGGGTGCCGCCGGCTGGCGTAACTGATGATCGGGCACTGCTTGATGCCGTTGCGAGCTGCGAGGCTCTCGGCGGCGAAGTGCTCGAGGGAGACTTCTGATGGCTGCTCCGACGCTCGCGATGCTCTGGGATCCGAACTACACAGACGAGGAGAGGCGCGCGGAGCGCCTCGAGGTGGGCCTGCCGTCGCTCGAGATGATGACCGACGAGGGCAACGCCACGATCTACGCGCGGCTGATGCACCCATGGCTGCGCTGCGACCGCTCGCGCGACTCGCAGACGTCACGCTGCTGGCTGGTCTGGTCTGGCACGCACTGGCAGCCAGACATGACGGGGGCGCACCTTGATCTGGCGCGCGAGGTCGCGCTCGTCTGGGATGCCTACGCAGTCGACCTGGAACGGCGCTGGGCGAAAAAGAGCAAGGCGCAGCGGCGCAAAGAGACGTCAGACGAGAGCGGCAAGGCGCGGCAGCCTGCGCATGCGGTGGTGAGGGCCTGGGCGTCAAAGTGCCGGGCGCTGTCACGCCTCCGGGCGTTGGTGGAGCTCGCCAGTGTCATGCCGCAGCTGCGTGCCACGGCGGCCGACTTCGATGGCGTCGATTGTGACTGGTGGGTGGCGACCTCAAGCGGCGAGGTGGTCGACGTGCGGACGGGGCAGGCCGAGCCGGCCAGGCCGCATGTCAGGATGGGCACGCGCTGCGCTCCGGCGGCGTGGCGGCCGGATCTGCAGTGGCGCGGCACGCTCTGGGATCGGCACCTCGAGCTGGTGACCTGCGGCGATGACGAGCTCGCGGCTTGGCTGCAGCGGCTCTTCGGTGCCGCGCTCTTCGGCACGCAGCGCGAACACGTCTTTGCCCTGCACTACGGGCCGCTGGCAGGCAACGGGAAGAGCACCACCATGGGCGCTATCGCTGCGGCGCTCGGTGACGGTTACTGCAGGCAGATGGCCGAGAGCACGCTGATCGAAAGCTCACACGGGCGCGATTCGAGCGGGCCCAGCCCGGATCTGATCGACTTCGCCGGCGTGCGCTTGATGTGGACCGACGAGATCCCGGACGGCGCAAAGCTCGACATGACGCGCGTCAAGCAGCTGACCGGTGGCATGGGTGTGCGCACGCGCGGCCTGTTTCGCTCGCAGGAAACGGTGCGGCCGACGTGGCTGTTGATGGCTTCGACAAACGGCACGCCGCGCCTCGGCGGCGATCGGGGCATCGGCCGCCGGATCCGAGTGGTGCCGTGGCACGCGCAGCTCGCGGACCACCCAGACGCAGATCCCGACATCGGGGCCAAGCTCGAGGCCGAGCGCGATGTGGTCTTCGCGTGGCTCGTCGAGGGCGCGCGCATCGCATACGAAGAGGGGATCGGCACCTGCCCAGCGGTCGAAGAGGCGACGCGCTCGATGCTGCAGAACCAAGATCCCATGGCAATGTGGATGGATCCGGCTGCCGAGAACGTGGCGCTATGCACAGACGGCGACGCGCGCAGCTATTGGTGCGAGATCAGCAAGTTCACCGAGGCATATGTCGAGTGGTACACAGCGCAGAACTTCGGGAAAGCAGAACCGAAGCAGCATTTGATCACGCGCCAGCTCGCGTCCTATGGGGTGGTGCGGGCCTATGCCACGGTGCGTCAGGACACCGGCGGCACGGCGCGGCGCTATGTCTATGTAGGGGTGCGGCTGGTCGGGCAAGGCCCGATTGAGCCGCTGCCCGGTGACAAGTGGGCAAACGTGCCAGGGTTGCGCCGACACGCAGGCTGACGGATGATGGCGCCCGCGCGCGGGGCCTGCCGATCTTCGTCCTGCGCGTGCTCTGTCTCTGACCCTCGGGGGGCGCCTTAGCGGGCGCCCTCCGTCGTTTTGGGTGCTGCGGCGTCGGCGTCACAATAGACGAGGCGCGCGCAGCCTGCGGGCAGCTCGGCGGCGACCTCGAGCGCGTCGCGCTGATGCAGGCCGAGGTGCGGGTCGAGTGGCGACGGCTGGGTTGGGTGTGGCATCTTCGGCGCGCCCAATGGGGCAGCTCCTATGGTGGGGGTGAGGCGCGCGGGTGGCGGCTGCTGCTCGCGCGCCTCTTTCGTTTGGGCGGCCGCCCGGGGGCCTTGTCAGGTGTCAGCTAGCGACGCGGACACCGGGCGGCCTGCACCTACCCAGCGCCCGCGCTCGACGGGTTGGGTTGGGTGGTTGGGTGGTTGGGTTGGTCATTGGTGGTGTTTCCGGTAGCGGCCAAGCACGTCGTCGAGGTAGCGGCGCGCAGCTCGAGGGTCGCGGCTGGCGACGGTGCCGGTGTTGTACGCGCGGATCGCGCAGTCCAGGTCAAGGGGTAAAGCGCCAGCGCTGGGCGCGTTGGCGCGGCGCCAGCGGCGCAGCTCGGCGGCCAAGGCGCCGCGCTGACGCCGCAGCACGGCGCGGCAGGTGCGGCGCCAGCGGCGCAGGATGCGGCGACCCTCGAGGCGATTGATCTGCGGGACGTAGAGCAGCAGCACCGGCACGCGAGCGAACGCGCGGTGCACCTGCATGACGCCATGGCAGCACCAGCTGCTGGCGGTGGCGTTGCCGCGGCTTTCGCGCCACTCGACGGCGGCGACGAGGGCCTCGTCGAGGTCGGCGCCGGGCAGGCCCGGGGCGGCCCAGGACCAGAGCGCGAGAAGCAACAGGGTGGCGATGGTCACGGGTCCTCCACCCACGCGCCTCGGCGCATGTGCTCGAACGGCCAGTCCGCGCCGTCTTCCAACGCCCATCGCGCTTCGATGGGCATTGCGTTCGCAGCAACCCGGCACTCGGGGTGCAGCTTGCTTTTCACCGGACCGTCATCGGTCCAAACCACCTCACGGTGGTACGTCTCGCCCGGCTCGATGGGTTCCTCACACCATGAGCAGACGTGACGCTTGCGTGCGATTGTCATTTGATCAGCGCCTCCGCGCGCTCGATGGCGCGCTGCTTGGTGACTGCCAGGCCCTTACGCACCGGGTGCTGGCGGCGTCGATCCTCGACGGCCCAGCGCCAAAGCCCGTCAGCTGTTGGGTGGACAAACGCGGCCCAGCGACGGCCGACGTATTCAGCGCCGTTGCCTCGGCGTCGCAGGCGTCGGCGGCTCATAGCTCGAGCTCCGGGCCAAACAGTCGCAGGATCTCGCTGACGCGCTCGAGCTCGTCGGCGGGGACTGCCCAGCTGTTGGGGCTGACGGCCTGCAGCGTAATGCCGCACAACGCACAGGGGGCCGTCAGGTTGTGCCAGTCGGCGTTGGCGACCGGCTGATGGTCGCAAGCACGGGCCCTGATCGCCCATGCCAGCGCCTCGGCCTCGGCGCGGCGCCGGCGCATCATCCGATCCTGCGTCAGCCGCTGCTGCAGCGCTGCGACCTGCGGATCAGCCGGCTGCTGGCGGGTGGCGCGGCGACGGTTGAGCCGCTCGGTGCGGTTGCGCTTGCCACTCATGCCGGCACCCGCATTGGCATGACGATGTGCGAGCCGACGACAATGGGCGCGCTTCGATCGCCGTCGGGGGCAAACGAAAGGCGCACGGTGATGCCGCCGAGAGCGGCTAGCGCGTCGCGCAGGTAGCGGGGATTGATTCCCACGCGGATCCGCTCTTTGTCGAGGTGGGCGGCTTGCTGCACCTCGACGGTGGTGGCGCCGTCGCCTCGGTCGCGCGCGTTGGCGTCGACTTTGATCTCCTCGGCGGTCACTGTCAGCACGATCGGCGTGTCGGCGTCGCAAACCGGCTTGAGGCGCTTGATCGCGTCGAGCAGCAGCTCGCGGTCGACGGTGACTGCGGGCGCTTTGGTCCAGCTGGGCACGACCCGTGCGACCTGCGGGTAATCTTCGTGGATCGGCCGGCTGACTAGCCACGCGACAACGCCGGTGGGCAGCTCGAGGATCCAGGCGTGATCGTCCTCGAGCAGCTGCGCGCTGGCGTGCTGCGCCAGCAGCCCGGCGGTTACGCGCGGCACTAGGACGCCATGCAGCACCGCGTCAGCGGTCTGCGGGTCGTCGCCGAGGGCGGTGGTGTGGACCATAAGACGGTGGCCGTCAGTGGCCACCGCTGATCCGTCGCCGGCAACGCGGGCCTGCATAAGAGCGGGCCGGTTGGCGTCGGTGCTCACCGCGGGCATGACGTTGGCGAGGCCGCCGACGTCATACGGGGTGCCCTGGGTGGGCAGGTCGACGTCGTCGAACGCATCGATCGGCAGCTCGCTGACAGGCCAGCCGAGCAGGTGCCAGCGCGCGCGCCGGCTGGTGACGAGCAGGCCGGGCGCATCGTTTGCCGGCAGCAGGCTTTTTTCAGCGGTGGCGGCGCCGTTGGTGGTCGCCAGCTCGAGCTCCGGGCCAGCAGCGGAGACGACGCCAGCGAGCGCGCCACCGTGCACGGCGACCTCGCTGCAGTCGTCGGCCGGCTCTTCGGCGGTGCGCGCGGCGTAGGTGCGATCGTAGTCCGTCGCGCCGATCCAGAATCGCCCGTCGTCGTCCCAGCGCAGCAGGACGCAGGCAAGCGTGCCGCTCGCTGCGCAGGCGTGGCGCACCAGCTCAAGGGCGGCAGCTAGCTGTTTGGTGTTGATGGTCGCAGACATGATTGATCTCCGGTGGTGGTGGTTGTGGGTGTGGGCGGTGTGCGCGGTCTAGTGCCAGGGCCAGCGCCGGCAGAGCTGCGCGGCCTGCTCGGTGTCGTCGAGGCCGGCCTCGAGCAACGAAGCGCGCCGGCGGCGCAGGTAGATGGCGGCGAGGCGCGCGGCCGGGGTGTCGACGGTCAGCAGGTGCGCGAGCAGATCCTGCACGGCATAGGCCGGCAGCCCGGCGAAGATGGTGGCGACCTCGTCGACGCTGAGGCCCTCAAGCTGCGCCTCGGTTTCATAGTGGTAGCTGGTGCGGGTCATGGTTCGATCCTCCGATCGTAGGTGGGGCGGCGCCAGACGAGGCGGCCGTCTGGGCTTTCTAGCCGCTGCAGGGTGATTGTGATCGTCAGCTCGGCGCCTTCGGCCTCGAGCGCGGCCAGGTCGCGCATTTCCTCGGTGAGATCAGCGCAGTCGCCGTCAATCAAGTCGGCATCGACGCAAAGAGGCTCGCCGCTGCAATCGCTGAGGTCGACCTCAATGGTGCCGGGGATCTCGACGTGGCCGCGCAGCGCACCTGCGACGCTGGTCAGCTGATCGACGATCAGGGCGCGGAGCTGGCGCGGGGTCATGGCACCACCTCGACGTGCAGATCGCCGGGCTGCCAGTGGCTGCCGGTGTCTGGCGCGGCGCGCTGCGCAGCGATGACGGCGCGCAGGCCCGCGATCGGTGAAAGGGTGCCGTCGCTGCGCTGCTCGAGCTCGCCGGAGGCGCGCAGCCACTGCCAGACATCGCCAGCGGTGCCGGTGAAGATCACCGAGCCGCTGCGCAGAATGTCGTGCTGGTAGAGCGGGCCGCTGCGCCGGTAGTGGTAGCCGAGCCGCTCGAGGGTCTGGTTGAGGGTGAGGCCGCGCATTAGGCGGCCTCACTGCGGTGAATGGTCAGGGTGTGGCTCATTGGTGGTGCTCCGTCTCTGTTGGGCAGGCTGCCGGCCTGCGTTGATGTGGCGACCCTATGCGCCTGATCTAAGCTGGTCAAGATATTGACAAGGGCGCGGCGAGTGCAGGCCCACGACCACGATCCCGCTCGGCAGCACAGCGCTGGGGGCCGTTTCGACGGTGTAGCCCTCGAGCTCGAGCGCCTCGAGCACGTCACGCAGGTGACGCGCGGTGATGGCGACGCCGCCGAGACGAGCGCAGCGGGTCAGCCAGTCGACCTGCCCCGGCTGATAGTGCACGCGGGCGCGCGGGTGCTTGATCTCGAGCTCGAGGGCGCGGCCACCTGGCAGCGTGCCGTGCAGGTCGGCGGCGCCCTGGGTGGTGCTCTGCCAGATCGCGCCGGTGTGCGGCGAGCTGACGAGCCCGGCGCGCCGCTCGCTCAGCTGCATAACCGGGCTGAGCGCGAGGCCGATCTCGTTTTGCACGCAGCGCTCGCGCAGCAGGCCGGCGACGATCGGAGGGCGCCCGGCGCGGTAGACGCCGTCAGCGCAGCGCACCGCTGGCGCGCGCTCGGCCCAGCTCGGCGGGGTCAGCTCTCTGGCCGGCCACCATGGGGCAGTGGGGCTGATGGCGCGCTTGTCTGGTCTTGCGCTTCCCATAGCCTCACCCAAGCGGTGCGGAGCTGCGCGCGGCTGAGCAGCTCGGCGCGGAAACGTCGCACGATCTGGCTGAGGCTGACAGGGCACGGCGCCCAGACGACAAACGCGCAGCCGATCAGTGGGCCCTGCTTGGTGGTCGCGGCTGAGGCCGGCGCGCGAAACGCCAGGCGGCCGGCCGGAATCAGCAGGGCCCGGCAGGTCGGTGCCTGATCCCACAGCTCGGACCACCAGGCGCTGCCTTCCGGTCGAAAGCTGGTTAGCAGAATGACGCTGCGCCCTGCCAAGGCCTCGCGGCTGCAACGCCGCAGCGCGTCGCTCGAGCGCGAGAACGGCGGGTTGCACCAGGCGGGATCGGTGATGTCGCCCCAGCTGTCAGCGAACCCATCGCCGCCGGCGCGCACGTCGATAACCCGGTCGGCGCCGACGTCGCTGGCGTGGTGGTGAAACGGATCGATCCCAATGCGGCCGAGGGCGGCGCGCGCGGCTTCGACGATCTCGCGCGGCGTCATCCATTCATCGGAGCTGCCGGGCCGCGCGTCGAGGTCGCTGGGTGGTGCGGTGACGGGCTCGAAGATCGGGATCTGCATCGGCGCCTCGCTGCTCGAGCTGCCAAGCCTCGAGCTCTTCGCGCCAAGCTCGGCGCATGATTGAATCGTGCTGCAGGTACGCCCAGCGGCGATGGTAGCCGGCCTCGCGCGCCTGCCGCTGTAGGCGGGAGAGCAGCGCGCGATCTTTGCGGCGCAGGAACTCTGGCGGCGGGGTGGTGACTTCGACCCACTCGCCGGCCTGCCATTCGATCGAGGTGCGGCCACCGGGGAAGGCCCGGGGGATCTCGGCGTCGCAGTAGGGGCACCGCTCTGGGCGCTGAGGCGCGCAGCTGATCCAAGCTGAGCAGCTCCGGCAGCGTGTCATCGGTGGCGCGAATCCAGGCTTGCGCGGTGAGGTGCCGAGCTTGGCCGCTGGCATGGGGTCGCTGGCCCAGCCATGGCGCAGCATGTTGCCGCCGGCGTCGACGATGACGGCGGTGTCGTGATCGTCGGTCATGCGCAGAGCGCGGCCGTTGCCCTGGCGCCATTTGATTGGGCTGGTGGTGGCGCAACCCCAGAGCACGGCGCTGACGCTCGGCGCGTCGAACCCCTCGGTCAGGATCCCCACGTTGGTGGCGACGTCGAGCTCGCCGGCGCGGAGCTGCTCGAGGATCTCAGCACGCTCGCGCTTGTGCATGCGGTGATGCACGCAGGCCGCTCGAGCGCCCGCGCGCTGCAGCGCCGCGGTGATGGCCTGCGCGTCGTCGAGGTTGGCCGCAAAAGAGATCGCGACGCGGTCGGCGCACCACCGTTGCCACGCTTCAACCAGATCGCCGCAGAGCACGTTGGTGCGCAAGATGTCGTCGACGGCGCCGAGCGCGTACTCGGTGCCGGTGCGCGCGCCCTCAAGGGCGGTTGAGGGGTCGCGGTCGGGCAAGATGTACCGCTCGCGCCGCAGCACGCCGAGGCGCTGCAGATCGCGGATCGACGCGCCGACGCTGCCAGAATCAACGCATGCGTCGGCGGCCATGCCTTTGCGGTCGCTGCGCACCGGGGTGGCGGTTAGCTGCAGCTCAAGCGTTGGGCGCAGCTTCTCAGCCAGCGCGCAGTAGCTGGGCGCTGGGCGCCGGTGGGCCTCGTCGGTCACTAGCAGATCAACGGGGTCGTCGTCTGGCCAGCGCTGCTGCACGGTGCCGACGCGCGCCTGCGCACCAGACCACGGATCGCCGGCGTAGATGCCGACGCGCTCGAGCGAGCTGCGCAGCTGGTCGACGAGCTCGCGGCGATGCGCGACGACGGCGATCCGGTCGTGACACAGCCAGCGCCGCCGGGTGATGTCAGCAGCGGTGTGCGTCTTGCCGGCGCCGGTCGGCAGCTCGAGGATGACGCGCGGCGAGCTCGTCGCCCAATGGCGCAGCACGCCGCCCACCGCACAGAGCTGATAAGGGCGCAGCTGCGTCATGCGTCGCGCTCGAGCAGCTTGCCGAGCTCTTTGATGAATAGCATGGGCGGCTTCGATGGCGCGCTGGTGGGGGCGCGGTGGTGGTCAGTGCTGGCCACTTGTGGCCAGTGGTGGTCAGTCGGCGCGGCGCGCGTCTTGCCAGTGCGCGATGGCGGCCGCGGTGACATCGCCGCCGGTGAGATCCTCGGCGAGCTCGCGATCCTCTCGCTGCATGATGCGGTCACCGCTCAGCCAGCGGCTGACGAGCGCCGGGCTGACGCCCATGGCTTCGACCAGGGTGAGCTGCGGCATGCCGTGCTGCAGAAGCCAGAGCTTGAGCGGGTGAATACGCGGCGGGTCGGAGGTGGCCATGGCTACGCCTTGCGCTTGCGCGTGGTGCGCCGCCGCGTCTGCTGCTTGGCGGTCCAGCTGATGCGCACACCGGGCACGCTCTGCGGGATCTGCTCGATGTGCTCGGCCTCCGGCAGCTCGCGGCGCAGCTTCAGAATATGCGCCTCGACGGCCTTACGATCGAGGGTCAGGAAATCACGCGGCACCTGCTCGAGGTCTTCGACACCCTCGACGGTGAAGACAATGTGCACGGTGGCCGTTGCCCCCTTTGTCTTCGTTCCCGTGGCTTTCGCGCCCTCAATCTTGCGCTCCTCGGCGGCGACGTCGTCGACCGCGTCAGCGACGCCGCTGGTGTCGGCGGCCTTGGCGGCCTCGGCGGCGCGGCGC
>Ga0180433_10011567_pt1 | contig 10453 bp, 5 predicted proteins | sample SS_ome_8_FD_132980 | JGI IMG/M metagenome (GOLD analysis project Ga0180433, IMG submission 132980) | Hypersaline lake sediment archaeal communities from the Salton Sea, California, USA - SS_1_D_1 metaG | ecosystem: Environmental > Aquatic > Non-marine Saline and Alkaline > Hypersaline > Sediment...
AGTTGATGCGGAACAATTCATATCAGAAGTAACACCAATTGAAGATATTCAGCAAACTTTTGAGAGATATTTAAATACCCGTAATCGCGATTTCATAAAAATTTTAGTAAAACCCTAATCGAAATTTAGTTTTATATCCGTATTCCCTTTAATGCAAAATTTCTATAATTAAGATGAAATTGATTAAACTGCAATAATAAAACTTTATAATACCTTAGATAAATATAACTATTAAAAATAAAACTTATAAAAAGTGATAAAATTGACTACTGGTATAGTTTATGATGATATTTATCTCGAGCATAGGATAGGCACTCATGTAGAGAGTCATGAAAGACTGATAGCTATCATGGATTTATTAAGACAAAAAAAAATTTTTGAAAATCCTGATTATAGATTAATTAATCCAAGAAAAGCATCATTAGATCAAATCAAATATATTCACGAAGAAAGCTTAATAAAGGAAGTCAAAGAAGTAAGTGAATTAGCGAAAGACACCGGTCATATTCAACAACTGGATATGGATACTTCCGTTTCAGCGAAGACTTATGAAGCATCATTATATAGCGTAGGAGGAAATTTACAAGGAATTGACGAAATTATGGCCGGAAAAGTTAATAATGTATTTGCAGCCGTTAGACCTCCTGGTCATCATTCAAACGCCTATAAATGTTCTGGATTTTGTATTTTTAATAATATTGCTATTGCTACCGAATATCTGTTTCGAGAAAAAAATATCAATAGAGTTGCCATTATTGACTGGGATTGTCACCATGGCAATGGAACACAAGATATCTTTTACGGTGGATCTGAAAATGGAGATGTTGTTATTTTTAATTCACACCAAGACGGAAGGACGCTTTATCCCGGTAGTGGGTTTTTAAATGATATTGGTTCTGGAAAGGGTGAAGGAAAGATTATCAATTATCCACTCCCTCCCAGAGCTGCCGATGATACTATTTTACTGTACTTTGATGAAATAATTAAACCTATCTGTACCGAATTTAAACCCGAATTCATCTTGATATCTGCGGGTTTTGATACTCATTGGACAGATCGATTAACAAATATGGGTTGGACGTACCAAGCCCCAGCGAACTATTTAAATAAAATAAAAACTATTGCAGATGAATTTGCAGATGGTAGAATTCAGATCACCTTAGAAGGAGGTTATGAAATTGATAAGCAAGCTAATGCCGTTTATAACTGTATACAAATTTTAAATAATAAACCTGACGATCTAATTACTGAAAACCCCCGAAAATCAGATAATGAGATTTTAAATTACTTAACTAAAAAACTTATACCCAAATTAAAAGAAATTCTAAATCCTTATTGGAATTGCTTTAATTAATAGTGTATCCAAAAGGTTTTCTTTATCAATAGTGCATTAATTTATAAACTTAGTCCCCCATTTAAGTTACAGAAAGTATAAAAAATATTTATAGATAAAAAAGGAGATTATTATGTCGGACGAATATGAAAGAGATGACGATGATGAGTATGGAAGACCTCGCCCCCCACCAGTAAGACCTCCTTCAATGCCTCCTCCATCTGGAGCTCCTCCATCTATGCCTCCTCCAGGAGGAACACCCCCAAGTACCCCTCCACCTACCCCTAGCTATCCCACTTCTAATCAAGAATACTCTTCTGGACCATCTCAAGCTGATTATGATTCAGTAATGATGCAAGCACAAGAAAAAGATATGACTATTCAGCAACTTCAATCTAAGCTCAATGAAATTAACTCCCAATATGCGAATTTGAACGCTCAACTAGTCGATAAAGATAATCAGATTAAGCAATTAACAGCACAATTAGGAAACCTTCAATCAACTATGGAAGGCTATCAAGCTCAAATTAATCAATTAAATAATGAAAAGGCTCAACTTGAATCTACAATCCCACAATTGCAGAATCAGCTACAAATGGTACAGCAAGAAAATATGAATCTACAACAACAAATCGGACCCTTACAATCCCAAGTTAATAAATTACAAGAGGAATTGGCCTATAAGGAAAAGCGTATTCAAGAACTGAAAGAACCAAAAGCAGTCATGCCATCAAGTCTCGCTCAAGGTATAACCTCTCAAACCCCAACGTCTTCATTTGGTAGTGGTTTAGGAACGTCTCCTACAGCTAGCTCCACGAGTAGCCCTACCCCTAGCACGGATACTGGAACAGGAGCAGGATTAGGCTCAGGGAGACGAGTATGTCCCAACTGTGGGGCAAGTGGATTCGCAATAAAGGAGGTTGAAGATAAATCTAAAATTATAAGTTACATACCCAAACCTACTTACGCGAAAAAGAATGTTTGTACAAAATGTGGTTTCGAATTCTAAATTAAATTATTTCTTTCTCATTTTTTATTATAATAATATTTCAGCTTAAAAATTTTCTAAAGGAAATGTTAGAATAAGTTATAGTCAACTAGCTTTACCATTACACTAATACTAAATATTGCTCCCCATTATATTAAATTTTCAAATATATCCTTTAGAAGTGATAATCTACTCAATCATGGATATTTAATATCATTTTGAATTATTAGGAAAATTATATATATCATAATTTTAATTAATATTGCAAATTTCGAAATGAACAAGTTAAGGGAAATTATGAATTTTTATGTCTGAATTCCGTGAAGATTTATTAGTTTCAAGTGTTGATAAAAAAAGAGTTATTGAAACAATACTCCTCATAGGTTTGTTAATTAGTTTGTTTGCGTTTTCTACTGTGTTGTTTAGTCTAATATGGGGTGGTCTAAGAACTTCCCCCAATGATCAATTATCTGAAGCTGAATGGGAGGATGCAGACTTAATAGACATCCCCTTAACAATTAATTTTTCTGACTTTCAAGATTTATTAGATAATTTAACCTTAAATCCGGATCAAATACAAGATGCTATTGATGCACTTCAGGATATGTTTGATGGTGATATTGATGACCTTGACTTATCTGACTTTGCAGCTGCTTTATTAGGTGCTGCAGCGTCGAATATTGAAGTGTTTAGAATTTATAATGATGAAAATTTTGATATAAATATTATTGATTATTTTGATACTCTATGGAAATATGAATGTTTTGACGAATATAATGGCAGTGGTTGGCGATCCACAGCTGGAAAACAACTTCATAATTATTATACCTATACTGATTATTTTAATAATCCCCCTCTTGAAGATATTTTAAAGGTTCAAATGCCACTTACACCTTCTGCGGGGCAAAATTCTATGGTTATTCCAACTCTCTTTCCTAATCCTTATGTTATGGAAAATAGTATGAGTGCTATGAATAACTATAGTGTAAATACCTTAGATATTAATCAAACTGATTTATACAAGGATGACTTTAATTCTACCACCTTGCATCCTTATTTTATTAATAATGATCCTGTAAACTTAACCTATAAGATGTTTGGATTAGACCTACCAACTGATCAAGAAATTAATTTGAGTGCAGTAAGCGCAATTTATACCCCCGCTGGATTAAAGAACAAGTATTTACAATTACCTCCTTCAATTAATGTTTATAAAATCAATAATCCAAATTTTAATACTCACTATAATATTCTTAATCAAACTATTTTGAGTAGTGACAATGCTTTTCAAGTGGCAAATAAAATCAAAAATTATTTACAGACACGTTTCACATTAAATTATAACCCAGCACCATCTGGAAGAGATGCTGTGGATTGGTTTTGCGAAACTGGTTCTGGTATGCCTTCCGATTTTGCATCCGCTTTTTGCGCATTCACCCGTTCTTTTGGAGTTGTAAGCCGATTTGTTAGTGGTTTTAATTCTTTTAATATCTCTAAGGAATATGATGCCCAAAAAGGTCAACACTATTTTACGATTAAATATAGAAATTTATATAATTGGGCTGAAGTATACATCCCAACAGACATTTTTGGAAATGGGAGATGGATCCAAATGCAGGCATTCCCTCTTCCCAGTAACTATAGTCTCTCGGTTTATTCTAACTTCACCGCGGGAACTAGAGGTGCGGTAGCTGAGGTCACCGCACATCTTGAAAATAATAATATTCCTGTGCCTGATAGAATTGTTTATTTTTACGATGAATATTATAACAAATATATTGGACAAGCCACAACAAATGCTAATGGAAATGCTTCAATCTTCATAAACATAGATGATACACAGATTGTAGGACCCCATATAATCACTGCTTATTATGGTGGTGCCTCAAATTATACCCAATATATGATTCATGGTGATATTGAAGTCACTTTAACTAATGTTAATCCAACGAATGTCACCATTCCTGAATTTACAAATACTTTTGTTCAAGGATATGTATCAGATCCCGTGAATAATGAACGAGTTAGATATGTAACTGTTGAATTACTCCTTTTAGAAAAAGGAACAAATATTCGGCCAAGTCCAACTCCATTTATAGAATCACCTTTTATTGACACTGATGATTATGGTGAATTCAATATTAATTTAAATGTTGATTCCTCAGTTCCAAATGGGATTTATGATTTTCGTGCGGATGTGAATAACACTTGGAGTGGGATTTTTTATCCGTTAGGAAATATGTATGATTCTAGTAATTTAATCGATTTTAATGTCTCTCGAGTCCCTATTAAGAAATTATTCTTTTATATTAATGGGATTCCTTCAGATTCCACGGAATCTCCTACTGTCGATAGAACAGCCACACTCCAGTTAAGGGCAACTGTTTTGAATGAAACAAACAGTCCTCTTGCTAATCAAGATATCCAATTTCGGGATTATACCCAAGGGACTTTAATTGGGACAAATATTACAGACTCTAATGGAATTGCGACATGGAATTATCCCTTAGGATTTAATAATATCGCAGGTCCAAACTTACTATTTGCAAAATTAAATTCGTTGGAGAACTATTCATATTTCGTTTTAAATGAAGAACCACAAATTAACATCTACTTTGGGCCGGTTCCCCGCGAAATAAATCGTACTACAGCTGGAGCAACGAATACTTTATTTCACATCGCAGGTAATATAACTGATCGCACTAATGGTACTCCTTTAAGATTTTCAGAACTTACTTTAAAATTATTAAGGGGAGGTTCAGATTATTGGTACGATATTTTACCCTCTGATACAATATGGACTGATTTCAATGGAAATTTCGATGGATATTTTGAAGTCGATTCCGATATTCCTACGGGGAATTATACTTTGCGTATGGATTTTAATGGTACTCTAGATATGAATTGGATGGCACCATATCCATACTTTTTTAATTTACCTTATATAAACTCCTCCGCATATTTTAATAATCAACTAAAAGTATCAACGCCCTCAACACTACTATTTAACTTTTGGATTAATGGGACTACATCTACTCAATATCAGCAACCACTTATTCCGAGAAATGGGGGCCTAAATTTGTCTGTATATCTTCAATGGGGGCCAGATCCTATAGGAAATGGAGAAACTATTTATTTTTATGATGTCACTCAAGGAGTTTCAATAGGGAATGCTCAAACAATTGATGGCCACGCACAGCTGATATATCAAACTAATGGATCCACTACAGCAGGCCCTCATCTTATTTATGCTAGTTGGGGGACTTATTATAATTATTCATATTTTCTCTTAGATGCACCTATTATAATAGATTTAGTAAGTGGCCCTCAGCCGAATACAGTATATAGAACGGATACATCTCCCTATATATTCAATTTGAATGGGTATGTTAGGGATTTTACTAATGGAAATCCGATTAAGTATGCCCGAATCGACGTTTTTCTTTATCATGGAACGAATCCCGTCAATTATCTTGTGCTTGAAAGTGGTTCTCTCCAGCTAGATGCGACGGGTCAATTTGATCTCGATTATTCAGTTGAAGATTACACTCCTGAAGATAATTACTCTATTCGAATCCAATTCAATGGAGAGTTTAATTATCAGCCTCCTTATAATCAATTTAATATATTTTATTTTTCTTTGCCTTGGATTACTAACTTCGTAAATTCTACTGAAGCAAGTCAGGAATTAAAGGTATTGGATATTGAAGATTTAGATATATATCTTTCTGTTGAGGGTAATCCAACAGTTTCATATTATAATGATTTATATCCTCCTGAGAGCTATAATTATGGGGAAACCGCGCACTTTCAAGTAAATGTTATTCATAGTGTTCCAGTTACCGGAAGAACTGTAAGAATTTATGATGATTATACAAATACTCTTTTAGATTCTTATACTTATCCCTCTACAAATGGTTTTGTAGAGTTTAATATCTCAACAAATATCCTACATGCGGGTTTACACAAAATTCGAGTGGAATATCATTCCTTTGCAACAATTAATATTACTTATATCGTTATTGACGAATCCTTCTCAATCACAGCAAATCCAAACCAGGGTATAATTCAAAGAGATCAGGAGAATTTACAAATCTCTGGGTATATTCGGGATGGTATCGATAATTTGCGCAATTTACGTATCAGAATTCGAATGTTCGATAGTCTTACCGATAATGATGTTACAACACTCTATTTAACTCAACCCCATACATTGCGGGTGAATAATGGATATTACCAATTTATTAATCAAATCGATATCAGTTGTCCCAGAGGTAATTATTATTTTAGAATTGATTTCAATGGCAGTATTTATGTACCTTTCGAAGTCAACCTTACGGATTACTTAGGGCATGTAAGTAGCTCAATAGTACCGATTACCGTTACTGCAGGTAGTGTTATAATTCAGAATACATGGTATACTGATTATGATTTAATTTGGCCCCAGTATTCTGATCAATGGATAGTTAATGATACGATCCATATCCTTGGCAGTTTAGAATGGGATAATGGTTCTGCGATTGCTTTTATGTTTATTAATGTAACTGTGAAACTTTTAGATGGAACGGTAATTGCCTTTAACGATACAGTTCAAACTGATGCGGCAGGCAATTTTCATGCTCGGATCTTTATTGATGAAAATAATTCTCTGTGGCCACGATATAGGGATGATTCAGAAATCTGGGTCTATTTTGATCCAATTTATAATGGGCTCCAATACGTAGCAAGTTCAGAGAGTAATTATTTATGATAAAATAAAATAAGTTTGGAAAATACAATGAAGAAGATGCGAATTTATCGTACGATTGGAAAAGAATTTTTAGTAATTACATCTCTATTTGCTTTTCTAATCACTATAATTTTTGCATCAAATATTTTCATCTTCTATAATAATCACCTGATATCCGAAAATGAGTTCAAATCTGAAAATCAAAATTATAAATCTTCGTTATTATGGGGTTGGATAAATTTTACCAATCCGGAATTAGATGGATCTTCTCATTTTCATGGAGATTCTATTATCATAGAAGGAAGATTATTTCATTTTTATACTAATATCAGCTATCAAGGTTATACCGTTTCTGTTGTTGATAATGGTAATCTATATTCTATTTACAACGATGTGACAGACAACAATGGGAAATTTCAGATTCTATATGATATTCCTTTTTCAGCAGATATTTATTCAACACATAATATTACCATCGAGGTGACTAATCCGGGAGGTGCAATTGAGTTTTTAAATACCCTTATTCTAAATTATCGTGCTCATTCATATTTTGAAATTCCTTACCCAAATATTCCAGTCTTAACCGGAGAGGAATTAATCCTTAATGGTTATTTAAGATATGATAATGATACTGCTATTCCTAATGTATTTATAAATTATTACTGGTTTGATAATAGTTTTCTTGTCGATTCCAATACGATTCTTACTGATAGTGATGGTTATATTTCGAGTATTCATGTTCCAGATATTATACCTGATAGCTTATCACTAAAATTGAATTATTCTTCTACGTATGTGAGCTATTCAGAGAGAATAATATCTAATCCTAAAATCTTTTCCAATATCACATGTATCTGGGATTTACCTGCTACTGCAGTTGAATATAATCGGTATACCATAGCGGGTTATCTTGTATCTCAAACCGATAATAGCATCTTAATCAATGATAGAGCCGTTATTATAAGATATAATGGAACTTATATCGAGACTGTACTTAGTGATTCTTCGGGATATTTTACCGCTTCTTTTAACCTTCCAGAAGGAACTGGGGATAGAGCTATTGAGATTGAACTAGAAAATTCCATAGGAAAACATATTTATGCATCACAAATTATCAACGTGGAGGCTGGATCTCCTCCATCACCAAATGATATCCCGTTTCTTGGTTTCTTTTTAGTGTTTATTCCAGTTTTATCTGGTGTAATAGTGGGATTAATTGGATACGGCTATTATTATTATCGCAAACAGGATAAAATATCTAGAATCGTAAATTTGCCCCTTGAAAGTCGATTAGTAAATCTTAAGATTTTGAAAGATTCGGGAAGATTAGAAGAATCCATTTCATATCTATTTAATGGCATCTATATGGAATTAATTAAAGCAAAATTTGGACGAATGCGTGCAGACAATGAAACTATTCGTGATTTTGCGATTGTGAGTGTTAAAGATTTAAAACTAAATCCAACATCAATTTACCCGTTTATCCAAAAGATCGAGGAAATAATATATGCAAAACCCTATCAGATCTCCGATAAACATTTTTACAATACAATTGAATTATTTTCACCAGTTTACTTTCAATTAACTGGTTATAATTTCGAATTAAATTTTTAGATAAAAATAAAAATACATAAAAAATAATTAATTAAAATATTGAAAAAATAGCATAAAAGGGAATAAAATGGTAAGATTTAAGAAGAAGAAAGTGGAAGAACCAGAATTAGATGTAAGCCAAAGTTTTGAAAATATCAAAGTCTTAGTAAAAACTAATCGTGCTAAGGAAGCTATTGCATACATATACCTGGTCTATAATGATCTGATAAGAAGAAAATATAAAAAACCTCGGCTATCACATCAAACTATACGAGAATATGCCATAACTTGTGTCAACGAATTAAATCAAAAACCTGAATCGGTATATCCTTTTATTAAAAAAATAGAGGATATAATCTATGGAGGAGTTGAGCCTACTAGCAATGAATTAAATTTTACAATTGAATTATTTGGAACTCTTTATTCCGAAATTACGGGGAAAAAGTTACAAGCTATAAGTTTTTAATCCATTTTCAATAACCCATCAAGAGAAATAAATATCAATGGCATTTAGTGGAAAAACTATCGGAAAAAATGTACATGTCTCAATTGGAATAATCCTAGGATTTTTCTCCATATTTTTAATATTTTATGGGGTTTTCCTCTCCAATTTCATTACGGACTATCAAGTTAATAATCCAACCGGTTTATTGCCAATTTATATTAGTTATCTTCCACTAGTATGCTATATAGGAGCACTCTTTTTAGGAATTGGATTGTTTATTTACATTCGTAATATAAATATACAAAAGTCTCGAGAAATACAATCACGTAAAAAAGTTAAATCAGGTTCAATCTACAAAGAAGCTCTTTTTCTTACTATTTTTATATTTGCGTTTGTACCTCTATTTGGTCCTTTATTTGACCAAGGTCGGAATTTTCAAAATTTCTCAATCTATAATGAAGATTGGAATGGTGCTTCGGATTTTCGAACTACAATTGAACAACAAGGATATGAGATCATGTCAATCCAATCAAGCTTAAGCGCTACTGAGCGATTGAACAAATCCGTTTTATTGGTTTTACTTGGGCCTAATCAATTTTATAACCCTATCTTTGAAGTGCCATATTTCATTGAATTTTTTGAAAATAACTCTCGAAATTCCTTACTCATATGTCATGATCATGGAAGTACCAGTACATTATTATGGGAAATATTTATCGCAAGTGCTATGGATCCCGATATCCAAGGCTCGGTTCCTGTTGCAATATTTCCAGATGGAATTTTAAGAGATAACCAATCTTATGATACTAGACCGGATTTCCCCATTATTCGCTCATTTGGAGCACATCAAACTACGATAGGAATAACAGATATTCTTCTTTCCCAAGCATCAAGTGCTCTGGGAGAGCCTTTTACTTCTATACCGCCTGGTTGGGATGTAGTTGGTTACTCTTCCGATTATGCATTTGTAGACAAGAATGGTGATAAAACTTATAATGAAGATGATGATTACCTCGATTTAAGTCTTATGGCTGCTTTATTACCAGGCCTCCCAAATCGATGGCCATTAGCGGGATATTCTCATGCGGTTTTTATGGCAAAAGATTTAGGGACTTCGCGAGTATTCGTCTCGGCAGATGCTAGTCTTTTTAATAACGAATTGATAAATAATCCTTCTTATCAAAACCGCCAATTTGCTATCAATATCGTTGATTGGTTGACTTTTGGAGAGACAGATAATTGGGTGGTTGCATTTGATGAAGCACACATTCGACCCGAATATTCAAGTGATTTATCATCCGCTGGTATCTTTGGGTTTATTCTTCAATATATAGTTCATCTTTCCACTAATCCTATCACCAGTTG
>Ga0180433_10011568_pt1 | contig 10452 bp, 10 predicted proteins | sample SS_ome_8_FD_132980 | JGI IMG/M metagenome (GOLD analysis project Ga0180433, IMG submission 132980) | Hypersaline lake sediment archaeal communities from the Salton Sea, California, USA - SS_1_D_1 metaG | ecosystem: Environmental > Aquatic > Non-marine Saline and Alkaline > Hypersaline >...
TACTGGCGCTGCTGGAGGCGTGGCTGGTGAACTGGCCGGATCGGGTGGCAGTCTTAGAGGTGTTGGTGATACTATTGGCGGTACAGGTGGTCGTGTTGTTAGCACGCTTGGAGACATTTCGTCGGCTGCACAGGGCGTTAAGGACGTGGTGCAGGGTCTTACGACTGGCGGTCACGATAGTCACCAAGGACATCTGGGAGACGCGTTGAGTAAATTTGGCAAGAATATTGGGACGACCACCAAGTTCGGTAAACGGTTTAACACACTCAATGATAAACTGACGACGATGCGCGAGAATCCTGACTCTTTATTAAACATGGCACTGAGTGGCACTGGCCTGTGCAATACATTTATTGGAGGCGCCCTTTGCAAAGAACCCGCGGGTCATGTGCATGTAAACAGCGACCATGGAGTGATGGTCCCCAATCGTGGAAACACTGGCTGGTCAATGATGAACAGTAATGAGATCCTACGTCCCCAACCACGTCTTGTATAAGTTTAAAGATAAGCGCACTTCTCATATAACAATAAACATAAAGTATCAATATGCCTCCCAAACGTAAGAAATCCGCTCGTAAACGACGAGCACCTGTTCCCACTCGAACGCGTGATGGTATGTCAATTGTTGAACGGCTCAATGCTCCCTTGGCGAGTGGGCTGGTGCTTACTGGTAGGCAGTCTCGTGGTGGCAAAGGACGCAGGGCAGGGCCAGGGCGTCGTGCAGTCACCGGTGGGTACACCAGTGTACGCACAGGAACTGTACCAGGCCAGCCAACATCCTTGAGCCAGCAACAAAACCTTCTTGAGTTGCAACAGACCCAGCTTCTGCAACAGAACCAACTCAAACAACAGAAACTCGAATCGGATATTGCACAGAAAGCAGAAGCGACTAAGATCAAACAGCGGGAACAAGCTCTCAAGGAAGAGGAGAGTCGGTTCAAAAGAGATTTACAAGCGCACAAGCAACGCATATCAGACGAGGAGAAGATTATAAAATTACAAGAACAAAGGGCCCGAGAGCAGGTTCGGCCCATGGAGGATGTGTTATCATTACCAAGCTCGTCTAAAGCCAAGGGGAAAGCAATTGCCACTCAAACCCCACCTAGTGTTGCTCCCAAGGTCCGCTCTAGTGGGACTCAGGTAACACCCGCACCAGGTGTATCCAGTGCGACTCAGACAAGATCCACGGCCACTCGATCTGGTGGGACTCAGGCAACACCCGCACCAGGTGTATCCAGTGCGACTCAGACAAGATCCACGGCCACTCGATCTGGTGGGACTCAGGCAACACCCGCGCCAGGTGTATCCAGTGCGACTCAGACAACACCCACACCAGGTGTATCCGTTGCGACTCAGACCGATTTTCGTCGCCGTGGCATTCCGTTTCCTATAGACCAACGAGGACGTGTGCACAGGCTAGAAGAAGCTGATAGTTCTATAAGACCATATAAAAAATCACGAGGAGGACAGGAAATTCCTGTAGGTGTGCAACCGAAACCATCTCCCCTCACGGAGATTCTCGATACAGGAGACACTGGGTATGCTATCGTCCCTTTCCAATCAGATCTAACGGCAGTGCCACAAAGTAATACACCTGCTGAGAATCTAGCACTTGTGAATAATGTCACTTCGTTTGCACGCAACCCATTGAAGCGGACAACACCGGAACTACCATACAGAGTCGAGATTCGTAAACCAAAGTCGAGAATCAAACGCAATCGTAGATAGCGTGTATAAATACTTAGAGGTAGATATTGGCACCAATAAACTTCCATCCATAACCCACCTGTTTATTCTGTAACACATATACCATGGCCGTTGCAGCGAATCGATTTCAACTTGCGCGCACCCTCGACGAGGACAGAGCACAACTGCGTGCTCCTTTACAAACCGACGTGATCCAGAAGCAGCAACACGTCGTCTATGCTGATGGTCTTAGAACAGCTGGTCCTGGTCAGACTTTGAGATTCAATCTCCCCACCGATCCATCTAAATTTCTTGATACACTCGGCTCATACTTCTCATGCGATTTGACGATCACTTCAGGAGCTGCCGCTGCTACCCTTCTTAATGATGGAACCGATACAGATTCGCTCATTCCACTTAATGGCATTGCGTCGATGATCTCAATGGTCCGTCTCGTCAGTCGCGGACAGATTATTGAAGAAATCAGTGAGTATGGATTGATCCACCAAATCGTCCATGAAGTCACCACTCCCCGTGACGAACTTGCAAGCACTGGTTGGATTGCCGGTGAATGTCCAAGAGGCACCAACACCACTGCTGGAAAAATCACCAACCGAGCTCTAAACTACCATACAGCTGCCACCGCCAGCACCACCAGCTCTGGTGTCCGTCGGTTCTGTTTCAAACTCGACCAACTCGGGATCTTTGCTTCTCAACACTACATCCCACTCGAATGGATCCCTATGACCATCGAAGTCACATTCCACCAAGTCAACCGATGCTTGCGTACTGACAACTTTGGCACGACAGGAACCCCTGATGCCATCGCTGATGCCATCTGGTCTGGAGCCACCTACTTGATCACTGAACCCCAGTTCCATGCTGAACTATTGACATTCAATGCCGAATATACAGCTGCTGTCAATAATAAGATCGTCACTGATGGTGCTATCATCCCCATTAAATCATACAGACATACATCCCAATTTTTTACCGGGAGCACTCAGAAGATGATCTTGACTATGAAAGTCAAATCCTTGACACGTTTGTTGGTTGTGCCAAGACTCAACTCTACTGTCAACAACGGGGGACTCGGAATGGACCAGTTCATTAGTTCATGGACCCAGAATGCCGAGAAACCCGACGGTGTGTCCACTGTATCTGGATCCACCGCAGCTGGTGAATTTACCTTCTACCGTTTCTTGATCGGTAGTAGCCCTGTTACTGATCACTCTATTGATTGCAGAAACGGAGGCGCCAACCAGGCTATGGAAGTCATGAAATACTTTAGAAGTCTTGGTAATGATCTTTCATTCGGCTACGCGTCTGATGTTGTTGGTACTGGTGCGTATGCTAATAACTTCAAGTCTGAATACGGACTCATCGCCCAGAACTTCAACTTGGAGAAAATTGAAACTGATGATGTATTTACTGGACAATTTGCCAATACATTCTCTGACCTGACTTTGGAATTGGATTCCAGTGTCACCGTCGCTGATGCTGATAAGATATTATTAGACTTTTTCTTACAGTACAACGCACTCTTGACTGTCACCCCCACTGCATTATTGATCGAATCATAAACTGGCTGTATATAAAGCAGCAGGCACTTAAGAACGTGAATAAACATTTTTTATATTGCAACCTATACCAAACACACTCACTATGACTGTCGACACACCCGTACTACATCATAAGAAAAAACCACTCCTCGACTATTGCGAGGCGAACAGCTGCCAGTTCATGGTACGTACTGAGACGCCTAGTAATGGGTACTATGGATTCGAGGACGTGCATGCGTTCCTGGCCTACATGGAGACTGTCCCTGAGAATCAGCGTACTTTTTACGAGTACATGACCGAGACCACCCCTCGGCGGTTTTACTTTGATATTGAGTACATTGACGCCGATGGCAATGAGGATGTTGAGCCGTTTAATAAGTGTCTAGAAAAGATCGAGGAATATTTCAAAGAGTACTTTGACATTGCGCAGCCTGAATTTGAGATCGCTACTGCGTCTGGGTGTCCGAATAGTAATCTAGTGGAATATAAAAATTCTTTTCATGTACTGCTTAAAAACTATTTTCTTCCTAACCACAAGACTATGCGGAATGTGGTGGATCATATGAAAGGTTATTTCAGTGACTATCCGCAGATAGACTTTGCACCGTATGGTGGGACTCAGAGCTTTCGCATACTGGGATGCACTAAGCGGCCTAAGAAAGCCGGTGATTTATTACGATTTAAACGACCATACGCCGGTAGTAGCCAAGAGTGTTTGGATCATCTGGTGACGTTCCTGCGCGGAGAGGAAGAACTTTCCTTCTATACCTTCTTTGCGAAAACTGACAATCGTATAGCGAGTCTGCCCCGCAGCAGGGGCCACAAGCGGAAGAGGGCGAGCCGTGATGATAGTGGCTGCCACAGCGAGAATGAGGACGACGATACAGGTGAGTTTGTAGAATGTGAGGGACGCCATTATCGATTTAATTTTTTCAAGGCTGAGAGTCTTCTGGCACTGTTGGATCCTTCGTATTATAATGACTATGAGAAATGGATACGAATTGGAATGGCATTGAAACAGTATGGACCCGAGTGTTTTATTCTCTTTAAAGAATTTTCACAGCAGAGTCACAAGTACGATGCGAAGGAGTGCGAAGAGAAGTGGCGGTCGTTTCCAGATGATGCACAAGTGAGTTGTCAGACGCTTATCTATGAGGCACGACAATGTAATCCCGAAGCAGTGGATGATATTTTTGCACATATCAAGACGCCTGTTCAGTCTAAGTACATGAAGGCCGTCTTTGGTGTTGAGCGACTGCAGCAGATATTGCAGTATGTGGATAGACGTGAGGACGCTGAGCGCATCACTATCCAGTTCTTACATGCCACTGTGGTATTTGTGCTCAATGGGTGTAATGCATACTATATGGTGAAGATGGGTCCTAATCGATTCCAGAAGATCAATGTGGACAAATATGAAAAGTCGATGGGCAGTCATTTGTGCTGCCAGTTCAAGAATAGTGTCGAGGAGTGCGTGGATAACATGCTGAACAGCAGCACAGATAAGGTGGAGAACCCGCATGTGGATGTAAAGAAACTACACCAGCGCATCCAAGACCGCATCAGTCATGACCAGATGGTGTTTAATCCCGGTCTACCTTTTGATGATAATGCGTATACGATCAATCGGTTCATGGGCTACCGGTTGACCCGGTTTGATTTTAAGATGGGTAGTATGGGCGCCAAAGCAGAACTGATCTACCGACATATTGACGAAGTGCTTCTCGACCGCGAGTCAAATGCAAGCCGTGCCTTTTTCTTTGGATGGTTGAATCGTTTGCTCAATAATCCAGGCCCTCTTACGCGGATATGTGTGGTCTTGTACTCCCTGCCTGGATGCGGCAAGAATATCTTCACCCACTTTCTGCGCCGTGTGATTGGAGACGAGTATGTGTACGAGACGACCGAGGACCGGTTGTTCCAAAAATTCAATAGTCAAATGGAGAACCAGATTCTGGTGATTGGCAATGAACTGGCTAACCGTGGCATGACGAAACGCAATGCAGATAAGCTGAAAGATTTGATTACCTGTGAATCCTTGGAAGTCGAGAGTAAAGGCATGAACAGCGAGGTGGTGCCTAATTATGCGAATTTTATTCTGACCACGAATAACATTGACGCATTGAAAGTAGAGCGCGGGGATCGTCGGTTCTATATCTTAGAGTTGAGTAGTCGACACTGCAGGGACGCTGACTATTTCAATGCCTTGAGTGCAGCGATTGAAGACGACGAAGCGGTTCGCGAGTTTCTGACCTGGCTGCATACCAAGTATGATAAAGAGGTGTGGAATCCATCTATGCTGCCAATGACTGCAGTGAAACAGGAGATGATTATATCCAATGCACCCGACGTAGTTCAGTTCATGGTAGACAGCCGCTCCATTTTTGAAGATGAGTGGGTTGGAAGTACTCAAGTGGCGTATGATATCTTTTTCACCAAGTACAAAGCATGGATGCTAGAGAGCGGAACGAACAAGGACAGAAGGTTGAAACGACGACAAGTCGAGAACGATCTGAAAACGTACTTTGGCGCGACGCTTACTTCCAATATCAATGGATATAAGAACAACTTACACATCGACTTCAAGTCTCTGAACTCAATCGAGCAGCATATGAAGAAACACTTTGGCTATACATTCAAGTGGGAATAAAATGGAGGAAGACACGTCGCACGAACTGACTGCGAATACGTGGCGACTGACAATTCTTGTACTAGTAAATATCCTCGGCGCGTGTACGTTGTTGATGAGCGCTCATCATTTGTTCATGACGGTGTTTCATTTAGAAGATACTGTCTGCACACCAGAGAAGAGATTCAAACTGACAGCTTTGTTTATTCTAGATTTTTGTGTTGCCATACTTTCCATCATAGGCCTAACGTCGCTACTCGGAGGTTGGTTGGAATTATGTCAGTAACAAATCAATTATGCCAAGAGCGCGGGATTCACATCTCGACGATGACAGTCACGGCCAAAGTCGTTGGGTGTCATCTTGTTGGGAAAGAAGACTACGAGCGTGTGTTTGCCGAGTTTCTGCCTGTCTCGAATAGACGGAGTAGACGGTTTAATAATCAATACACGATATGCGTGCCCGTGGGTGGGGACAGTCATAAGCTCAATGTAAAAGTTTTTCGTAACGGTACACTACAAATTAGTGGAGCGAAGGCGATGAGTGATATACATGAACTTGCTACTGTGCTCATGCTTGTGGGAAAAATGGATATAGGCCAGTACCGCGTGGCGATGATTAATTCTAATTTTGATGTCAAGCATTTGATAGATCTTTTCAATTTAGCCATGTTTTTTCGCGAGACTGGGATGCATGTGAATTATGATAACCAGCGCCATCCGGGTCTGCATTTGCGGTACATGTACAATTTCAACAACACGTTTGGTAATGGGATATGTGGATGTGTCATAGGCATCAACCGCGTGACTGGTAATATAGACAGAAGATGTACGAAATGTGATTGTCATAAAGTGAGTGTGATTGTATTTGGTACTGGGAAAGTAGTCATTACAGGTGCGTCTGATATCTACCAAATTTTAGAAGTGCATTCGTATTTAGTACAAATACTGAACAATTATCGGCGCGTGGAGAATGGGCAGTCAGTGACAAGTGGACGCAGAAGAAGACGGCGAGGCAGACAGAATCACACTCCGTATAATGTTCGATCTGAAATACGAGAATAAAAAAAGAAACATCGACCACCGACTAGAGGTGGTACGACAGGCAACTCACAAATGCATATCATGGATTGAAGGTGTGAACGAGAAGTGGCGTAGAGGATTATATCAAGATTGCGAGTCGATGCACTCAGTACTGGTTGGGTATCTTCATGTGATTTTAGAAGTGTACGAGAGTCTGCGTGTAGAGTGTGAGCGTAAGATTCTTTTTTCCAAGAGCTATGCCGAGTACGATAAAATGCACGAGTATTACCGCGATGTGTATCAAGAGGTGTGTGTGGAGTACAAAATCATGTTGAAAATATATGCAGAGTTTAAAAACGATCCATCTGTCTACGTGTATAAAACCCCCAGTCGGTCTAGCTGGTCTAGTGAGAGTGATTATCTGAGTAGTGATGAAGATGAAAGGAAAAACGAAAAAACAAAAACAACTTGCAAAGTCCAACCCACCGTCGCACCTGGGAAAAGGATCGGTCACCGACACTGTCAAAGCGCTCGACAAGTCTGTCCATATTCCCGAGGCTGTGCGTGAAGGTGTGAAAGAACAATTAAAACTCATATTTAAAAAAAAAGTGATCATGTCCAATCTTTCTTATTTACGCGATCTCGATCCCCGCCCCTTGTGGGAGCGCTGGCCAATCATATTAGACCACGTTGAGGAGCTAATTAAAATTACAACAGAATTAGAAGACAATCCTGCAGCGATTGAGGAATTGTACAATATGCGGTCAGATATTTTAAAATTGATTGCGAGGCCCGATCAGTATCCCCTGGACCCCACCTCCCCATGTTTTGTCCCGAGTAAATTGAACCCCGATGCATGTGAGTTTGTACCAACACCCACATACATTGAAAATGATACGGACTTAAGGGTGTGGTATCATCACTATTGCACATTGCTTTTTCAGATGACGCAACCTTATGATATTTACCGCAGTGAGTACTATTTTCCCCCGCCACCATGGATGTAAATGATATGACTGTTGATGAAATGCTCGATAATCTTGTCGTGTACATTGAGACCCTCCCTCTCGTCAGCCGACAAATGGTCGTGTGTGATGTTATGCAGTCACTGACAAAAAACAATCAACCCATCTGTCGGTTTATTGCTGATGAGTTTGAGAAGCGGTTGATACGTGCACATATTATCGAAAAGCAATAAAATTTTTCTTTTTAGCCCTAGCGGGCAGCGTTTATTTCTGAGGGAAGTCGGAGTCCTAGCATTTATTTTTCCCTTTTTTTTAACCCAAACGCGACACTTAGAAACTTTTCACTCCCTTACCCCTAGCGAATTAACCCGCGAAGCGGGTCCACGGTGCGGCACTGGAGCGTCCGGGGAAGCGGGGGCACAGTGCGGCTGGTGAAGTCCTGAGCCCCGGCGCGTGTGGGGAAGTGGGGGCACCTGTGCGGCCCGGGCGGTCCATGGGCGGCCATTGAAGTCAGTCTTTGGCGTGCCCCTGAAGCGGAAGTAGATGAGCGGGTAGTTGTAGGAGCGGCCCCTTGTGCACGAGTAGACATGGGCGTGTTTGTAGTAGCACTTGAAGTTTTGTACTGGGATTTCGAGGGACATGGGAATGGGTGTGGGTAGGGAGAGGACTTTGCGGCTGTCTGTGTCAAAATAGTCGTCTATGAGATGGGTGTGGATATCGAGGGAGTGCTCGACACATGCAAAGAGTGCGAGTTGATATAGGGAGTACATGATGTCAAGGACTTAGGGAGGTATTTAAGTTGCGGGCAGGGCTGTGGTTACAGAAAAAATGTTGTTGTGGCTGGCCTGTGTGTATATAAATCAGTGGCTCAGAGCGTACAGAGCCAGTTCTGTGTGTGAGTTGTGTAGTACAGAGCGCGCTACAATGTCCAGGTGTGTAAGTGTGGAAAAATCTGTTCAATTGAGAGATGCACAGACGCAAACGGATGATGCGGCCTCGTCGCTTGGTTTTGAGCCCGAGGGAGGCGGAGGACCTGTGTGTCCGTACTCGTACAGCCGCGGAGCTGACCTTGCAGGTGCAAAGTGTTGTTCCTGCGTTTGTGCCTCTGGTGACCGTGCGTGCTGGGGAGCACCAGCTGCTTGTGAAGCGGCGAGTGGCGTTGTTGCTGGACCAGTGGAAGAGTGGGAACGCATTGAGGTGAGCCCTGAGACGGTGCGCCGGAAGAACCTGGACGCGATCCGGCGACTGGGTGGTGGTCCTGAAGCTGCGGGGTTCCTTGCTCAATTCCACTGCCCGGACTGTGGCGCGCGGAAGGAGATTGTCTGTCTGGACGGCGACCGGGCCCTGCAGCGCCGGTACGGTGTGTATTTTGGCGGCACTCTGTTCCTGTGCCCCAAGTGCGGCCATGAGGCGGTGAATAAAGATTTGTGAAGTTTTGTTTTTATTAGACAGTTGGTCGTCCGTTGGTAAAATACTGGTCTACTTTTGGGAAAGGCTTTGGCCGACCGCCGCGGTTAATAGATGGTCTTTCTGGACTTCCGTACTCGAACATAGCAATTCCAAAATCTGCGAGTGGCCGTCTTTGTGGGATACCGACTCTTTTTCGCTGCCAGCGCGGTTTTTTGAAGTACCCCTGAAGCTCGGCCTGTGCCTTGTTCACTTGTTCACTGACCTCGTCAATGTCATAGGTCTTGTCCAATTTGAAGCGGGCGGGTAAATCCTCTTGCACACTCCTGGTAGTTTCGCCCTCCCATGCCGAAAAATCGTTCATGACAAACTCCAGATCCTGCAGGTACCTGTCCGCGGCCACTTCATGGCGGTGATACTGGGCATCGTGCCATTTCTGAAGCATGGGGGTGTCTACGGTCTTTGCAACAGTTTCAAAGTCTTTGTTAGAGACAGCCTCGGCTGCCAGTCCAACGAGGGTGGGGATATTGCGATGGGGAGATGCCATCGTTGCAGTGTGTCTTGCTAAATGAAATAAAATGTGATGTGTCTATAAATGGTTCTAGCCGATTTTTATTTGAGTTGCAGCCTTTTATTTCTGTGCACCTTGCGATATCTTTTACGGGCCGAGACCACCCCCTCCCGAGTCGCTGGGTCGTTGAAATCTAGTACAAGCCGCCCTGAATCAACTCGGCCGAGTAATTGTGCGTCGTGTTTAAGGGATTGTACTTCGCCTAAAAACTGATTGCGTGCTAGGGACTCGTCCCAATACTTAGTTCCGATGCCCTGTGGCACGTACGCGGTCGCTGGATACGCCAACTGCTCTTCTAAAACCCTGTGCATTCGTTGGGGGCTGTTGTCGTGCCAAGGCATAAAAGCGTCAGCTGCCAATTGTAGCAGTGTTTTTGGTTGGTTAACGACCACTCGCTCTGCTTGGTCGGCCAGTGACTGTGGATTGCGGTGTGGGGTGGCCATCGTTGCAGTAGTCTTGCTCATGGAAATAAACTCTGTGATGTGTCTATAAATAGATGTAGTTCTGTGTATTTTCTGTGGATTAGGTCTTTACCACCTGATCACACACGTGATATTCTAGTACTATGTACCTCTTTGCAAGAGCCCTATGGGTAGAATATCACGTGTGTGA
>Ga0180433_10011570_pt1 | contig 10450 bp, 5 predicted proteins | sample SS_ome_8_FD_132980 | JGI IMG/M metagenome (GOLD analysis project Ga0180433, IMG submission 132980) | Hypersaline lake sediment archaeal communities from the Salton Sea, California, USA - SS_1_D_1 metaG | ecosystem: Environmental > Aquatic > Non-marine Saline and Alkaline > Hypersaline > Sediment...
ACAACATATACCGGAAGCGGGGGCAGTTGGTATGCGGACGGTCAGTTTATCGACAGCTTAGACGGAGCTTTAGGGACTATTGACCAGGTGAGAATAGGCGCGAGACTCGAAGATAATAAGTTCTTCCCAGGCCTTGTTGACGATGTCCGCATTTACAACAAATCGCTGACCTTAGAAGAGATACAAAAGCTTATGGCCGGTCCAAATGCTTATAATCCTAATCCTGCCGACGGCACCCTCTATAAGGATACCTGGGCGACCCTCGAATGGATCCCCGGGGACGCTGCGGTTTCGCACAATGTGTACTTAGGAAGCAGTTTTGACAAAGTGAACGAAGGCGACGAAGATACGTATTACGGCAATCAGTCAACAACATTTTTTCTTGTCGGTGTTGCCGCATCTCCCTGTCCGGATAGTCTTGTTCCGGGCACAACTTACTACTGGCGAATCGATGAAGTTCAGGCAGACGGCACGACAGTACACAAAGGCCAGGTCTGGAGCTTTACAGTTCCAAGCAAGAGCGCCTACTTCCCCGATCCCGCCGATGGCGCCAAATTTATAGACCTCAATACCGTGCTGAGCTGGACACCGGGCTTTGATGCAAAATTACACACCGTATATTTCGGCGACAATTTTGACGACGTCAACAATGCTACCGACGGAATCCCAACACCACTTTTAGGCCATAATCCCGGCCCACTCGAACCAGGCAAGACTTACTACTGGCGGATCGATGAGTTTGATACTGTTCAGACATATAAAGGTGCTGTATGGAGCTTTACGACAGCAGGTTCAGGCGGTGGCTTGAGAGGGGATTATTTCAGAGGTATGGATTTGATGAATCACATGCTGAGGCGAATTGACCCGCAAATCAACTTCAACTGGGGTGAACCACATCCTTCGATAGGCGAAAATAACTTCTCGGTCAGATGGACCGGTGAAGTGGAGGCGGCGTTTACTGAGAAATACACCTTCTACACCAATACCGACGATGGCGCCCGTCTGTGGGTGGATGGTAAACAGCTTGTTAACGACTGGACCGACCACGGGACCACCGAAAACAGCGGAATGATTGATCTTGTAGCTGGGCAGTTTTACACCATCGTAATGGAGTATTATGAAAACGGCGGCGGTGCAGTAGCACAGCTTCACTGGTCGAGCCCACGTACCCCAAAGCAACTCATTCCACAGGCGGCACTCTCACCGCCAATAAGGGCTCATAATCCTAACCCGGCTAACAGTGCAATAGATGTTAAGCACGCCAGGATTCTTAAGTGGACTGCCGGAGACTATGCCGTCTCACATCAGGTTTATTTCGGCACGGACAAAGATGCCGTGAGTAATGCCGATACCGGTTCGCCCGAATACAAAGGGCCAGGCACGCTGGGTGAAGAGAAATATGATCCCGGATTACTTGAGTGGGATACTACGTATTTCTGGCGCATTGATGAGGTCAATGATTCCGATCCCAACAGTCCGTGGATAGGCAGCCTCTGGAGCTTTACGACGGCCAATTTCCCCGTCATAGATGATTTTGAGGATTACGATGCTCGAAACGACCAGATATGGTGGGCGTGGAAGGACGGTCTCGGTTACGCCGCGCATGATAATGAACCGGCCTATCCCGGCAACGGAACCGGTTCGGCCGTCGGTGACGAAAGTACGACTTCATTTACGGAAGAAACCATTGTCCATGGCGGCCGTCAATCGATGCCTTTGTCCTACGACAACAATAAGCAGGGATATTCGAATTACTCGGAAGCAGAGTTGACCTTGAGTCATCCCCGTGACTGGACAGAGAAAGATCCTAACGTATTGTCATTATGGTTCCACGGCGATTCGTCTAACGCTCCCGAGCGGATGTACGTAGCCATTGCCAACAGCACAGGAGTACCCGTGGCAGTCTATCATGACGATACCGAGGCATCCAAAACAGGAATCTGGACAGAATGGATCATCCCTCTACAGACTTTTGCCGATCAGGGCATAATTTTGACCGACGTTGACAGGATCGCAATCGGCCTGGGAACCAGGGGCAATCTGACAATCCCCGGCGGCTCGGGCAAGATTTATATCGACGACATCCGGCTGCATTGATTCGATCCATAAGCCCGAATTAAGCCCTCAGGTGAAACGGAGTGGCTGATTCGGCAGGTTTATATAAGTTTGGGGCCTATACTGATTGATTCGGTATAGGCCCATTTTATTTCAAAGCAGTACGGAACGAATTCAGCGAATATCAGCAAAAAAATACAAAATACTGGTAAAATAACAGCAAATCTGTTATTTTTATCCAAATAAGGAACCTTACCTGCGTAGCTAAGCGTTCTAAATGTAAACTTCACTAAACGAAAGGGGTACAGGGCAATGAACCAGGCAAAAAGAGCGAATCTAAGAAACACAATTCTGGCCGTAGCGGCCATCCTTGTCATCGCAACTACTGGTGCAAACGCACAGCAGAAGCTGGGCGATTTTGTAGCGGAAGGCGGCTTCGACTGGATTATAGGTAGTTGGGAGGCATCGAGCGACCAGGGCGACAAAATCGAGCTTGTTTACAAATGGGAACTCGATAAGCACATGGTATCAATGCTGCTAAAATGGCCGAACAACGAATACCGCAGCATGATCTTTTATAACGCCGTCGAAGACAAAATCGTCCAGGTAACAGTGGACAACCAGGGCGGCACCGGCAAAGGCACCTGGGAGCCAGCCGGCAACAAAGCCATACTTAAACACGAACACACCGGCTCCGACTGGCAAACCAACAAAATGGGTTTCGCTCATTCGAAAGTCGATGCCAACACTATGAATTGGGACATTCTCGAGATGGATAGCTCCGGTGAAGTTTCCGATTACCCGATGTTCACCGTGGAGTTTAAGCGCCAAAAGAAACAGGCTACCAAAAAATAATAGTTAATTCACGCCGTAGGAAAATGTCTCTATCGGCGGTTCAGAACTGATATACATTGACGACATTAAGCTATATCACCCGGCTACATAAGAACCGTGAGCAGGTGGGTGTTTTAAAATTACTTGCGTGATTGTTATATTAAGTTCGCACAAGCTGAGGGCCTATACTGATTGATTCGGTATAGGCCCGAAACATCGGAAAAACCATTTCAAGCAGAACGATGCTGTGAACCAAGACGCACCGCCCCCCATATCGTTAGAAAGAGCAGCACAAAAAAGATAAGAGTAGTGATAATCATTGATGCCGCGAACTTCAGCGGAGTAAGACTTCTCAGAAACGACATGGAATCGCTGAGCTGCCCCACTACCTTGAGGGGCTCTTCCAGCCGGACAAGGTCAGACATCGGCCCTTCAAGCCTTGCGACTTGCTCCATCGAGACTCTTAACGTGGCGAGCTGCACCATCGGATCCCGCAGGCCGGCCAGCTCCTCCATAGGGCCATCGAGACCGGCAACATCCTCAAGGGTCTGTTTTAGTCCGGCGACTTTATGAAGCGGTTCATCGAGCTGCGCCACTGCTTCCAGGTCTTTCTGCAGACCGGCAACCTGTTGTAACGGTTCTTTCAAGTCTGCAACCAACACCATTGGATCGCGCAGGCCGGCCAATTCCTCCATAGGGTCCTCGAGATCGGCAACCTTCTCGAACGTCGTACCCAGAGCGGCCAGCTCCTTCATCGGCTCTCTCAGCAAATTTAACTGTTGCAAAGTCGATTCGAGGGTTTTCATAGTCTGCGTTGTGACGGCGATCGCTGCCGTGTTTCTATCAATCGCCTCGCTGGTGGTCTTGATGCCTTCGGTATTCTCTTGAATCACCTCGGTCATTTGGCATCCTAATCCCAATGCAATAACCAGCAACGACGTACTGTAGAATAATGCTTTCTGTTTCATGGCTCTATCTCCCTGACTCTGTGAGTTTTGTAGATTAACATACAACCATCATAATTGTCTGTCCCGCTTGTGCCAAACCTATTTTTCACATCCTGCCGGGCCTAAGAATTGTCATTAATTCCGAGGCCGGAGCGTGGCGGCTTGCTCCAACAAATTCTAAGCCTATCCCTTCGGCAAGCTCAGGGCAGGCTCTGAGCAATGTCGGAGAATACGCTTAATCCTTAACGCGATACGATATACTCAATACGATATACGAATTAATTATCAGGCAAAATCTCCAGACAGATCCGGCTACATCCTTTTAGTAGAACCAAAATAAATCAACTTTTCTTTGTCGAATTTCAGCAGTAAAATGAATTAGTGAATCTTCTTGTGACTTTGGCTATAGTATAATCTGAAAGTACGATGACGAAGGACACTGCTAAATTTCGAGTGCAAACATGAGCGATGTAACCCGCATTTTGACTGCAATCGAGCAAGGGGACGCTAAGGCTGCGGATGAACTTCTTCCGCTGGTTTACGAAGAATTGCGTCTTTTAGCTGCTCGGAAGATGGCGCAGGAGCCGCCCGGCCAGACACTCCAAACTACAGCACTGGTTCATGAGGCATATATCCGGCTGGTAGGTTCTGAAATCCAGAATTGGAACAGCCGCGGTCACTTCTACTCTGCGGCGGCTGAAGCTATGCGACGAATTTTGATTGATAATGCTCGTCGTAAAAAGAGCCTAAAGCGTGGTGGGGACCACCAAAGAATTGAATTCGATGCGGCTATTCTAAAAGGTGGCAAGTCCTACCAAATGGATGATCTGATTGCGCTGGATGAAGCTCTACAAAAACTTGCAGACAAGGACAAGCTTAAAGCCGAACTGGTTAAACTACTTTTTTTTGCCGGTCTGACCTCAGATCAGGCAGCCAGAGTTTTAGGTATTTCGCCGGCTACTGCCGAGCGGTACTGGGATTACGCTCGTTCCTGGCTCCGGGTGGAAATAACCCGAGAAGGCCAATCAGGTCAGGCTTGACAAATATATTTTCAGATTTTTCCGATTTTGTTGAGGGAATCCGCTCCCATTTTACGCACTATATGTTGAAGCAGAATTGAAAGGAGCAACTTATGTGTGCTGAACCGACAAAAAACGAGGAAACCATATACCACGAAGCAGTATCAAAACCACCCAAAGAGCGGAAAGCGTACCTTAAGGAGGCCTGTGGCGACAATACGGAGCTGTTGGCTCGTATTGAGGCACTGCTTAAAGCCAGGGAAGTGGAGGACAGTTTCCTTGAAGTTCCCGCTTTGGATCCGGATGTTACGCTGGATGTATCTCCCATCTCCGAAAAAGCCGGGACAGTCATCGGCCGGTATAAGCTTTTGGAGCAGGTGGGAGAAGGTGGTTTCGGTGTGGTTTATATGGCGGAGCAAACCATGCCTATCAACCGGAGAGTTGCACTTAAAATTATCAAGCTGGGTATGGATACCAAATCCGTCATAGCCCGGTTCGAGGCCGAACGGCAGGCCCTTGCCATGATGGACCATCCTAATATCGCCAAGGTATTCGATGCCGGCTCTACCGATACGGGCCGTCCGTATTTTGTGATGGAACTGGTAAAGGGCATACCTATAACCGAATACTGCGACAGGAACAATCTTGACACCCGGCAGCGTTTAGGGCTTTTTGTCGATGTCTGCAGAGCCGTCCAGCATGCGCATCAAAAAGGAATCATCCACCGCGACATTAAGCCTTCGAATGTGCTGATTACACTGCACGATGGCAAGCCGGTTCCGAAAGTAATCGATTTCGGCATTGCCAAAGCCACTTCACATCGTCTTACGGAAAAAACTGTCTTTACCCGTTTTGCCCAGATGATAGGCACGCCGGAGTATATGAGCCCCGAGCAGGCGGAATTCAGCGGGCTTGATGTTGATGCACGCAGCGATATCTATTCCCTCGGCGTTCTGCTTTATCAGCTACTTACTGGCGTTACGCCGTTCGATGCTGAGAAGCTGCGTGAAGCGGGTTACGGCGAAATGCAGCGGATAATCCGCGAAGATGAACCGGACAAGCCTTCGACCAGGCTAAGCGCAATGGGCGAAGCGTTGACCGACGTCGCCAAGCACCGCAAAGTCAGCCCGGATTTGCTGCGGAAACTTCTGCGCGGCGATCTGGACTTAATTGTAATGAAAACGCTTGAGAAGGACCGAATCCGGCGATACATAACAACGCATGAACTGGCAGAGGATGTCGAGCATTATCTAAGATGTGAGCCGATCCTGGCCCGCTCGCCCGGTATTATCTATCACCTACAGAAATTCGCGCGCAGACACCGATTGCGGATCGCCGTTGCTGCCGGAGGTACCGTACTCCTGGCCGGATTTGTCGTAGTGGTCCTGATGTATCGGCAGGCCGTGAACCTTCAATGGGCTAGGGGCGAAGCGCTGCCAAGGATAGTTGAACTCGTCAAGGAAACCGATTATCGTACAGCCTTCCCATTGGCACAGAAGGTAAGGAAATATATTCCAGAAGATCCCACCCTTATGGAGTTATGGCCCCGCATTTGCAAGAACTACTCAGTCAGGACAAATCCTTCCGATGCGGATGTTTTCTACCGGGAATACTCCGCGGCGGATGAGCCCTGGCAATACCTCGGACAGTCTCCGCTGGAGAATCTTACCCTTCCGCAATGCATGTATCGCTGGAAGATCGAAAAGAAAGGATTTGCGACGCATGAATGCGTTACAGAAAGTTCCTTCGATGTCCGGCTGCGAGAAGAAGGCCAATTGGGCGAGATGGTATGGATTGAGGCCTGGAAGTGTGAGATATCATCTCCCTCTTCTGACCAAACGAAATCCGTCGAAGTCCCGGCCTATCTCATTGATAAATATGAAGTCACGAATGGGCAGTTCAAGGTATTCATAGATAGTGGTGGCTACACCAATCCTGAGTATTGGAAAGGGCTTGATTTTGTCAAAGAGGGCCGCCAACTATCCCGGGAAGAGGCAATATCAGAATTCCATGACCAGACCGGCAAGCCCGGGCCTGCTACCTGGGAAGAAGGAACCTATCCCGAGGGACAGGGCAAGCACCCGGTTTCCGGCGTTAGTTGGTTCGAAGCAGTTGCTTATGCCAGATTCGCTGGTAAGAGCTTGCCGACACTCTATCACTGGGAACATGCCGCTTGCCTCTGGGAATCCGGATCCATCATCCCTTATAGTAACTTTGGTATGAGCGGGACCGTCCCCGTGGGAAGTCATCCCGGCATGGGCCACACGGGGTTGTATGACATGGCGGGCAACGTCAAGGAATGGTGCTTCAACGCAACTGACGATTCCAGCAGCCATCGATACATCCTTGGCGGCGGCTGGGGCGAGCAGACGTATATGTTCATCGTAAGGGACTTTCGGCCGCCGTGGGTCCGATCCGCTGTTAACGGATTCCGATGTGTACAGTATTCCAGGAGTGAAAAACCGCCGGCCAATGTATTTAACGATCCCGTGCAGCGGCCTCCGGAATCAAAAGACTATACCACGGCAGTCCCTTGTTCCGACGAAGAGTTCAAAGTTATGCTGGAACAGTTCGAGTACGACCAAACGCTGTTGAATCCCGAGGTCGAGCTTATCGACGAACCGTCGCCTTTCTGGCGTAGAAAAGAGAAGATTACCTTCGATGCCGCTTATGATGGCGAGCGGGTGATTGCCTATCTTTTTGTGCCCACATCTACTGAACCACCCTATCAGGCAGTCGTCTATATGCCGGGAAGCAGTGCAAACGAAAGCAAGTTATTCCGGGACTTGCCGGAAAGGCATTCCACGGAACTGATCCTCACTTGTGGGCGAGCGCTGTTGTTTCCCGTGTACAAGGGAACCTACGAACGTGGCGTTGACAATTTACCCAGCATTCATGCGTCACCCCTAGCATTTAGAGACATGTTTATCCGAGGAGTCAAGGACCTAAGGAGATCGGTCGACTACATGGAAACCCGCAATGACATCAATCGTGAGAAAATCGCCTACTGCGGCATGAGCGCCGGGGCCACGCTGGCCATACCCGTACTGGCCGTGGAAGACCGTTTCAAAGCGGCCGTCTTGATTTCAGGCGGATTTCCTACATGGGATTTGACGGCGAAAATACCTACTCTCGATCCGGTCAGTTACGCTTCCAGAATCAGGATACCGGTTCTGATGGTCAACGGCAAAGAGGATTTCGTTTTTCCGTATGTAACCTCACAACTGCCGATGTACGAATTCCTGGGTACTCCAGAAGCACATAAGAAACACCAGGTATATCCCGGCGGGCATGGGCTCCTGGGTCTATTTAGAAAGCAGATTCAAGAGGATATGCTCGACTGGCTGGATCGCTACCTGGGACCTGTCGAATCTAGGTAGCTAAGAAGATAGCGCATGCGAACTATCTTAGAAATTTGAATTGTAAGGGCTGGCGAGTCGTTTGACTTGGCCGTCATACTCACCAGCCCGGCCGTAGTCCGGACGGTTAGTTTGCGCGCCCGGAGGTAGGCATTAATCATTATACCGCAAACCAGAAAGGATAGCAAAAATGAAGACGCAAAAAACAAAAAGCAAGATGAAACCCGATGTTTACGCGGGCTTACCGGCCTTGATACTGGTGGGTATGATCGCCATTTGTACGTTTGCATTTCCCGCCGTGGTATTCTCACAGACAACGGAGTGGACGACGTATGACGTCTCTAACTCTCAGTTGCCCTTTGATCGTATCGGTCCCCTTGTTTTTGATGCACAGGGAAACCTGTGGATAGGCTCCGGTGATCTATCTCCTGGTTCCTCAGCTGGTGGTTTAGCGAAGTTCGACGGGGAGAACTGGACGACGTACTACACCTCTAACTCCGGGCTGCCCTGCAACAATATCCATGCTCTTGCCTTTGACAGCCAGGGGAACCTATGGATCGGGACTGGTGTGCCCTTGAGACCTAATCTTGGTGGTTTGGCGAAGTATGACGGGGAGAACTGGACGGTGTATAACACCTCCAATTCCGGGCTGCCGTCTAACTTTGTCTCTACTCTTGCCTTTGATGAACAAGAGAACCTATGGATGGGGACTGCATTTGGTGGATTGGCGCAGTTTGACGGGGAGAACTGGACGGTGTACAACAAGGCGAATTCCGGGCTGCCGTATAACATTGTCTGGGCTCTTGACTTTGATGCCCTGGGGAACCTGTGGATTGGTACAGTTGAGCCAATTTGTGGTTCCGAGGCAGGTGGTTTGGCGAAGTTTGACGGGCAGAACTGGACCGTGTACAACAAGGCGAATTCCGGCCTGACTTCCAACGATGTCTGGGATTTACTTTTTGATGCGCAGGGGAACCTGTGGGTTGGGACTGGTGACGACTATACTCCTAATGGTGGTGGCTTAGCAAAGTTTGACGGAGAGAACTGGACGGTGTATCATACATCCAACTCCCCGCTGACGTGGCACATGGTCGTTTCTCTTGCCCTCGATGCCCAACAGAACCTATGGATGGGGATGTGCAGTTCACACACCACAACCGGCGGTGCGGCGATGTTCGATGGAGAGAACTGGTTGGTCTTCAATGAGTGGAACTCCGGGCTTCCGCATTGCACGGCCACCACTCTTGCCTTCGACGGGCAAGGAAGCGCGTGGATTGGGACCTACGGCGGTGGCTTAGCTGTCTATCATATAGGAGAGCTGCTGCCCATCGTCGACTTTAACGGCGACGGCCTCATTGAAATCAGTGATCTCCTGAGACTAATTGAATCATGGGGCCAGAACGACCCAATAATTGACATAGTTCCCACTTTTGGCGATGGAATTGTGGATGCTTCGGACCTGGAGCTTTTGATGAGCTACTGGGGACAAGCTTTTGATGATCCAACGTTGATAGCACACTGGGCTCTGGACGAAGCTGAGGGTGCTGTCGCCTATGACAGCGCGGGTGTGAACGATGCATTTATTTTTGGTGAACCAATTTGGCAACCGGATGCCGGTATGGTCGGCGGCGCACTAAGATTGGATGGTGTAGATGACTGTGCTATTACCAACACCATACTCGATCCGGCAGATAGTCCGTTCAGCGTTTTTGCCTGGATCAAAGGTGGCGAGCCCGGACAGGTCGTTGTCTCGCAACAAGGCTCGGCCAACTGGCTGATGACGGATATTCATGGCAACTTAATAACAGAGTTGAAAAGTACTGGTCGCTCCACAGGTCTCTTACTTTCCCAGACAATCATCACTGACGGCCAATGGCACCGTATTGGTTTTGTGTGGGATGGTACACACAGAACGCTCTACGTTGATGACATTGCAGTAGCCGAAGACACACAGGTTAATCTGCAAGGTTCAGATGGCGGTTTGTACATTGGCACCGGCAAAATGGTGCAACCCGAAACCTACTTCTCCGGCCTAATCGACGACATCCGTATTTATAACCGGGTAGTGAGTCCATAGAGAATAAGGGCTTTGGCACAGCAGGCCACATTCGCACTTTGTAGAAGCTGTCAGACCGCTTCGCGGATTACGGAGCATGCACAGTGAGTTGTATCTCATAAAGATTTTCTCAAAAAGAGCTTGTTTTTTTGGCTTAAATTTAGTATAATACCTAACATA
>Ga0180433_10011573_pt1 | contig 10448 bp, 8 predicted proteins | sample SS_ome_8_FD_132980 | JGI IMG/M metagenome (GOLD analysis project Ga0180433, IMG submission 132980) | Hypersaline lake sediment archaeal communities from the Salton Sea, California, USA - SS_1_D_1 metaG | ecosystem: Environmental > Aquatic > Non-marine Saline and Alkaline > Hypersaline > Sediment...
CGTGTGCAACCAAACAGGCAGGTGGGAATCTGGATTGAAATTTCATTTCCCAAACAAAATTAACCTTGGTTTTGATTTTTTCCAAAATTCCCACCTGCCTGTTTGGTTGCACACGCCTCTAATCCAGAATTCTAAACCACTTGCGAGACAATTTCCTTCGATTAAAATAAAAAGTATGCCCCACGTAAAAGTTGAGAATCAGACGTCTGGATCCCTGTATGTTTACGAGGTGTCAAAGGTAACCTACACGGCTACCGAAGAAGAAACACCACCTACAGTGACCCTCAAGTCATCCACACCTCTTGCCACTGTCAAGACCAACAAGACAAAGGACTTGGATGTTGACAAGAACTTGGTTCTTCTCATCACTAGACAAAAGGGCGATGGATCAAAGAATGGCATGAATCTTGATTCCCAAGACATTCTTTTCACCGTTGGGATTTCTGGAGGCACCGTCCTTGTGGGCTCGGGCACCGTCCTCACCAAGGCGCTCATGTGGGCATTCTTTGGTCTGATGATTGCACTCATCATTGTGGTCATTGTGTTGCTGGTCATCCACTTTAAGCGGAACCATGCCAGTGACAAGGCAGCGGCCGAAACGGCAAGCGCTCTGGCAACTGTGAATGCCTCCAAGACGGCCCACCCTCCAGCGGCCGTCCCTGCCCGCGACTACATCGGAGGCAAGTCCGATTAATTTTATACCTTGGTCCCCAAGAAGAGGTCGGCCCTTCACTGTCATTTGAGAAGGATCGTTTGAATAAACCGCCCGATCATCCATGAAAGAAATCTGCATATCATCATCAGACCCCAACCGAGTCATCCAACCGAGGCTGTAAAAATTTTTCCTCTCGCCTATTAATAAATGTCGACCAAGGCTCCTCTCTCTTGTGGTGCAACCTCTATCACCAACCCCGGCGGTACCCAGTACCAACTCAACTCGTGCACTTGCAGCTTCCAGCCTAAGCCCGCTGGGACCTTTACCCCACTCGGCTTCTCTTTCTCCACATGCCAGAACCCAGCAGACACCTACCGCTCGTGCTGCAACCGTCCCAAGGCCTGCCTCGACGTGAAGCGTCGCCGTCTTCAAGGTTTCACCAACACCGTTGAGCAGCCCATCCTGTCCAGTGAGTACACCGTCACCCAGGGCGCGGCCATTGGCAAGTCTGGCAACGAGGCTCTCTTGGCCGCCCTCGGCGAATTGTGCGACATGGACAACCTCCCTGACGAGGTTGCCGAGTAAAGCGTTTGCCTACAACGCGAACGAGTTTAGAGACGCTTTTTCTTTTCGTTGATGCCCTCCACTTTAAGCTTTGCTTAGTCAATAAAAATTATGCCCTTTCTTCATTTTGTTTTTCAAGGATCTTCCCCCACCGTCCATGCTCTTGGAAGTGGTAAATCTCTCGGCTCCGCCACTCCAGCCCTCATTCGAATCTTTGACCTTTTGCTTGAACTCGCAACCCGTGACGGTTGGTTTTTCCGTCTAGTCTACCAGGAGGCCAAGGGTCTCGAGGCGGCTGTCGCCTCATGGGATGCCAATCAAAAGGGAGACCCTAGCCACCTTGTCGTCTTGAATGGAGAGGCGGTCTTGACAAACCTTTCGGCATCCATGCTTCGCAAGGCCGTGGACGTCCATGAAAGGATCTTTTTCCCAGGGACAACTGAAGAGGATTTAGAACATTTCTCTGTCCAACCCTGGGAGGGTGGAAAGGTGCACCCGGGTGATCTTGCTGCATTTTGTGTGATTCCAAGAAGCGAGATTGAAAAGGTGAGGGAGGGTGACATGCCTCTTGCCTCCTTGATTCAAATTCTTGAGCTAGGCTCTAAGAAATCAAATCAGGCGATTGGCACATTGAAGGAAAAACAAGATCAGACCGAAGAAGTTGGAGCGAGTCAAGTGGGACCGGTGGCCGAGGAGGAACCTCCTATTGTCGTCGAGGAGATAGAAGCATTGCCACCTCCCTCTTCGTCAGATCCTCCATCACAAGATCCTCCATCGCCACTCTCACCACCACCACCTTCCCCATCACCACCTCCCATTTTACCATCCAAGCCACGACGCCGTCGCCGTTCTTTAAGTACAACCCCTTCCACACCCCTTCGACGATCTTCCCGCCTGAACCCAACCTCAGTATAGACCCCCCAAGAAGTTTTCTGAAAATTGAATCTCTACAGATGGAAGGGGCCAAGACCGACCACCAATTTAAATATCCTTGTTTCAATAAAAATGTCTCGCTCTCGTCAGTCCACTGTTGCGTCTTACATTTGTGACGAATACAATGGGTGTGTTCCCTCGACCTCGTCTGGGATGTACCAAACCAACGGCCCGTGCCACCTGAATTGTCCGTCAGACACTGTGGTGCCCGTCTCCAAGAAGATTTGGCGTGCCGTGGATTTTGGCCTCGACAATGACCCGGCATCGACCCGCCCTGCCCCTCCCCGCATGACTGCCGCCAAGGCCGCTTCCAAAACGGTGCCTTCCTACCACGACACCTTTTGCGGGCCGCATGCCCTCGAGACCCCGTGGCGTGGAGACGCCCACCTCAACATTTCTCTCCGTCCCTCCTACCAGCCGGGACCCGTCTAAATAAATTTTTGATTGGACACGTTTTGTCCATCAAGGCTTAATAAAAACCTAGATTGAAATAAATGCAGTCACGTCAATTGGGTGTCTCGCCAGACCAGGCACGCCATAACCGTCAAGCCATCCAAGAGGCTATGCTCTATGGACGCCCCTCCGGGGGACCGCCCTACATGCCCACCTCACATACCGGAATGAGTGGCCACAAGCCAACCTCTTATGTCTCTCCTACCGGCTCTTCTATTCCTCCAGCAACCCCTTCTCCCTTTGCTGATCAATTTGCTGGAACCAAGACTTTGAAATTTATGAAGATGATTTTCCACTCTTCGAACAAGACGCCTGATTCCAAGTCCAATGCCGACTACACGGTTGACATTGACAAGGAGACCCTCAACAATCTCCAGATTGGTATGATTTCCTTGTCAGACATTGTGTTCCCAGCGGGACAGTATACGATTGAAGATGACTGGAATCACATTGACTTTAACGAAGGCATTGTGCCCACGTCCTTCTTTCGTGACATTATCGTCCGCTACAAAGATTTGGAGGACCCCGACTCCTACTACTTGGAGCAAAAGGGCATTTTGCCCCTTACCTTTAACGCCATTGAGACCATCATTGTAGAGGATGAAGCCACCAACATGTACCGCTTCCGCACGGCCGAGCCCTTTGGGTCAGACATCAACTACATGCAAGACTATTACTCTACGAATCTCTTTATTGGAGCCACCCGTTTCAACCGCAATGGCCAACAGCCCCTTGCCAAGTCGGCGGGGGTCCGCGTCTCCCCCGTGACGGCCAAACACCGGTCCAACGAACTTGATGGGCGCACCATTGAAAACACCATCCAGCATGAATTCCGTGGCCAATTGCCCTCCTCCATCTCGTCGGCCCTCGCGGAGCTCAACCCCATCATCGACTCGGATTGCTTGAACACTGAGGTGGGTGGTCTTGGCTACCTCATTGCGACGCCCTTTGCGGACCCATCGGCCCTCGCCCAGGTGGCCACGAACCTACTCAACCTTGCCATAACCTACCGCAAGCACCGCTTTGACCCAGATGATGTCCGGGCCACAACCAACTACCATGGCTTCCAATACGTCATTTCATGGGACCCGATTGATGACCGTTTTTACATCCAGTACCAACTGACCTCTCCCGTGTCCCCAGAGGTTTTGGCCATTCCGCAGGAAGACATGCCAGTGATTTACGGGCCCATCTTTCAGTACATGGGCTTCAAGGTGCCCTTCCAGCTGCCGTCCTTCAACGGGTCCACCGTCCGTAAAGTCCCTGCCCAGGGCCGTGTGAGGACGTCGCCCTTTTCGGGGACACGGGTTGAACCGGGCCACTACTTGACGGGAGGTGCCCTCGCAGCGGGCATTGAAGAAGCGATGAATGGGACGTGGTTTGGAGTTCAAGGAACCCAACCCAACATTTCCAACCCCCAACCCTTCGTCGTCTCCGTGAATTTTGGAGGGTCCGACTACACGGTTCGCTACTGTCCCGGGAGGTACACTCCGTTTGAGATTGCCAATATTTTCAATTCGGTCATGACAAGTGACTATGGAATGCCCATCCTGATGACGCCCATCTTTGATGGCTTCATTTGGCTTGGCATGCGGTTCCACTTTGACGGTGCCGGCGATCGGGCACTCCCCTTTGCCCTCCCCTTTGGCGACTCGACCCTTATGAGTCTTGACCCACGCCGTCTTGGCTACAAGGCCCAAAACTACCGTGGAAAGACGGCCTACTATCCCGTCAACTACCCGCCCGCCTACCCCACCATTGTCCAGTACGACTTTACAACCTTTGTGCCTGCCGTCCAACACTACCGCGTCCGTTATGACGACTACCTCCGCCGTCTCTCCATCACAGCTGAACCTTTTGCACCCGAGCTCGCGTGTGTCACCTCCGTGACGGACGACCCCGACTGCCAGGTGCTTGTCCTTGCTCTCCCCATTGCCCACGGAGCCGTTGCTGGCCAACACCTCTATCTCTCCTTGATTCCAGAAGGAAATGCACTCATTGATTCTGTCGAGTGCCCTGCCATGGTGGAGTGTACCGAAGCTGCGGTTGTTTTGCGTGAGAACGTATTGAGTGTGTTGGCCACCGACCCCGATGTCCGTTTCACACCGGATGACCTCATCTCGTGTGTCGTGTTGCCGTCCAAGTCTCTGGATGACGAGGTAAGTTTTTACCGTGGCTATGATGTGCCGCCCGGTGCCCCCGCTGGATCGGGTGCCAAGGGTGCTCTTGCTCCTACCCAACTCCGTGTGTCCTTTGGAGGCACCCGTAATTCTTCCATCATTTCAGACCTTGGTCAAGCCTTGGTGGGACGCAAGATGGTGGTAAACTTTTCCTCACCCAACATGTGGTCTTGGAATTGTTCGTGGAATGTGTCAAACTGCATTCAGCGCCAAGTGGTTGGAGTTGATCCAGTCTACTATGTGTTTACGTCCAACTACCCATTGGCCGCCGCAGACTCGGCCTACAAGGACACAACCTACGTCTTTGGAACAGACGCCTTTGCCAACCCCTCCGTCCCCAAGGATGCTCACGTCCTCGTCTCGACAATGGCCTTTCCGATGGTGACCCAGGGCTTGGTCCTCTCGGACGTTTCCACCTTTAATTGTCCCCACGTAGTGACCCTCTTCCCCTTCAAGGATGTCTACCTGATTGTCACCTTGAATGCAAAAGACGGCGACGGCAACACGATTGGTCTCCAAACAACCAAGACGACCACCGATCAGCGGCCGACAGACCCTGTCCGTCGCCGTCGTGGTGAATTGATTGATGAGTCTGCTCGAGCACCCGGCCTCGTGAATGGCTCGCAGATCAATGCCTTGGCCCACATTTTGATTGGAGCACGTGCACCCTATGGCATTGTTGACCTCCACGACCGTCTCTTTGAGATTCAGTATGTAGGTGTCCAAAAGTTGTCCACCATGCGCTTCCAGTGGATCAACCCCGACGGTACCCCCTACCACTTCCACGGAAAGGAGAATGCAGTGGGCCTTCTCCTCTCCACGGTCCAAGAGCACATGGTAACAACCCAGTAAAGGGGTAAATAAAAAAAAAATTATGAAAAAATTTATTGAGTTTTTGCTGCACAAAATCTAATGAGTCTTTGCTTTTGCCTTGACCAACAAGATGATCAGAACAATGATGAGCAGGAGCAACACTCCAGCTGCCACCATAAATCCAACAAGCTTGGGGTCTGACCAAGAGCATTTGGTGTTGCTGCCAGGGGAAGACGAAGATGGTACATAGTGTGCAGGAAGAGCCCTTGCTTCAGCAACCTTGTCCAACAAGGCTTTGATCTTGGATGGGCTGGCAGAGGTTGCAAAGGTTTGCTTGGAAGACCAGCTATGGGCAAGAATAAACGAGTCGACGCCATTCCAAATTGCATAGTAGGTTAGAGGAAAAGACCCGTACATGACTTTAGGGTTTCCCGAGTCTTTTGTGGACAAGCTGCTGGTTGGAGAAGCGTCTCCTTCACTTACTGCTAAAGATGCCGACTTGGCACTAGATCCAGACGGGATGAAATCAACTGTTACGGACCAACGGGTAGGCTCATGGGCTTTCCATTCAATCGCAGTCACACTTGCCTGAAGCAGACCAGGAGCTCCCTGATAGGTCACTTGCATGTTGCTCGGGTCTTTGATGGTAAGTGAGGGAAGACTGGTAGGGAGGGGGCAAGGGAGACATGGTTGAGGAGGAGAGGACTTGCAGCAGGAAGCAAGTGCATAGGCGGGAATGTTGAAATCTTCACAACGTGCCCAACCAGCCTGCCTCACAAGAGAAGTGAATGGTTTTCCGACATAGTGGTCATCCTTAAAAACCCACCCAGCTGAAAGTTCCTGGCCTGGACCAAAGACTGTGCGAAGAGAAACTGAACTGCCCGTACAGATGACCGAGGCGGGTGTATCCATAAAAGGAAGAGGTTTGGCCAAGGACTTGGGTGTCAGCTTAGGATGGAACCAACCATGGTTCTGTAAGTTTTGTGAAATGTCAAGGACATTGGTGACCCTTAGACCTCCAGATGCATTCTGGCCCACTAGACTGACCGGACCGGCAGGATCTACAGTCAAGTAGAGGTTAATCATGTCCGGACCTGATGTATTGGTCTCACACTTGACTGGTGGTTCAACAACTGTCATGGCATCGGCAAGAGATAAAAGGTTTATCATCGGCAAGAGATAAAAGGTTTATTCTTATTCTTATTTTTTTTTTAGAAGCTTTCAATCATGACTTGCCAAAAAGGCGCGTAGGAATAAAATGACGTCTTACATCATCCCTCTCCATTCCTTTGAGGGGTCAATGGTCGACACGGTCGGTGGAAAATCGGCGTCTCTTGCCAAGATGATACACGGCTTGAAGGATCTTCCCATCCCTGACGGCTTTACGGTTTCCACTGCCGCCTTTCGCCTCTTTATGGAGGAAAATGGTCTCAATGCCCTGATTGGGACCCAGCTCGCCAAGGTCAAGGAGGATGACTTGGCATCCCTGAGGCGGGCAGGTCTGGCCATACGTACCGCAATTGTCAATGGAGAAATGCCCAAGGTCCTCGAGGAGGAAATCACAGAGGCCTATCGCCGTCTGTCTTTGCTCTACATGGACGCCGATGGTAAACCTCAAAAGGCGACGGATGTGGCGGTGCGGTCATCGGCAACAGCAGAAGACACCGCCGAGGCGTCGTTTGCGGGCCAACAAGACACCTACCTCAACGTCAGGGGAGACAACATGGTGCTCAATGCCGTGCAAAAATGCTTTGCTTCCCTCTTTACCGACCGTGCCATTTCTTACCGAACCAAGATGGGGTCAGGAGGCGTCCAGTCACTTGCCCTTGCAGTCCTTGTCCAAAAAATGGTACGGTCTGATTTGGGTGCGGCAGGTGTTGCCTTTTCGGTGGACCCCGAGACGGGCCACCCAGGCTTCATCACCGTCAATTCCACTTGGGGCCTTGGTGAGCTCCTCGTCTCTGGCCAAATCACGCCAGATGAATTCCTCATCTACAAGTCAGACCGCCTGCCCATCATTGACAAGAAACTTGGCCGGAAAACCCACCGTCTCGTCTATGGAAATGTCACTGAGCCGACCGTCCGCATTCCCGTAGCGGCAAAAGACCAAGCCAAATGGTCCATCAGTGATGCCAACCTTCGGACCTTGGCCAAGGCTGTCATGGCCATAGAGGCCTACTACGGGTTCGGAGTTGACGTCGAGTGGGGAATCGACGGACTGAGCCAAACTCTCTTTATTGTCCAAGCACGTCCCGAGACGGTCCATTCCATCCACAGCGCCACTTCCCTACCCAATGAAAAACGTTACATCTTGGCCAAGGAGAGACCTCCCGTCCTCGCAAGAGGAATTGCCATTGGCAACGGAGTGGCGTGTGGAAAGGTCCATCTCATGTCGTCCCTTGACAACCGTTATGGAGACGAACCCGCCGCGTTTCCTAAAGGATGCATCCTTGTCACCGAGTCTACCGACCCCGATTGGGAACCTCTAATGGCCAAATCGGCAGGGATTGTGACGTCCAAGGGTGCGCGTTGTTGTCATTCGGCAATTGTTGCGCGTGAGCTTGGGATCCCGGCCATTGTGGGCACCGAGCATGCTTTGGAGCTTCTCAAAGATGGGCAAGAGGTGACCTTGGTGTGTTGTGAGGGAGAAGAGGGCCAGATCTACGAGGGCCATGTGGATCACCGGGTGGAGGTTCTCGAATGGTCCGAGGTGGATGTCGAGGCGTCTCCAGTTCCCCTCCTTTTGAATGTGGGAAATCCGGTCCATGCCCTCGCGGCATCCCTCTTGCCCTCCCAAGGGATTGGCTTGGCACGTCTTGAATTCATCATTAACCATTTCATCGGGGTCCACCCCCTGGCCCTCTTGGCACCAGAAGAAGATATGGATGAAAGGGTGCTGGCCAAGATTCGTGGCTACCCCTCTGGGGGAACCTACTTTGTGGAACGTTTGGCCTCGGGTGTGGCACGCCTCGCTGCGGCCTTTTACCCCCGTCCAATCATTGTGCGTTTTTCAGATTTCAAATCCAACGAGTACCGAGCCCTGCTCGGCGGAGACACCTATGAACCCCACGAGGAGAACCCAATGATTGGGTGGCGGGGCGCGTCGCGTTACTACTCTACGGCCTATGCACCGGCGTTTGGCCTCGAGTGTCGAGCCATCAAAAAGGTGAGGGAGGAGATGGGCTTGACCAATGTCAAGGTCATGGTGCCCTTTTGTCGCACGCCGCAAGAGATGGAAAAGGTCTTTGCCACCATGGAAGCCAATGGCTTGGTGAGGGGTGGAAACGGTCTTGAGGTCTACTTGATGTGTGAAGTTCCATCCAATGTTGTCTTGGTGGAGGAATTTGCAAGCCTTGTGGACGGGTTTTCTATCGGGTCCAACGACTTGACCCAATTGACCCTTGGGCTCGATCGGGACTCGGAGCTTGTCGCCCACCTTTACGACGAAAGGAATCCGGCAGTCAAGTCCATGTTGACCAAGGCCATCTCTGGGGCCAAAGCCGCTGGGATCAAGATTGGTATTTGCGGGCAGGGACCGTCGGATTTTCCTGATTTTGCGGCGTTTCTGGTTGAACAAGGCATTGACACGGTTTCTGTCACACCCGACGCCCTCTACAGGACTTATACTTCACTGATTGGAAAGAAGGAATAAATTGATTTCTCTAGAAAGCGTTGGTTGGCTTTTTTTCAAAACAGGCAGCTTCAGGATAAACTCTGTTAATCTTATAATGGGTTGTATCGCCTCCCTTTGTCTACCTCGCCAGGCACCACGTTTCACCATAGAAGGCACCTACTTGGGTCGCGTCACCAGGATTTACGATGGAGACACCTGGCACATCATCATCAAGGTCAATGGAAAATCCTCTACCTTCACTGTCCGCCTTGCCGCCATTGACACCCCCGAACTGAGGCACACTGAAGGACGGCACAAGGAGGCAGGGATCAAGGTGAGGGACTACTGTAGGATGAGGTGGGATGGCAAACGAGTAAAGTGTGTCGCTCAAGGTCTAGACAAGTACGGCCGGCTTCTTGCAACTATTTATCCCGGACGATGTGGCTGTGGCCAGTCGGCAAATTCCGTTCTTCTTTCCAAAGGATATGCTCTTCCCTACTCGGGCGGCACAAAAACTGAATGGTCCCAAGGTGATCTCGACAAGATTCTTGGCCAATCCGCCTTTCTGCCCTTTTAGGTCGTGTGATTAATTTTAGTGTACTATTATCCCATCTCTTCTCAATAAATGGATCTACAAGAGATTTTTCGAGGGCATCTTAGAGAATTACATCAGATACACCCACCTTGTCGATTTCTTTAAAGCTAAAATGTCTCAATAATCCTCACAATTATGTTTTACACGCCCTACCGAGGCTTCAAGGGGTCATCAAGTCTTGGATGGGCCACTCTTGGTAACCAACCTTACAAGAATTTCCTTGGCAAGGCAGACTGGCCAAGTCTAAGGATTGCTATTTTCCACGGTTCAAGGGAAGCGGCTAAGCTTGCGGCGGAGAAAGACAAGGTCAATGAAGGACTCGGTGAAGCCGCAAAAGGAGGCCATAAGGACCTTGTTGAGTTTTTCATTTCCAAGGGAGCTTCGGAATGGGATGAGGGGATGTGGGATGCGGCCCAAGGAGGCCACAAGGATCTTGTCGACTTTTTCATTTCCAAGGGAGCTTCAGACTGGGACGGGGGGATGCGTGGTGCGGCGAGAGAAGGCCACAAGGACCTCATAGACTTTTTCAAAGCTAAAATGTCACCACCCTAAATCACAAGTCATTTTGATGTTTTACACACCCTACCGGGGCTTCAAGGGCTCGTCAAGTCTTGGATGGGCCACTCTTGGTAACCAACCTTA
>Ga0180433_10011574_pt1 | contig 10447 bp, 8 predicted proteins | sample SS_ome_8_FD_132980 | JGI IMG/M metagenome (GOLD analysis project Ga0180433, IMG submission 132980) | Hypersaline lake sediment archaeal communities from the Salton Sea, California, USA - SS_1_D_1 metaG | ecosystem: Environmental > Aquatic > Non-marine Saline and Alkaline > Hypersaline > Sediment...
AAATAGATACAAATTTACAAATGTCTTGGCATATCAGAACACAAAACTACAAATAGATACAAATTTACAAATGTCTTGGCATATCAGAACACAAAACTACAAATAGATACAAATTTACAAATGGTTTGACATATGAAACTACAAAATACAATAGTTTAGAATATTTAAATACAAAATATAAATATAAAATATGAGTGATGAAAAGGTGGTTTATAAGGAATTGAGTTTTGAAGTAGTTGGAGTTATGTTTGATGTTCATAATGAATTGGGCGCCGGACATAAAGAGCAGGTTTATCAGAAAGCAATTGCCAAAGGATTAAAAGCAAAGAACATAAAATTTCAGGAACAGGTGTATTTCCCCTTGGAATATAAAGGAGAAAAAGTAGGAGCATATTATTTGGATTTTTTAATAGAAAACAAACTAGTTTTAGAGATTAAAAGAAATAATCGATTTAGCAAACAAGAATTTGAACAAGTTCAAAAATATTTAGAAACAACAAATAGAAAATTAGCAATACTTGCTAGCTTTACTCAAGACGGAGTAAAATTTTATCGAGTTTTAAATCAACAACCTAAAAAGTCTTTTAAATAAATATGCAGTTTGTTGGAATACTAAAGACATTTGTAAGTGATTCGTATTCGTGTTCCAAGACATTTGTATATTTGTAAAAGATTTGTAATTTGTGTTCCATATGACTTCAAAAGAACTACGACAAAAATACATTGAATTTTTTAAAAGCAAAGGCCACAAGGCAATTGCTTCTGCATCTTTGATCCCGGAAAATGATCCAAGCGTCTTATTTACCACAGCCGGCATGCATCCCTTGGTTCCGTATTTAATGGGAGAATCGCATGCGCAAGGAAAACGCCTTGTTAATTGCCAAAAATGTATTCGTACCGGAGATATCGATGAAGTTGGCGACAATACGCATGCGACATTTTTTGAAATGCTGGGCAATTGGAGTTTGGGCGATTATTTCAAAAAAGAATCAATTGAGTATTCGTTTGAATTTTTAACCAAAGAATTGGGAATTGATATCAGCAAATTAGCTGTTAGCGTGTTTGCCGGCGATGATGACGCACCGCGAGATGAAGAATCAGCAGCAAAGTGGCTTGAACTTGGAATTTCACAAGAGCGAATCGCTTACCTCGACAAAACGGAAAACTGGTGGCCGGCCGGCGGTAAAAATCCCGGGCCACAAGGACCTGATTCTGAGATTTTTTACTGGGCAGGCGAGGGAGAAGCGCCGGAAAAGTTTAATCCTGATGATAATAACTGGATTGAGATCTGGAATAATGTTTTTATGGAATACTACCGCACAGAAGATGGCAAGTATGAACCATTGGCGCAAAAAAACGTTGACACTGGCATGGGTTTGGAGAGAACAGTTGCTGTTTTGAATGGATTGAGTGATATTTATGAAATTAAAATTTTTAGAGTAATAATAAATAAAATTGAAGAACTATCAGGAATGAAATATCAAAATGATGCAAAAGAATTTCGTATTATTGCAGATCATTTACGCACTGCGACATTTATTCTCGGCGATCAGCACGGCGTAGCGCCGTCAAACGTGGATCAAGGCTATGTTCTTCGTCGCTTGATTCGACGCGCGGTTCGTTACGGCAAAAAAATCAATATTCATGACAATTTTACTCATGAAATCGCGGAAGTTGTAATTGAGCAAATGAAAGATGTTTATCCGGAGCTTGAGAAAAATCGTAACTTTATTACCGGCGAATTAAATAAAGAAGAATCAACTTTTGAAAAAACACTTGAGCGCGGCTTAAAAGAATTTGAAAAAATGACTTTTGATAAAAAAATTTCCGGTCAGGAAGCATTTATTTTATTTTCAACTTACGGATTTCCGCTGGAAATGACCGAGGAATTAGCAAAGGAACGTGATTTGCCGATTGATATAAAAGAATTTGAAAATGAGATGAAAAAGCATCAAGAATTATCAAAAAAAGGCGCTGAACAAAAATTCAAAGGCGGATTAGCAGATTCTGGAGAGGAAACTTGCAAACTTCACACCGCTACTCATCTTCTTCAAGCCGCCCTCCGTCAAATTCTTGGCGACCATGTGAAGCAAAAAGGAAGTAACATCACCGCCGATCGCCTTCGCTTCGACTTTACTCACGACGAAAAACTGACAGACGAACAAAAAAAACAAGTCGAAGATCTTGTTAATGACTGGATTGATCAAAATCTGGAAGTAAAATGCGAAGAATTGCCGTATGACGAAGCAAAAAAACGCGGCGCCATGGGACTTTTCGAAGATAAGTATGGTGATGTTGTAAAACTTTACACAATTGATAATGTTTCCTGCGAACTTTGCGGCGGTCCGCATGCCAAGCGAACAGGCGAGCTCGGTCATTTTCGTATCAAAAAAGAAGAATCAAGCTCAGCTGGTGTGAGAAGAATAAAAGCAGTGCTTGAATAAATTTTTATGTTCAATGAACAAAAAATAAACATTCTTGGTGAAAAAGCTAAGGCAGAAAAGCAAACTGCTGCTTTGCGTTTGGAAAAACAAAAACAAGCTGAGATTGAAAAACAAAAAAAAGAACAAGCAAAAGAAATCAAGAAAGAAATTATAGATTTATTAGACAGAATAAAGATAAAAGAAGCACAAGAGCTGGTTGAAAAGGCAAAAAAGGAAAACATTGAATTAAACTTAAGCTCTGACAAAAAAATAGCCAATACAATTATGCGCTGGGCTGTTTCCTCTATCAAAGACAAAGCTGCTTTTGTAGCAGTAGACTATGAAGAATTTGCAAAGCAAAATAATATTAAGCTGCAAGCATCTGAAGCTAAGGTGATCGCAGATATAAATTTTGAATTAATAATGACCGCTGTATATAGAAAACACGATCAAGGACTTGAAATGGTTGATTTTTTAAAACGAAATAATATTGCATTACAAACTTTTCCTGGTATTATTGAAGAATTGCAAAAAGAAGTAATAAATTTTATCAGCATAAATGGTATAAGCGATTTGAAAAGGATATTCTCTTTTATAGAAAAACATAATTTACAAGTTGAACTAAAGGATTCTGAGGTCGAAAAAGCATTAGTCAGGAGTATAAAACAGAGTTCTTATGGAATAATGGATTTAAAACCAATGTTTGAATTATTGGAAAAATTTGGCAACCCCATTGATTTAAAAAATGAAAAATACAAAAAAGCTGTTGAAGCAAGATTTGTAGATGATATTAATAATGAGCATTTGCAAGCTGAAAATGATAATACTTTGGAATTTGGCATTGAGATTGATTTTACTGAAAAAAAGTTTGCTGATGCAGCAAAAAAAGCAATTTTGAATGAATTAAAAAATGGTTTTACTCATTTATTAGTGCATACGATTAATAATGTTAAAAAGCTTGGCATAGCAGTTGATTTTTCTGATCCCCAAATTGTTTCCGCATGGCAAAAAGCATTGGAAGACACGGAAAAAGATAAAAACTTGCAAAGAATAATTGAAATCGCGCAAGAGGTTGATATTAACTTGGATTATTCAAGCGAAAGAATTAAAAACATTTACGAACAAGATATTGTTGAGTTAATAAAATATGATTTGAATAATCAGGCAATAGAAAAGGTTATTTCCATAGTGCGTTTATGCAATAATAACAATATTATTATTGATTTATCAAAACCCGAGATTATTAATACTTTTAAAAGGAAGTTAATTCAGTTTTGTAAATTATCTGGCTCTGATAGACCGGACAAGATATTTGATTTAATTCTGACAATAAAAGCACCGTTTGATTTTGCTGATGCAGATTTTGTGGCTAAAATTGAAAAAATAATTCATGGAAAATTTTCAGAAGCGAAAAACTACATAGCAGAGCGTATAATACAATCAGCGCAAAGATATGGAATCCCGATAAATTTATCAGAGATAATACAAAAGGAAATGCAGGTTTGGTTGGATAATGGTTATATAGTAGAAGCAAAAAAAATGGCTGATTTAGCAGAAAAATATAATGCCAAAATTGATTTTTCAAAGCCAGAAATTATTAATGCTTGCCAAAAAGCACTGGAACAATCCATTTCGGACGGTGCTATTGCAACTAAAGCGGAAACTATTATGGGTTTTGTACAAAAATTTAATATTGCAATTAACTTAGCAACAATTTCAAAAAGCAGTCAAAAGTCTTTATCACGATTCTTTTTTTATGGTCAATTGTATAGCGCAAGCGCAGTAAAACTGATTGACTTTATGGAAAAATACAATATTGATTATGATAAATCAGATGAACGAGTTAAAACAATTAATAAAGTTAAAGATGAATTTGGTCAGCATACAACACCTGAATTGTACAAAGCTGCTATCAATTTGGAAAGCAAAGAGGCAGAATATTCAAAAGAGCAAGAATGGCTTGATCAATTAAAAATTAAGAGTTTTGCAGATTTGCGCAAATATTTTAGAAATTTGAGAAGCAAGATTTTAAATAAAGAAGAAAAAATTAAGTTTCAGGACTTGGATAATGGATTAACTTTAAATATTTTAGAATCTCAGTTTCGGTTCAAGGAAAGTGAATGGGCGCGTGCTGAAAATGAATTTATGGATTTAGTAAAATCTGCTTTGGAAAATAAAACCAAACTTGATAAAGAATGGAAGCCAAGTGAAGTGATGCAAGTTGCTACGATTGATCAGGAAAAAATGGCTGCTTATGAGCCAACAAAGGCTTTTTTAACAAAATATTTTGATTTATTAAATGATTGGCAAATTGCTGAAAGAGCACGTGAGGAAGGAATGGCTGGAATTGATAAGTTTTTAAAAAATCTTGATTTTGAAAATAAAATTCAGCTAGCAATTGAAAATTTGCAAAGCGCTATTTCGCAAGTGCCTGAAAAAGCCAAAAAAGGATTGCAAAATCAGATTGATCAGCTACAAGAAGTGCAAAAACAAAAAATAACCGATCCTCAAGAGCTTGTAACTCGTCTGAGCAAGGTTAAGGAATTGAAAAATGAATTGCGCCAGCTGATAATTTACATGAGTTTTTCTGCTGATGAACGCATTATTAATGAAAATGTTTTGGATTATTCTGCGCAAAAAGGGCAAACAAAATTTGACGAGGTTAGTGGATTTATAAATTCTGTTGATCATTTACTGGTCAAAGAAACTTTAAATAAACTTATAAAAGACAAAAAAGTAAGAAAAGCAATTAAAAACTTATTTTCAGTAAAAGCGCTGGAACAGGAACTTTCGCGCTGGCAAAATCAAGACAGCCGTGGCACCAAGCCAATGAAATGGATTGCTTCGCGCGGACTTATGGCAGAGTTCTCTGGATACATGGCAGATGCTTGCTGGACAGCGCAAACCAATATTTGCATAGAATTTCCAAACTTAACAGCACTGATATTAGTGCAAAATCCTGATGATATGAAAAATGAGCGCTTGGCAGGAGCAACTTTGATTTTGGACGCAAAGACAACAGATGGAGAAGATGTTATGATTGTGCGCGGATTTAATCCTCAGGAAAATATTATTAATCAATTGCAGGTTGAAGATTTTTTTGAAAAAACAATGGATTATCTGGAAGAAATTGCCAGAGCTAAAGGAGTGAAAAAGATTATTATGCCAATTGGCCAACGATCAGGCGGTTCAATGACAAACAGGCCGGCTGTAGCAACATATTTACAAAAATACAAAGATGCGCAAAAAGTTACCTTAGCTAGTGAACCGGAAACCGAATTTAATGGATATGATATTTTAAATTCATGTCGTTTGATTCGGGAAATCGCGTAAAATTAGTTGATTTTTATAAAAAATGTGGACTCAGCACTTGTTTTTATGAAAATTTGCTGATACAGTTTAATAAATAAAAATAAATCTTAATAATTATTAAAGTTACAACTTTATGGAAAAATTTCCTGAAAACGAGGTAGCAAAATCCGATGTTGGTGCTGAATTAGAAAAAATAAATCAAAAAAAATTAAGTTTAGTAGAACAAAGAGATTCAGTCCAAGAAAAATTAAAACAAATGTTTGATCAAGGTGACCCAAAAAACAGAACCACAATCGGTGAAGATGGTATGAAACAAATGCAAGCTTTGCCTGATCAAAGTGCTATTATCAGGATTGTTAGACTTGATGAAAATGCCCAAGCAATTGAGGAATATTGTTTAATTGATAAAGAAGAAGCATGGAAAATTCTCAGTGACGAGAATGAATTGATAAAAGCGGGCATTGAAAGAATTAAAAGGGAATACGAGCAATTGTTCTAATAACATGACAATCATTTAAGGCTAATATAACCTTAAATTCACAATAACTGAAAAATTTATGTCTAAAAAATGCAAATCATGTGGCGCTCCGCTGGAAGGATTTTTTTCAAAAATTGCAAGATTAGCGGGAGTTAGGCCATCAGCAAAAAATCCAGAGTATTGTAATAAATGCGAAGATAAGATCCCGGAAAACGCGGATCGCGGAACACCAGCCCGCAATGCTACGCATAGCGTTGCTGGCGGGCAGAGCACAGAACAACCGGCTGAGGGTGGAAACGCAACAGAACAGCAAGCAGCTGCAGATGTGAGTGAAGAAAAAACTGAAGAAGCTGATGAACAATCAACAGAAGAAGAAATGTTGGAAAAAGAACCGGCAATGGAAAGTGAAGAAACTGAAGCAGAGCTTCCAGATACAGCAGCTCCATCATCAGAAGATGAGAATGGAGTAGAAGAATCTGTTGAAGAAGATGATGAAGAAGAGAAAAAGGTTTAAGGAAATTAGAAACTAGAAACTTGAAATTAGGGTTTGCTAAGTGTTTAAACTGCAAATTACCCTGATTCCTAATCCCAAATACTGATAAAACAAAAATCCCTGCGCATGATAGCGCGGGGATTTGAAATTGTAGAAAATATTTCAGCCACCGTTGTTCTGTTCTGCTTGGCGGCGGCGCATACCTTGAAAACGTTCCAACTGGCGCTCCTCTCGCTCGCGCCGAGCCTTGATTATTTCCAGGATATTGAGATTAGGATTCGCGCTGGGCAAATCCAGCTTAGTATGATTTCTCGTGCAAAATTCATTATCAAGATCATTGATAGAGTTATTATATCTTTCATGATCTCTATCAGAGGAAATCATTAGACCTTCATATTCCTTTTGCCAATTTACACACGCACGCGCCAAACTAGCGTTAAGCTCTGAATAGTCAATGAAATTGCCATTATCATCATAGCAATGATCAGCCAAGGCATTTGTTGCCCTGGAGATATCCTGAATTTTCGAGTCAGCCTTATAATACAACTCGTTTAATCTTCCGCAATTGCCGTACATGTGGCGCCTTTTTGCGGTTTCCTCAGCATTTTCACACGCCACAAACGAAATCATCATGATAACAAAAAACATCGCGAGCATCTTCTTCATGCTTTTCTCCTTCCTTTGGGTTGATGGGGTCAACCCCGTCTCGCGGGACGAATCAATGATAATGAGTATATCATAATCCTTAAACTTTGTCAATAGTTCGTGTAAAATTAAAGAAAATTGTAGTTTTGAAGACTATTCCATCCAGACTGAAGATCTGGAGGAATATTTGTATTACATTGCAGCAAATGATCACAGCAGACCCTAATTTCTAATTTCCTATTTCCGATTTCTATAATCAAAAACACCTACTTTTGTTAAAATAGGTGCAATAATGATTATTGTTGCGGAAAAAGAAACTCAACTTGCAATTTTCTATTGATTTCATCAAAAACAAGGTCAATTGTAATATAATTTGCCCACGCGCGCCTAAGCGCTTTGAGGCTGGCGGCCAGATGATGCACTGTTTCAAACTCAAGATCAGTGCAACACAATTCTCTTGTTTTCTTGAAGTGCGAATCAGACTGATTAATAACATGACGAAAAGCTTTTGGAATACGCCTTGTTTGCGATTTTTGCAAACGAAGTTCAAGCAGTTGCATAAGCCAATATTGCAGAAAATCTGAATTATAATTCATACCATCGCAATCATTAGCAAGATATCTGAAGTAGGGAACCAATTTTTGAGGCATTGTTTTGAAAAGTTGAATAGCCAATCTTTCAGCAGCATTTTCAATTGATTCACGAACATCAAAAAGTGGTTTGTAGTGTTTTTTTTGCTGATCTTGCACTTCTTGCGCGCAAGTTGCCAAAAAGCCTTTGAAAACACTTGGCTGGACCGAAGTTTCCATGTTTTTCTCCTTTCGCCTGGTCAAAGAACATGATAGTTTAGCCTAACACATAATTTATTATACGTCAATATTGGTCAAATTTGAATAATTTGATAAAATAGAATGTATATGAAAAATATAAATTTTGCATTTATAGATAGTCAAAATTTAAATCTGGGAATTCAAAGCCTTGGCTGGAAATTAGATTTTTTTCGATTTAGAATTTATTTAAAAGAAAAATATAATGTTAAAACAGCTTATCTGTTTATTGGTTTTATTCCTGAAAATCAAAATTTATATTCATCATTGCAAAAAGCTGGATTTATATTGATTTTTAAACCAGTATTAGCTGGAATTAAGGGAGAAATAAAAGGTAATATTGATGCAGAATTAGTACTTCATGTAATGATTGATTATAATAAATTTAATAAAGCAATAATTATTACAAGTGATGGAGATTTTCATTGTTTGGTCGAGTATCTGTATAAGAATGACAAACTTAGAGTAGTATTAAGTCCATATACAAAAACTTGTTCAAAATTATTAAAAAAGGCTGCAAAATCAAAAATTGATTTTATTGATAACCTAAGACCAAAATTGGAATATAAAAGAAAAAGCACTGCCTAAGGACAAAACCTTAAGAAGTGCTTTTTATATGAATTCTAATTGCATTATACACAATTATTATCAAGCTGTCAAATGTGTGAAGTTATGCTAACCCCAATGCAAAAACAATACAAAGAAGTAAAAGAAAAATATCCAAATGAGATTATACTTTTTAGGTTGGGTGATTTTTATGAGATTTTTCATGATGATGCAAAAACTGCTTCGCGTATTTTGAATATTGTTCTTACCAGCCGGCACAAGGGCAAGGAAAATGAAACACCAATGTGCGGTATTCCACATCATGCATTAAACAATTATTTGCCAAAACTTCTTAACGCAAACCAGCGCGTGGCAATTTGCGATCAGGTGAGTGATCCTAGCTTGCCAGGTATTGTAAAGCGCGAAGTAACGCGCGTGATTACTCCGGGAACAACGATTGACGACAATACGCTTGATAGCAAAGATAATAATTACATAATTAGCTTGGTGCTTCAAAAAAACATCTGGGGTTTGGCAATTGCTGATCTAACAACAGGTGAATTTAAAATAACAGAAATGAATGATTTTACTTTGCTAAAAAATGAACTTTTTCGTTTGAAATTTTCCGAGGTAATTGTGCCGGAAGATTTATTGCGAAATGAAGAGTATGCAGATTTTATCAAACAGCTCAAAAATGTGAATACTTATCAGCTCAATGCTATTCATAAACCATACGATATTTTGCTAAAACAGTTTAATTGTAAGAATCTAAACAGTTTTGGTGTTGAAAAATTATCATGCGCAATAAATGCTGCTGGTAGATTGGTTGCTTACTTCAAGGAAACTCAGAAAACTGATTTACAGCATATTACAAAAATTCAGCGCTACAATTTTCAGGATTTTATGTGTTTGGATGAAGCCACGATTCGAAATTTAGAATTGTTTTATTTAACATCAACAGGCGAGTACAATGGCAGTTTGCTTTCTATTATCGATAAAACAATCACCAATATGGGTGGCAGGAAGCTGCGTCAATCAATTCTTTTGCCATTGATTGATAAAGAAAAAATTCAAGCGCGTCACCAGGCTGTTGCAGAAATAAAAGAAAATCATACTTTGATTAAAGAACTGATTGAAAAATTAAAACAAATTGCTGACCTAGAGCGTTTGATCGGGCGCATTGGATGCAATCGTACTAATGCGCGTGAATTAGTTGCTCTGAAAAATAGTCTTAACTTGGTACCAGAATTAAAAACATTGTTAAGTTCATGTGAATCAGATTTAATAAAAAAGTTTATCAATGATTTGTCAGATCATAGTGAATTAACAGAATATTTAGAAAAGATTTTTGTAGAAGATCCGCCTATTTTAATTACAGAAGGTAGAATGATTCAAGACGGATATAATAAGGAATTGGATGAATTGCGCAGTATTTCGCGTGGTGGTAAAGATTGGATTGCTACTTTTCAAGCAAGTGAAGTAGAAAAAACAGGAATCAGTTCACTAAAAGTTAAGTTTAATAAAGTTTTTGGTTATTACATTGAAATTAGCAAGGCAAATTTAAATCAGGTACCAGAAGATTATACGCGTAAGCAAACCTTGGTTAATGCAGAGCGTTTTGTTACACCACAGTTAAAAGAATATGAAGAAAAAATCTTAGGCGCAGAAGAAAAGATTTTTAATCTGGAACATCAGATTTTTGTAGAGTCAGCCGAACGCGTGA